>OGCO01004940.1_pt1 | contig 13579 bp, 8 predicted proteins | sample 1570171 | NCBI WGS metagenome assembly OGCO01 (sample SAMEA4370583, study PRJEB24528) | human gut metagenome | reverse complement strand
TTGAATGCATTGGATACTTCATAAATGTATGCACAGATCTTATGCGGTGCTTTTTCTTCGAAAGCATTCTCAATGGTACTTCCGAATTTTGTCAGCTCCAGCATAAGGTTCTTCTGGCTTGCATTGACAGCCGGAAGGATTTCTCCTGCTTCAAGGTTTCCACCTTCTTCTTTATAACGATTGAGAATGGATTTGATACGAACGATCGTATACAGGATATACGGACCTGTATTTCCTTCGAAGGAAGTGAAACGATCAATATCAAACACATAATCTTTGGTTGCCTGATTGGACAGGTCACCATATTTGATTGCAGAAAGTCCTACAATCTCCGCTGTTTCTTTTGCATCCTGATCTTTGACACTTCTGTTCTCGACAATCTTATGGAACATCTCTTCGTCAATATCTGCGATGAGATTTTCCAGACGCATAACACCGCCCTCTCTTGTTTTGAACGGTTTTCCGTCTTTTCCATTCATGGTACCAAATCCAAGGAAAGAAAGTTTCGTCTCCGGTTTTACAAGTCCGGTCTTTCTTGCACAGCGGAATACCTGAATGAAATGAAGTTCCTGACGCTTGTCTACTACATAAAGAATTTCATCCGGATCAAAGAGTTTGACACGCTCTACGATCGTTGCAAGATCTGTTGTGGTATACAGAGAAGCTCCGTCTGATTTCAACAACATACATGGCGGAATTTCTTTGGTATCAGATTCTTCTTTGACATCTACTACCAGTGCTCCCTGATCTTCATATGCAAATCCCTGGTCTTTCATTTTCTGAACCATATCCGGAATATACGGCTGTGCATCAGATTCCTTTTTCCACAGATCAAAGGAAACATTCAGGTTTGCATAGTTTCTCTTGAGGTCTGTAACAGAAACCTGCATGATGTGATTCCAGAGAGCCATATATCCAGGTTTACCCTGCTGAAGCTGATGTGTTGCTTCAAGAGCTTCATTACGGTATTCTTCGTCTTCTTTGGATTTACCACTTGCACATGGATAGATTTCCTCCAGTTCGCTGATGGTAAACGGTGCTTCCTTCGGATATTCTCCTTCGTAAGTATCGTCAAAATAAACCAGTTCCGGCTTGCGGTGTTTCAGTTCTGTAATGATCAGTCCCATCTGCAGACCCCAGTCTCCAAGATGTACATCACCGATCACTTTGTGTCCGACAAAACGTCCGATACGTTTGATACTCTCCCCAATGATCGCAGAACGAAGATGACCTACATGAAGTGGTTTTGCAACATTCGGTCCGCCGTAGTCGATAATGATCGTCTTCGGTTTCTCAGCAGTTTTTACAGAATATTTCTCATCTGCTGCCATTTTCTTCAGGTAATCAGCAAGAAATTCTTCTTTAACCTGCAGATTGATAAATCCCGGCTTCACAACTTCTGCCATCGCAAAGATCTGACTGTCTTTCAGATGTTCAACTACATCATCTGCGATCATAAATGGCGCTTTCTTATATGCTTTGGCTCCTGCCATGGCTCCATTGCACTGAAATTCACATAAATCCGGTCTGTTGGAAACGGTAACTTTACCGTACTCCGGATTGTATCCGGCTTTTTCAAAAGCAGAAGCAAGTTCTTCTGCCATTAATTCCATAAGTTTTTTCATTTTTCTGACTCCTTATTTTATACAGTTACTTTCTTTGCGCATGCAACAGCAAGTGCTCCATGTCCGATATGGCATGCAATGCTTAAAGAAAGTGGATCCATATGGATATCTATTCCAGGAAATGCTGCCTGAACTTCTTTTTTGAATTCCTCGGCCTCTTCTTTGTTTCCTGCATAAGCTATCTGCAGACACATCTCACCGGATTCTACATATTTCTTAAAACGTGTATCCCAGTCTTCCTGCATTGCTTTCATCATGACTCTCTTTGCCTGCTTCTTACCCCGGACTTTTGCATATGCATCAAGCTTCTCTCCCTGGATCTGAAGAACAGGCTTCAGATTCAGAACCGTTCCGATCGCAGCTGCAGCCGGAGTGATTCTTCCACCTTTTTTCAGATATTTCAGAGTTTCCAGAGTAATATAGATACTTGACTCCATCTTCTCTTCTTCCAGTTTTTCTTTAATCTCTGCCGCATTCTTTCCTGCATCTCTTAATGCTATTGCATCAAGTACTGACTGACGCTGCGTAACTGAAATTCTCTGGTTATTAACAACCTGCACTCTGCCATCGTAATCTCTGGCAAGCATGGTAGCTGTATCACAGGACGCACTCAGTCCACTGGACATCGGAATATGTACAATCTCATCATACTCTTCCAGCAGATTATCCCATAAACCACATACTTCAGCCGGACTCGGCTGTGAAGTAGATATGGATTCGTCATTTTTCAGACGTTCATAAAAGTCCTCCTGTGAAAGAGTGATTTCTTCCAGATACATCACATCGTTAATATAAAAAGGCATAGGCAGAACAGAGATTCCCAGTTTTCTTCCTTCATCCTGCGTAATACCACTGTTACTGTCTGTTATAATTGCAATTTTTCTCATACTGCATCTCCTCATGTATTTTACTTCATATCTGAATCATTGCATATTGATTATAGTCTAACACATTTTTTTCTCCATCTCAATTAAAATATCAAAAATGCCCCTCATAACAGAAAAAGAGATTGGAGTCTGTCTCTGATCAACAAACTCCAACCTCTGTCATTCACTTCTAAGTGCATCAATCGGATTTAAATCGGCAGCCTTGACTGACGGAAGTAATCCAAAGATCACGCCAATCAATGTGGAAAAAAGAACGGAACCAATGATCGCCGGTATACTGATAGCTGTCGGAGCCCCCGACAGTTCCGATACCACTTTGGAAAGTGCAATTCCAACAATAACTCCGATCACTCCTCCAATGCTTGTCAGCATGGAGGCTTCTGTCAGAAACTGAAACAGAATCACTTTCTTTCGTGCACCGATTGCTTTTTTCAGACCAATTTCACTGGTTCGTTCAGTGACGGATACCAACATGATATTCATAACACCGATACCTCCGACCAACAATGAAATACTTGCAATCCAGATCAGCTGTGTATTGGTGCTCTCACTGAGTTTCTGCAAGTTCTTGACCTGCTGCATTACATCATCCGCTTTATATTTGTACTTGGATGTATTGGTGTTGATTCCCTGATTCATAATATCCGCTGCTGCATTTCCGGCGGAACTCATATTATCCGTTGAATCTGCTCGGATCACGGCATTCTCAGGTTCATCAAACTTAAATGCCATGGGCCAGCATTTATTCGGAATCATGACTGTTCCCATGATCATCTGATAATATTGATTGTACTCATCAATGGTTTTGATATTTGGCTGATAATCATCACTCTGTTCTACCACACCAATAACGGTAAACGGTTCGGATCCAATCTCTATTGTTTTTCCAACAGGATCTTTTCCTGCAAAGAGATTATCTGCCGCATTGCTGTCTACCAGTACAACCTTTCGCATCTCATCATAATCCTTCTGTATAAAACCACGGCCGGATCTTACCATATATCCACAGGTATCCAGATAATTCATATCAATTCCATAAATACTTCCACCCTGAAAACTGGTATTTTCATAATATACGCTGCTGGTATATGTACGGCTGTAAAAGAATGTCGCATTCTCCACATGATCCAGATTCATAACATCTTCTTTCTGCTGATCTGAGAGAAGCGGCGGTTCCGTACCATCGGTCATTCCATACTCCGGATCATAATCACTGTCACCATAATTCAGACTCACAGAAACTGTATTATTTCCCGCACCGATCAGGTCTTCTTTGATCTGTTCACTTGTTCCCTTGATCGTAGACACGATCGCAATGATCGATGCAATACCAATAATGATACCCAGCATAGTCAGAAAAGATCGCATTTTATGAGACCAGATTCCCTGAATGGATATCCTCATATTTTCAAGCATAAAATACCACCTTTCTAATATCCATAGATCTCACTGGAAGAAACTTCCTTGGTCTTTGCACCTTCTTTTACCGTGTCACCATACGGAAAAGCAATCTTATCATCTCTGGTGATTCCACCGGTTATCAGTACACTGTAGCCGCCATTTACATTACCACCTACGGTAAGCACCTGTTTCTTCAGCACTCCGTTGTCATCCTTGTATACATAACTGGCTCCATTTTCTGACCGTACAAATGCCCTGTCCAGAACAATTCCTTTGCTCTGTGTATTATTTGTCAGAGAAATCGTCAGCCAGTCTTCGTCCGATACTTTGACGGTTTTGTCCGGAATCGTTGCAATATATGTATAATAAGATACATTTGGATTTCCATTGCCGGAATAATTATCACCTGAAACCGGATACTCAGATACATCGATCACCTCTGCTTCAAAATCACCATTCTGACTTGAACAGTTCAGTATCGTACCTTCCTTAACCTGATCCAGCATCAGTTCACTGACTGTACCTTTTACGTAGTAACCTTCTTTGCTTTTGATCGTCATAAAAGAATTTCCATCAGATGCGCCAGTCACCGGATCGCCTACTTTTGCAACCGTTCCGTCCAGCTTGCTGTATATTACCTCTTTTTTTACTTTTTTCTCGAGTTTCTCAATATTCAGTTTACTTTCTCTGATGTCCAGTTTCAGGCTGTCAATCTTAGTCTGCTGAATCTTGATCGCCTCATCACGTGAGATAGATGCCGAACCACCATCATCTCCACCGCCGCCTCCGTCTCCGCCTCCATCAGCCGGTGGCTTCTCATAATGAGATGCCCCGTCCAGCGAAAACTCAACTTCAGAGTTATCGGTTACCATTTTTTCCAGCAGGCCTCCATCTACAAGATAATAGCCTGTGCAGGATTCTTTACGGTCCAGCAGATTTGTTATCGTATCATTTTGATGAAACTCCAGCTGATACCAGTATCCTTCTCTGCCAGGTTCCTTCGTACCATCAGCCTGAAAAGCAGCCATTTTATTCAAAAAGGATCCCTTCGCAACTACATAGCCTTTTGCAGAACTGCAGAGGAATACATATGGATCATCCTCTGTACCTGTTCCGGTATAGGGTTCTGTATTTTCATCCAGAACCTGATAAAACATCGGACTTCCATCCGTCAGATCATCTGTTCCAGTATCCGGTTCTGTGTCAACGATCTCGATTTCGTCTGTGAAATCTCCATCGGCATTATCATCCGGTATATTCGTCGGCTCCGGACTGATCGTTACTGTGGTATCATTTCCTGTCGTATCCGGCTCTTCAAACTCAACCTTCACATCTGTACTACTGTTGTCTGATGAATCTGCATTTCCATCTGAACTGTTCTCAGCGCCGCTCTCTGTTCCCTGTGTTTGTGCAGCTGCACTTTCGGAATCCTCAACAGCAGTCTCTTCTGTATTTGCAGATTCTATATCTGTCTTCTCCACAGCAGCCGCCAGAACCGGCTGGATAATTGCAGCCAGATAATTGCCCTTCACACTTCCACCCGTCGAAGCAGTTTCATTACTGTCATCCATCGCACTGCTTGTATCTGTATCATCCGATGTGCTGCCGGAAGTATCCAGTGTCTCCCCATCACTTTCTTCTATCTTACCGCCGTTTTTCAGGCTGCTCAGCCTGTTAATCGCTTTATTCAGATCCTGTTCCTGCTGTTTTTGTTTCAGCTTGGCTATATTCAGTTCCATCTGAACAAGTGTCATATCAAAAGACATCAACTGATCCCCTTTTTTAACGGAATCCCCCTTTGATACATAGACCTCCTTAATGATCATATCTTTGTCTATGTTAACACTCTGCGTCGCACTGGTAACAATATTTCCATTAAGATTTGTATCATCCATGTAATACTGACCGGCCAGACTGTCAACGCTTACAACAGACACCGTTTTCTGATGAGACTTTTTATAATAGACTGCTCCGCCGGCAGATCCTCCTGCGACCAGAGCTGCGATCAGGATACCTATGATGATTTTTTTCTTCATGAACTACTTCACCTCTTTTTCCTTCAGCTCTCCATCGCGAATCATCACAACCCGCTTTGCATGTGCAGCAATGTCCGGATCATGAGTGATCATAAGGACTGTAACCCCCTCATCATTCAGCTTCTGGAAAAGCTCCATGACCTGAGCACCTGATTTACTGTCAAGTGCTCCTGTTGGTTCATCTGCCAGAAGGAGTTTGGGGTTATTTACGATTGCCCTGGCAATCGCAACTCGCTGCATCTGTCCACCGGAAAGCTGGTTCGGCTGAAAGTCTACACGATCAGCAAGTCCTACTCTTTCCAGTGCCTTCATTGCCCGCTCCCGTCTTTCTTTCTTCGGGACTTTGGCATAATTCAATGGAAGTTCTACGTTAGCAAGCGCAGACTGTCTTGGAAGAAGGTGGAAACTCTGAAATACAAATCCGATCTTATTAAGTCGGATATCTGACATATCATTTTCTGAACAGTTGAGAATGTCCTGTCCATCCAGAAAAAATTTCCCTTCTGTCGGCTTATCCAGGCATCCTATAATATTCATGAGTGTTGTTTTTCCTGATCCGGATGGTCCCATGATTGCCACATATTCTCCCTCTTCCATGGAAAAATTAACGTCCTTCAGAACCGGCACACTCATCTTTCCCTGCTGATAGTTCTTAAAGATTCCCTTTAATTCCAAAATCATTGTGCTTCCTCCGTATCCTCCTCTACCGGCATAAGATTATCATCCAGTATCTCACCTGAATCGGAACTTCCGTCTGTCATATCCATTGATTCATCCGATGAACTGTCATCCACAATGCTGTCATCAACTGCTTCCGGATCATCAACAACGGTTCCGTCATCGCTCATTTCATATTCACTGACACCCTCTGTATCAGCCGTATCCGGAAGAGGATCTTCACTGAAGCTGCTATCATCCAGCGGCTGCATATCTATGTTGCCTGTATCCATTGCATCTTCTATATTAGTCGTCGTAGACATTCCCTCCTCAAGTATATCAGACGGATATGCTATACAGGCATCCTTGGAAAGACCATCTGCAATCTCATATTCTCCAAGTTCTTCATCATGCTGTCCCAGAATCACACTACGTTTCTCCAGTTTGCCCTTCTTATCTGCTGCCCACACATACGGACTGTCTGTATCTGCATCAACAATATAAACCTCACTTAACCAGATTCCTGTCTTTTGACTTTCCTGTCCTTCATCCATCTCAATATAAACATGCTGGCCAAGCATCAGCCCGTCTGATGAATCGAGATTTACATAAAACGGATAAGTACTGGTACTCGTCTGAGAATCACTGCTGTCCGTCATTCCGTAAAAAGAATTGTTATTATTGCCGGAAGATGCACTGTCCTTATCAACCGTTCCCATGGTCCCCTTCCAGGTCTGACTGTCATCCACACGAGATCGAATGATTACCGGTTCGCCCTCAACAATGCTGTTTACATTTAATTCATTGACTGTACCTTTTATACGGTAAGCACCTGTACTCAGAATTGTAATAAATGCATTGCCGCCCCCGCTGCTGCTATCATCAGAAGAAGAATCTCCTGAATCTGTATCATCCACGCTGCTGTTATCCTCTGTTGTCAGCTTCGATGTATCGATTTTCTGGATAACACCATCAATTGAACTCCGGACTTCTGTATTGCCGGTCGCACTTTGGAGTTTGTCAATCTCAGCCTGCTTGCTTTTCTGACTGTATTCATTTTTCTTGAGATTCATTTTGTTTGTCTCAATCTCAATCGTATAAGAAAGCTGATTATCCTGACTTGCTTTTTTCTTTTCTTTTTCAAGCGTGGCAATCCGCTCGTTCAGACTGCTTGCCTCATTTTTCAGGCGGTCAAGGTCAAGCTGTGCTTCTTCCAGGCTCTCCTGAATGCTGCTCAGATCATATTCAAACAAAAGCTGCCCTTTCTTGACCTGATCACCGGTCTTAACCTGGACTTCTTTTACTGTCCGTCCACTCTCCAGTTCTACAGAAACAGTCTCCTGAGGCTCAACTACTCCTGCATAGCGGTTGGAAACTCCTGATGTCTGTCCGGTAAGGTCGCTTATTTTGGTTACATATACAGAATCTCCACTTGTCTCCTGCTGCCCAAATACGCCCATTTTCCAACATACTCCTGCAGCAGCGCCGCCACCAATTATCAATATCCCGAGAAGGATTAAAATACGTTTTTTCATAAATCTGTGTTTCCTCCTATCAGTCCAGACATTACTGACTTAATGATACACTATTCATGTGTTTACTTTGTAAAAATCACTTTTTAACTTATATATCATATCAGATTACACCTGAAAATGAAAGAGCTGTACAAAATCATCCCGGTTTTCACAATATTTTCATAAATGTCTTCCAAAACAGCATAAAATTACCATTTTTTGACTTTTCCATGCTTATCTGATAAAATATAAAGGATTATTTTTGAAAGGAAAGATACCTATGAAGATCGCAAAAGGTCTGATGCCATTTCTGCTGATTATCCTGGCTGTCATATGTTTGACCGGCTGTTCCCACGTGGATAAGACAGATGTACAGGCAGTTATCACAAATGAACTGGATCTACTGAAAAATCTGGACTCTGATACGACCCAGAAATATGTATCCTACAAAGAACTTTTTCCCGACGCTACCAAAGAGATCAAACTCTCAAATGAAGTAAAAGAAGTCTTTTCTCTCTTCTTCCAGAATTTTGATTACGAAATTCTGAGTGTAAACGTCGACAACGATAAAAAAGAAGCCACAGCTTCCCTGCGCTTATCCACAATAGATGCAGCCTCTCTTGCCAAAGATTACGGCGAAGCTTCTCTGAAAAATGCAATTCTCAAAGCGGCTGACAGCGAAGAACAGGCTACAGAAAAAAACACAGATTCCATGGAAGAACGTTATCTCCTGCTGGATCAACTCCTCAGCAATAACAATTATGCTACCGTAGAACGAGAATGTACTGTGAAACTTTGTAATAAGGGAAGTAATGATGACAAAGACGAATGGGAGATCATACGTTCACACTCCCTGGAGAACAATCTTGTCGGCGGTCTGATGACTTATCTGTCTGATAACAACCTCCTCTCACCTGAGGAAACCCTGACCGTCTATCTGAATACCCTTAAAACAATGAATACAGAACAAATGGGCAATTATCTTGGAATCGAAAGCCTGTTCAATACTTCCGATACAGACAAGAATTCTATTGCTGCCGCACTGGTGGAGCTTTTTCACTCTACTTTTGATTTCAATATTTCCAGCTGTGACGAAGAAATCTACAATGCTGTCATTCAGACTAAGATCACTACCTTTGACAGCAATGCGATCCTTACTGCCTATCAGAATGAACTGGATACTTATCTGAGTTCTGCCGATGCTGTAATTGATGGTTCTGTCAAACGTTATGAAAAATCCATGCAGCTGCTTCTGTCAAAAATCAAATCAAATACAGCGACTGTACAGACCGCTGCTGTTTTCCATCTTACCAATGATGGTGTTTCCTGGAAACTCCAGGACAGCAATGCTGCAATCGGAAATGCCATTTTCGGAACGCTCAGCAGTACTCCGGTATCCGAAGAAGCAAACGATACCGCTGATTCCTCTGAACAAAACTAATTTTTATACTTCAAAACGGCCGTCCCACATCCGGGACAGCCGTTTTCTTTTATATCTGCAGCCTATTTACTGCTCTTATTCTTCTGTTGTTTCTTCTTTAGCTGTTTCAAGCCCAAGTTCCTCAAGCTGCTGTTCGCTTACCACACTCGGTGATTCTGTCATCAGACAGGAGGCATCTTTTACTTTCGGGAATGCAATGACATCACGAATACTGTCAACTTTTGCCATCAGCATAACCAGACGGTCAAGTCCATATGCCAGTCCAGCGTGAGGCGGAACTCCATATTTGAATGCATTCAGAAGGAAACCAAACTGTTTGTAAGCTGCATCTTTCGTAAATCCAAGCATCTCAAACATTTTTTCCTGAATATCATTCTGATGGATTCGAACACTACCTCCACCGATCTCATTACCATTCAATACGATATCATAAGCTTTTGCACGGATTTTTCCAAGATCTCCACTCTCGATCAGTGGGATATCCTCTTCCATCAACATCGTAAATGGATGATGCATTGCTGTATAGCGGTTTTCTTCTTCACTCCACTCAAGAAGCGGGAACTCTGTTACCCATACGAAGCGATATTCGTTTTTGTCAAGAAGATCCATCTGTTTTGCAAGTTCTACACGAAGAGCACCAAGAACATCATATACGACTTTGTTCTTGTCTGCTGCAAAGAGAAGCAGATCTCCCGGTTTACCTTCCATCGCCCGAACCAGAGCATCCATCTCTTCCTCTGTCATGAATTTAGCAAAGGAAGATTTGCGTGTACCATCTTCTGCAATAGCGATGTAAGCAAGACCTTTTGCACCATAAGTCTTGGCGAAATCAACAAGCTTGTCAATCTTCTTACGAGGCATGCTTCCCTGGCCTTCTGCATTGATACCACGGACACTTCCACCAGCCTCCAGTGCATTCTTGAATACTACGAATCCGCAATCTTTCACTACTTCACTTACATCATGCAGTTCCATACCAAAACGCATATCCGGTTTGTCAGAACCGAAACGGTCCATAGCTTCCTGCCATGTAATTCTCTGAATTGGAAGCTTGACATCCACATCCAGAACTTCTTTAAACAGATAAGCAAGGAATCGCTCATTTACATCGATAACATCGTCTACGTCTACAAAGGAAAGCTCCATATCGATCTGTGTAAATTCCGGCTGACGATCTGCACGAAGGTCCTCATCACGGAAACAACGTGCGATCTGAATGTAACGGTCATATCCGGAGCACATCAGAAGCTGTTTGTACAGCTGCGGAGACTGTGGAAGGCCGTAGAAAGAACCTGGGTGAATTCTGGACGGAACAAGATAATCTCTCGCACCTTCCGGTGTACTCTTACCAAGCATTGGTGTCTCAACTTCCAGAAATCCTTCATCTGTAAAGAATTTACGGGTAAGCATCATTACTTTGCTCTTCATCATCAAATTTCTCTGAAGGTCCGGTCTTCTCAGGTCAAGGTAACGGTATTTCAGACGAATTTCATCTTTTGTCTTGCTGTTCTCTTCGATCGGGAAAGGCGGAACCTCAGACTCTGCGAGAATTCTTAAAGATTCTGCACGGAGTTCCAGTGCACCTGTAGCAAGATTTTCATTTACAGCACCACCGCGATTCTCAACTGTACCGGTAACTGCGATTACAAACTCACTTCTCAGTTTGCCTGCTTTTTCAAAACCTTCCTGGTCAATGCTGCCATTTTCAAAGATCACCTGCATGATACCGGAACGGTCACGAAGATCAACAAAGACAAGACCTCCTTTGTTACGTGCCTTCTGCACCCATCCCATCAGGGTTACTTTGCTGCCGACCATATCCTTTGTTACTTCTGCACATCGGCATGTCCTGTGCAGACCTTTCATACTTTCAGCCATGATTTTTCTCCTTTTTGAAGCACTTATTTATTAAAGAATTCTACAAATTCTGTATATCCTTCCGCTGTCATCTGTTCCTTCTGGAATTTCTTATTTTTCTTCATGATAGAAATGTTGACCTGAACACCATTCTTACGTTCTTCTTCTGCCTGTTTCAGAATCGGAAGAAGTTTATCAGCCGGCATGTTCTTCTCGATCAGATATGCTTTCTTAGCTGCATTTGTCGGGATTTCATACCCTCTCTCCAGAAGCAGCATAACGATTCTCTCAAATCCAATGGAAAATCCGCATGCAGATGTATTCTGTCCGGTGAATTTACCGATCATCTCATCATAACGTCCGCCGCCACCAACAGAACCGCCAAACTCATCCATTGCGATCTCAAAGATCGGACCTGTGTAGTAAGACATTCCACGAACCAGAGTCGGATCAAAGGAAATCTTAAAGTCTGCATTTTTCACAGAATCAACTGCTGTGATGATGGTCTCAAGATCTTCTGCTACTTTCGGATCCAGAACATCACTCAGTTTTTCTTTGCAGTAACGTACGCCTTCAATATCAGTTGTAATTTCTTTGAACATACCAAGATAGGTATCAATACTGTCTTTGCTGAAACCTTCTTTTTCCAGTTCTTCAGCTACACCTTCCAGACCAATCTTGTCCATCTTGTCCAGAATGATGAAAACTGTATCAAAGCTATCTTCCGGAAATCCACTGTACTGTGCCATAGCTTTCAGGATTTTTCGGTCATTGATACGGATCGTGAAATTATGGAAATCCAGTTTGCCAAGCAATGTCGTTGTTGCCATGACAAGTTCAATTTCTGCAAGATAAGTAGGCTCACCAAGAATATCAATATCACACTGCATAAACTGGCGGAAACGGCCTCTCTGCGGACGGTCCGCTCTCCAGACATTGCCCATCTGAAGTGCCTTAAACGGAGTCGGAAGCTGTCCTGCATTGTTGGAATAATATCTGGAAAGCGGTACAGTCAGATCATAACGAAGGCCTGAATCAACCAGATCAGCCTCACACTCTGCTGTATCCAGTTTCAGTTTTTCTCCTCGTTTCAGAATCTTGAAGATCAGTTTCTCATTCTCTCCACCCTGTTTGCTGCTGAGATTTTCGATATGCTCCACACATGGTGTCTCAATTGCAGAAAATCCAAATTTTCCATATGTTTCACGAATCATGTTCATCACATAATTACGAATTTCCATCTCTTTTGGTAAAATGTCTTTCATACCGGTAACCGGTTTCTTCTTTAACGCCATACTGTCCTCCTGTTATTTGTTATTGTGTACAACTCTCTGAAATGCAAGAAAAACTTCCATATCAAAATTTTTGATCTCATCGATCATAAGCTCTATCACTGTACTGACATCAAACGCTCTTCTGTAAGGTCTGTCTGAGCTCAGTGCCGCATAAACATCGCAGACACGCAAAATTCTGGCCCCAAGCGGAATGCTGTCCCCTCTGAGATTCGACGGATAGCCGCTGCCATCATAATTTTCATGATGATACAAAACACTCTGAAGTACCAGCTCTGAATACCCCTGATCCTTCAGTTCTTCATATCCCAGCGAAGAATGCATACGGACATACTTCAGTTCTTCTATCAGAAGGGGATCATTTTCCTGTCCGTTGATATAGCCGGTAAGCTTCAGCTTCCCAATATCATGGAGCATTCCGGCAATCGCCATCTGATAACAGAACTCCTCGTCCTGCCCCAGTTCGGCAGCTACAGCATACGCAAGATTACTGACAGCAATTCCATGATTCAGTTCCTCAGAAAGATCAAAATCCAGCAATCTGTCACCAGACTTGAATATTTCCGCCTGTCCCGGCTCTTTCTCTGCTGTCTGCAATACGTCCACCTCCTGCTGTCATAACCAGGTATTGATTCCTTTGCGTTTTCGTTCTATCATTTCATCAATACGGTCAATGTAATTTGTAACATCTTTGACATTTTCCACACGTTCAATACGTTTGCCCTGATCAAAGACAAGCTTGGAAGAACCGCCGGCCCCCAAAGCGATGATCGGCTGTTTTTCCTCCATAATTAGTATATTGTAAATCCCGGCTTTGTCAACCTTTGCATAGCCAACATTCTCAAAATTTCCCTTCATATTCTTCTGTC
>OGCO01004939.1_pt1 | contig 13587 bp, 20 predicted proteins | sample 1570171 | NCBI WGS metagenome assembly OGCO01 (sample SAMEA4370583, study PRJEB24528) | human gut metagenome | reverse complement strand
CCCTAAAGGGAGCAGTAATATATAAAAGATTTGGGGTGGTTAGATAATGGATAAAGAATTTAAGAAAGAATGGATAATTAAGATAATTAATAAAATTGAGGATAAAGAATATTTAGATTTTCTTTTCGGTTTTACTAAGGGATATGTTGATATTCAAAGAAAGAAAAGGGGAAATAAAAATGAAAAATAATAATTTAGATGAAATAATAATTAAATTATTAGAGATTCAAAATAAATTTAAATAATAACTTAAAAGGGTAATAGGATAACGTAAATTTGGCGTTATCCTTTTTTAAAAAAAATTTCCCGCGGTGTCTACGAATGAATAAAATAAAATTAAGATATTACATTTGGCAAATTAAGGAGCGTTTTACATGGATAATAAAAAACTACATGGATTTAGAAAAAGAGGAACTGAATTATCTTATAAAAGATATGCAGGAATGATACTAGAGCATAAAGAAGATTTAATCCCTTATGATGAAAGAAAATATGACCTATCAAATTATATGAAAAATTTTGTTGTGGCTGGACAACCAATCCAAAAAGAAATCCTTATTGCAGAAGAATTATTAAAAGAATTAGAAGAAGAAGCAATAAAAAAAGATGTTGATTTATCAAGCTTAATAACTACATACTTGCTGGAGCAATTAGAGAGGAATAAACCAACTAGAATATGTGCAAAAGGAAAGACAAAAGGAAAGTTAGCCTATATTTTAAATAGTTTATATGGGACATCTAATTTTATACAGTATGTAGAAAGTAAAGAAATGTTTGAGAAAAATATATTTTCTAATAGAGAATTAGAAGAATCTTTAACATATGAACATACTACGATTGATGAATGTAGGTATATAGAAGATTATTTAATAAATAAAGGCTATAGTAAAGAACAAATAGAGGATATAAAAAGAGAAGAATTAGAGAAGTTTGGAACATATGAAGTTAATGGAATTTCTATATTAAGAATGTATCCAGTAGACATGGAGCATTATCTTGAAATTCAAGGAAAAGAAATAGCAAGTTTTGACTATAAAGTTTTTGTTTATGTACCAGCTAGATTAGGATTCCATTATGTATTAATGAATAAAAAAAATTCTCCTAAAACATATGAAGGAATAGAAGAATTAATAAATAAAGGAGGATATAAAGTTTGGGATTTATACGCAAAATTTTTAGAGATGGAAAGTCAAAAGAAAACCAATCTTCAAAAAGTAGAGTAGAAGTAATGAACGGTGGACCTGCAATATTTACACAGTTTAGTGGTAATGCATATGAAAGTGATATTTACAGGTCAGCCGTTGATTCAATAGCAAGAAATGTAGCTAAGTTAAAGCCAGTTCATGTTGTAACAATAGAGAGAAACAGAAAAGATGGAGATAATTATTTAAATAGAATATTGCAAGTAAGACCTAATCCATATATGACTTCATACGATATGATCTACAAGATAGTAACTCATTATTATTTATACAATAATGCATTTGCTTATCTACAGAAAGATGAAAATGGAAAATTAACAGGCATATATCCATTAAGTCCAGTAAATATGGAATACTTAACAGACTTAACAGGAGAATTATATTGTAGATTTTTCTTTGCTGGAGATAAGCAGGTAACACTACCTTTTAGAGATGTTTTCACCATAAGAAGATTTTATAATTCAAATGATTTATTAGGTGATAAAAATACGGCAATATTAAATACTTTGGATTTAGCACATACACAGAATGAAGGTATAGCAAATTCAATAAAATCTAGTGCAACAATAAAAGGATTATTAAAGTATAACCAGATATTAAGTCCAGAGAACTTAAAGAAGGAAAAAGAAGAGTTTATCAAAGATTATTTATCGATAAGTAATAATGGGGGAATAGTGGCATTAGATAGCAAAATGGATTATGTTCCTTTAGAAATTAAAGGTGTAGCCATTGATAATGAGCAAATGTCAGCAATAAAGCAAAAAATATATGATTACTTAGGAGTATCAGAGAAAATCGTTAATAGTACATACAATGAAGATGAATGGTCAGCTTTTTATGAAAGTGTAGTAGAAGCATTAGGAGTTCAAATTTCATTAGAATTAACTGATAAGATATTTACTCAAAGAGAACAAGCCTTTGGTAATTCAATAATTATGGAAGCTAATAGATTACAATTTGCTAGTAATACAACCAAAGTAAATATGTTAAAGGAATTAATGCCATTAGGATTATTTACAGTAAATCAAGCATTAGAAATATTAAACTTACCTGGTGTAGAAGATGGCGACAGAAGGTTACAAACATTAAATGTTGTTAATACGAAAATAGTTGATGAATACCAAATGAATAAAAAGGGGGTAAATAATGAAAGAAATAAGAAATACCCAAATACAGAGCAATAATGAATTGGAGTTAATAGGAACACCAATCGTATTTGAACAAGAAACAATAATTAATGACCCTATGGGAAGTTATAAAGAAGTCATAAAACGTGGAGCTTTAGATTCGGCAGACTTGAGCGATATACGTTTATTATATAATCATGATTTTAATAAATTACCACTTGCAAGAGTACCAAAGACAATGCAATTTAGCGTTGATGATAAGGGACTTCATATGAGGGCAGTTTTACCAAATACCGAAGAAGCTAAGGCAGTACATACGGCAGTATGCAGAGGTGATTTAACTGGAATGAGTTTTGCATTTAAAGTACCAAAAGACGGCAGTTTTTATGATAGCAAAACTAATACTAGAACAATAACTAAAATAGAAAAAGTTTATGAGTGTAGCGTAGTTCCTTTTCCAGCTTATCAAACAACATCAGTAGAAGCTAGAAATCAAATAATAGCAGAGCAGAATAAGGACAAGCAAAAAGATATGTTAAGAATAAAAGTAAATCAAATATTGAAAGGAAGTATTTAAAATGAAATTTAAAAATATAGCAGAAGCATTTAATTATTATAGAAACCATAGTAAGGCAGAAATTGAAAAGAGAACCGCAGAAATAGGGAATTTAATTAATACAGACCCTAATATAGATATTCAAGAATTAAATATTGAACTAGAGGGATTAAAACAAGCAAAAGAAAATATTGAAGAAAGAAGTCAAGGATCACAACAGTTTAATCCAATAACAGGAATGGGTTTTGCAGGAGCAACGGAAAATGTAAAAGGAGATGTATTTGAAAGTACAGAGTATAGAAATGCATTTTTCAAAACAATGCTAGGGCAAAAGTTAACAGATGTAGAAGAAAGAACTTTTAAAAGAGCTATGGAAATAGTTGATACAGAAAAAAGAGCAGATGCATTTAGTACAACAACTAATAGTGCTGCAATTTTACCAACTCATACATTAAATGAAATAATTAAAAAAGCTAGAACAATGGGAGGTTTAATATCTCATTGCAGAAGCTTTAATATTCCATCAAATATATCAGTACCTATTGGAACACCAAGTACAAAAGCAAATTGGCATACGGAAGGTGAAAAGGTAGATTCAGAAAATCCATCGGAAAAAATTGCTAAAGTTTCATTTGCTGGATATGAAATAATAAAAATATTTTCTATTTCAGCAAGTTCAAAGAAAATGAGTATTTCAGCATTTGAAAGCTATATTATCGAAGAATTAACAAATTGTGTTATGGAGTGTATAGCAGATTCATTAGTAAACGGAACTGGAGTAAATCAAGGAACTGGAATAGCAACAGGAATTACATGGAATGGAGAAAATAGATTTACATTTACAGATAATGTGGCTTATACAGATTTAACTAAAATGTTAGCAAAATTAAAAAGAGGATATTCAGCAGGGGCAAAATGGGCTATGAATAATGCAACTCTATATAATTCAATTTATGGAATTGTAGATACTACAGGCAGACCAATATTTATTGCTGATCCAAAGAATGAAAACATAGGTTACATATTAGGTAAGCCAGTTATTATTGATGACAATATAGCAGATGACACTATATTCTTAGGTAACTTTAATTACTTAGGTTACAACATTCCAGAGGGTATAGTTGTAGAAACATCAAGAGAAAGTAGTTTCAAATATGGAGTAATTGATTATAGAGCATTAGCAATAGCAGACACTAAACCATTAGTTGCAGAAGCATTTATAAAATTATCAAAACAAGAATAAAAGCAAAAGGTGTCCAATTTGGACACCTTTTTAATAAAGAAGGTGAATAAATGATATTAACATTAACAGAAGCAAAGTTAAAGTTAAGAGTTGATTTTGAAGATGATGACTTACTTATAATAGACTTAATAAACTCAATTCCAGATTATTTAGAAACTAAAACAGGTTCAAGGTGGGATAAAGAGCCGATTAATCCATTAGTTAAAACTCTAGCAGGATATTTAATATGCTCAATGTATGACCAAAATTTTGAACAGTACGAAAAGCCTATAAATAATCTTTTAATGGTATTAACATCAATGGCTAAAGGGGAAAAATGAACGAAATATTAAGGAATAAAATAAATGGATATAGAAAACTAGAGGAAAAGATAATTAAAAAACATAATGAAAAAATACAGAAAATTGAAAAAATAATTAATATCCTAGAAAATAAATCTCAAATAAAAGAAGATGATAACTTTGAAACTATAGTATTTAAAAAATATTTAGAGTTAGAAAGTGTAAGAGCAGTAGCAAATTATATAAATGAACTAGGGTATAGAGTTAAAACTAATAGTTATGTTGGAGAAAGAAAATATATAGGCACAGATATAACAAAAATAATTTTAAGTGATATAGAGATTGATAAAGAACTTAAAGAAGTTGTAAAACTCATTCAAGAATTAAATTATGAACATATGTCAAAGAAATGGGGGTGATGTAATGACAGAGCCTATAAAAGATAAGAGCGTAGTAAAAAATATAATGAAAAGTTTAGAAGGTGAAAACCAAAGAAACGCCATTATGTTTGGATTAGGGATATATTGCGGATTCAGAATAAGCGATATTTTAAATTTAAAAGTAAAAGATGTAAGAAGAAAGTGGAATTTAAAAATAAAGCAACAAAAAACAGGAAAGATGATAAATATTCCATTAAATAGAGAGTTAAAGAAATTAATTGATGAATATACAGAAGAAATGAAAGATGATGATTATTTAATAAAGAGCAGGAAGGGAATTAATAAACCAATAACAAGGACACAAGCATATAGGATTATGAAAGAGATAGAAGAGTATTTCAATATAGAAAACCTAGGGTGTCATGGAACAAGAAAGACATTTGCATATTGGTTATATATGGACAATAAAAAGGATATAGGATTAGTGCAAAAGGCTTTAGGGCATCAATCAAGTGCAACAACATTAGCTTATATTGGGATGGATACAGAGAGATTAAATAATGCAATAAAGAAAATAAGATACTAATTTAGATTAATAAGTAATGTTTTTTATATGAGGTTACATTGATATTTAAGGGTGTTAATAAATGGCATAGCATCAATGGCTAAGGGGGTGTAGGTGGGAGGTAACATTCTCATAGTAAAAATACATTCAAGGCATAAAAAATTATATAAATAAAGGAGTAATAATGGCTAAAGAATATGCAAAAGGCTTCTACAATAGTATTCAATGGATTAAGTGTAGAAGTTCATTTATGAAGAGTAAGAATTATATTTGTGAAAGATGTGGAGGATTAGCAAAGATAGTTCATCATAAGAAACATATAACACCAATGAATATAAATGACTTTAATATAACTTTAAATTGGGATAACTTACAAGCCTTATGTTTAGAGTGCCACAATAGTGTTCATGGAATTGGTGGAGCAACAGTTGATGGTATAGCATTTGATGAAAATGGAGATTTAATTTATACCCCCCCACATAACAAGGATATTATTTAACCAGCCACGCCGAGTGGCTACCTAATTAAACCCCTCCAAGAAATTTTAAATTTTAGGGTAGGGTAAAACAAAGAAAGTAGGTGAATTTTAAGAAATGTTTGAGAAAAATGAAGAGATATCAAAAGAGATGAAGCAAGTTAAAAAAGTTTTAAAATTAATTCCAAAAGATAGGCTACCAATAGCACAAAATATTTATAATGAACTTTTATTCATTCAAAGGACTTTAGATAAATTGAAAGAAGAAGTTGAAACACAAGGAACAACAACATTATTTAAGCAAGGACAACAAGAATTTTTAAGAGAGAATCCAGCATTAAAGGGATATAATACAACATTAAAAAACTACAGTAATTTATCAAAGCAATTAGTAGATTTATTGCCACCAGTTAAACCAGTAGAAGAAGCAGATCCATTAATAACGTTCATTAATAATCAACAAAAAAAGGAGAATCCTAAAAAGAAGAAATCCAAAAAGGAGCAACCCAAATAATGAATTATGTTATTGAATACTTTGAAAAGATAAAAGCTGGTGAATATGTTGTATCTAATAGAGTGTACAAGCAATATGAGAAAATGGTAAATGATATTTACAATTCGGATAAATATATATTTGATGAAGAAAGAGCATTAAGACCAATAAAATTTATTGAAACATTTTGCAAACATAGTAAAGGTGAATGGGCTGGAAAGCCAGTAATATTAGAATTATTCCAAAAGGCTTATATATCAGCATTATTTGGATTCATAGATAAAGAAACTAATTTAAGAAGATATAAGGAAAGTATGTTTTATGTAGCAAGAAAAAATGGAAAGTCAACAATGCTTAGTGGGATAGCTGCTTACATGATGATAGCAGACAATGAAGCAGGAGCAGAAATATATTCATGTGCTACAAAGAAAGACCAAGCAAAGTTAGTATTTGATGAAACTCTAAATATGATAAATCAAAGTCCTTATCTATCAAAGCATATCAAAAAGAGAAAGAGTGATTTATATTTCCCTTTAACTATGAGTAAGTTCCAACCGCTTGGGAAAAATTCTGACACATTAGACGGATTAAATGCACATTGTGTAATTATAGATGAATTACATGGCGTAAAAGATAGAAATTTATATGAGGTAATGCAACAATCACAATCAGCAAGAAGGCAACCGTTATTAATAATGATAACTACTGCTGGAACAGTAAGAGAGTGTATTTTTGATGATATTTATGAGTATTCATGCAATATTGTAGATGGAACTTTCGAAGATGATACATTTTTGCCGATAATATATGAATTAGATAAAAAAGAGGAATGGTTAGATGAAAGATGTTGGAGTAAATCGAATCCATCATTAGGAGCAATAAAAAAGCTAGATGACCTAAAAAGGAAAGTAGAAAAAGCAAAGAATAGTCCAAAAGATTTAAGCGGGGTATTAACTAAAGATTTTAATATAAGAAATACCTTAAGTAATGCATGGTTAAACTTTGATGATATTAATAATACAGAAACTTTTGATATAAAAAACTTTAAAAATTTCTATGCAATAGGTGGAGCGGATTTATCCATAACAACAGATTTAACATGTGCAACATTATTATTTATAGATAAGGAAACAGAAAAAAGATATATACATCAAATGTATTGGCTACCTAGTGAAAATTTTAATGAAAGAGTTAAGATTGAAAAAATACCATATGATAAATGGCTAGAAAGAGGTTTGATAAGGCTATGTAATGGCAATAGCATTAATTATAGTGATGTTACGGCTTGGTTTATTGAAATGCTAAATAATTATGGAATAACACCTTTATGGATTTATTATGATAATTATTCAGCTAAATATTGGGTTGAAGAAATGAAAGCTCATGGCTTTAAAATGGAGAGATGTATTCAAGGGGCAAAAACTTTGAGCTTACCAATGCAACAGTTAGGGGCAGACCTTAAAGCAAAAAAGATTAACTATAATAATAATCCAATTTTAAAATGGTGCTTAACTAATACAGGAGTTTGTGAGGATAGAAACGGAAATATAGTACCGATTAAAAATCAATCAGCAAAACAACGTATAGATGGAGTAGCTTCAATGTTAGACGCTTATGTTGGTTTATATGAACATTATGAGGAGTTTATAAGAGCATTATAATTTATAAAAGAAAAGGTTGAAATAGTATGAGAAAAAATTTAAGAGCTAATTACATAGAACGTAACGGAAAAGCAAAGCAATATTATTATTCTGAAATGGTACAAGCTAGTGAAAAGGTAAGAATTGATATAAATAAGTCGAGTGATCCAGTTGAAATGTTAGAGTTAAGTTTACTATGTATTTACTTTTTAACTGGAGATAAATTATTTTACGAGCAGAATAGACAGAAATTAATTAACATTATTGCCAGTTATGATGGAAAAAGATTTAATTTTGAAAATTAAAATTATTGAAAAGATAAGTATTAATTTGTGGAATATTTGGAAATGTGATGGTATAATAAATTTAAACAATAAAAAAAGACCTCGCACTTTCAAATATATTACCAGTATATTTAAAAGTTACTTAATAGGTACCCGAACTACCTAAGAAGCATTGAAGCCTTTTAACTAAGGACAGTATAGCATTTAGTTAAAGAATTTTCAAGCCTTTTAGGATAATACCTAGAAGGCTTTTTTTGTTTAACTAAATGAAGAGAGGTTATACACATGGGAATATTAAAATTAGAATATGATTTAGGATTTACACATATAGTACAAGCTTCAAAGGGAACAATGAAAAGACTTGAAGCAATTAGTCCAATAGAAATAAATTCAGAAGAATATAAAAATAAAAAAGATATATATTACACACCTAATACATTCAATTCACCAATAAAAAGGGAAAGAGAATATTTATGGCAATTACATAGATTTTATATTGATATAGACCATAAAGCAGGAACTGAACCAATAGACCCATTTGAAGTAGTTGGAGCAGTAGAGCAGTTAGTTGAAGAAAAGAAAATTCCACAACCAACAGAATATATAAATAGTGGTAGAGGAATACATATATATTGGGATATTAATAACTGTCATATAATGCTTTTAGACCTTTGGGAAAAGATAGAGAATCATTTATTTAACACAATAAAAGAATTGGAAAGAAGCATAAAAAATATATCAGTAGATACTAGAGTAAAAGACCCTACAAGGCTTTTAAGATTACCTGGAACTATAAACAGTAAAAATAACAGTAAATGTTACAGTATGCTTAAAAATGAGAGTAATAAATACAATATATTTGACTTAAAAAAGGCATATATCAAGCCTAAGAAACAATATAAGCAGAATAAAGGTAAAATAGCTTATTTACCTACAAAAAACTTATATACGCTAAATATGAGCCGAATAGAGGACTTTAAAAGGATTGTAAGTCTAAGAAATGGGGAAGTTGTAGGATATAGGAATACATTAATTATGCTTTATAGTTATCATTATAGGCTTATAAATGAGGTTACAGTTGAAGAGTTAATTAAAGTTACTAAGGAGTTTAATAAAAGCTTTAGAGAGCCATATAAAGCAAAAGAATTAATATCAGTATGTAGAAGTGTAAATAGAACAGTAAAACACTTTCAAGAGGATAATAATAAAGGATATAAATTCACTAATAAATATATAATTAATGCTTTAGATTTAGAAGAGCAGGAGCAAAGAAAACTATTAACTATTATATCTACTGGCGAGAAGTACAGAAGAAAGAATGAAAAAAGAACTCCAAGAAATGAAGAGGGATTAACACCAAAACAAGCTGAATTAAAGGAATTAAAAGAAAAAATAATATATATGAAAAAGAATGAAATTAAAAATAAGGATATATCAGAACAATTAAATATACCAGTAAAAACACTAGAAAGATATATTACAAAATTTAAAAAGGAAGGGTTATTATAAAATACCCTCAAAAAATGGTCTTTAATAAAGTGTGTATAGTGCTATTTTTATCTATTCTATTAGTAGAGTACTATATTTAAATAGATATTAAGTATTTAGGTTTAATATTGAAAAATCAAGGGTTAAAACAAAAAGAAGTATCAGAGAAATTAAACAAATCTATAAGAACTATAAAAAATTATTGGACAATTTAAAGGTGCAACGAAACGGCTCTTTAATATATGTATGTTTTCTTTGTTTTCTTTGTTTTAGTTTATTAACTATAATATCTACTAGAGTTAAGTATGATAGAAAAAATAAAAAGAGAAATGAAGCAAGAAGAAATGACGAGGGATTAACACCAAAACAAGCAGAATTAAAAGAATTAAATAGTAAAGTAGTAGAATTAAAAGAACAGGGATTAAGTTTAAGAAAGATAGCAGAGGAATTAAATATAACTTTAGGGAAAGTACAAAGAGTATTAAAAAAATAAGTGTATCGAAAAAAGGGTCTTTATAAAGTGTGTATAGCGAATTTATTTCGCTATTAGATTAAATCAAGAAAATAATAATGTTCAACGGTAGGGTATATTTTATATTTTTAGTTATTTATGCATATAATTACAGTATAAGATATTATAACAAAGGAGTTAGATATAAATGAGGGGAACTACTGAAAATAAAATAATAGGAAATTTAAATAAATTTATAATAGATGAATTTCATTTGAATCTTAAAGAAGGACAACCTATTTATATAGGGGAATCTAATTTAAATCATATGAAATCAGAGCATCCAGAAGATTTTAAAATATATGGTGATAAGATAGAAGAAATTATAAATAATCCCGATTATATAGCAAAGCATCCTAATAAAAAGAATAGTGCTATTGAATACATAAAAATATATAAGAATGAAAATAATGACTATGTATTAGTAGCAGTAAGAGCAACAGGGGCAGGAACATTATTTGCAAGAACATTGTTTGTTATGGATAAAGAAAAAGTAGAGAAATATAAAAATAAAAATGCTTTAATTCCATATAAAAAGTAAATTTTAAAAAGGTATTGAATATTTTTCACGTATAGTGCTATAATAATGATATAAATAGCATAGAATAGTAATGAAAGTAACTGAGGTCGGAACAGGTAGCCGACACCACGCATAAGCGGTAGGAGATGCAGATTACCACCTGCCTTTACTTTCAAGTGATATAAATGAGCCATAGGATTTCCTATGGCTTTATTTCTTATTATAAATTCTAACTAGGACATGAAATGGGTCTTTATAAAGTGTGTATAGCGAACTTTTTCCGTTTTCTATTGATAGAATAAGATAATTAAATAGATATTAAGTCCATGGCTCAAAATTGAGCAGTTAAAATTATAAAAAGGTTATTAGGATATGAGGGGGTTTCCCTTGTATCTTTTTTTATTTAAATTTTTACTGTATTATTTTTAATAAGTGAACAGTATCATTTCTAATAAATGAACATAGGGGGTATTGAGATGGATAATAAAAGAGAAATACAAACATATCCATTAACAGTTGGTAAAGATAATACTATAAAACAATTTGTTGAGAGGTTTTATATAGTACCAAGAGATATGAATTTTACTGAAGAAGAAAAAAAATTTTTAGAGAAATATTCTTGTTATATATCAAATCCGATTATAGCAGCAGGGAAAAATGGTTACATAGTTCAAAGAAGAGGAAAAAAATTAACCAAGGAGCAAGTAGAAATAATAAAAAATGATACTGGAAGTTATAGAGCAAAGGCAAAGAAATATAATTTATCACTTGGTACCATAAGTAAAATTATGAATGATAAATATTAAAGTAACGTTGCAGTAACGTTACAGTAACGCAATAGAAGAAGAAAAAGAATAAGAAAGAGAAGAAGAATTAAGATGACTCGGAAATATTTCCGTCATTACATAAAATAAGAATATATTATTGAGGTAATATTTAGTAATATAATATATTATAATAGTTTATTTTTGTAATATATGTATTATAGGGGGTACAGATGAATAGAGAGGAATTTAATCAATTAGATGTAAAAGGTCAAGTTGACCATTTTAACAATGAATTGAAACAGGAGAATAATAATTTTAATGCTATATGTAAGCAATTAGGAATATCAAAAAACACTATATTAAATAGATTTAAGGTTAATGGGTTTGAGCCATTAAGAGCTGGACAAAGGATAATAGGATTTTCCCATCATGTTGGGAAAGAAGAAAATAAGAAAACTTTAGAGTCGGGTAACATGACTTTAACCGCTCAAAATTGTTCAGTTGAAATAAAAAATTTAACTGCCGAAAATTCGGATGTCAAAAATCCAATTTTGGATAGCGAAAAGTTGATGGTGAAAAATAAAAGTAAGGCGAGTGATCCAAAAGATATAAATTTAATTTTAAAGAGAATTGAGTTGCTGGAGCAAAAAGTTGAAATATTACAGAGTGCAAACTTGGATTTAGAGAAAGAGGACGGAAAAATATTTTGCTCTGATAAAAGCTTTATTAATAGTTATGATAATACCACAACTAAAACATTCAAAATTGATGTAGAAGTATATCAAGACCTAGAAAAATTATTTGATAAATACAAGATGTATAAAAGGCAGGATATAGTTAGTAGTTTATTAAAATATGCCTTAGATAATATTGAGTAATATTTTATAATATTTAGTAATATAGTAAAATAGCCATATTATAAAAGTTTATTACTATTATAATATTAAGTAATATAAATAAGCTGGGTGAACAAATCGTTCGTGCAGGATAATTAATCAAATAAATATAAAAGGAAATGGGTGATTTATATTCACCGTTATTAACCGCCGAAAAATTCCGTTAGTTTATAGTAAAATGCGTGTTTTATCCAACAAAACTGCGTAAAAAATCAATATTACAAAAATAATATTTTATAAGTCTAGTAATATCAAGGCTTTAATAAAAAACTGCGTGATTTAAATATTGTACGCAGTTTTTTATTATGCTTAAAATTTAATTCTGACCCGATAAAATATAGGGGTAACTGAAATAATTTCATTATTAATTTTAATTGGTGCAAACTTGAACTAATCACCAAAGGAGCATAAGGGAAATTTCCACTTATCCAATAAATGAACTGGAGGGGAATTTTGATTTGAGTAATTACCCACTAAAAAATTTTTAGTAGGGTAATTTTAAAGAAAATACCCCCTTTTTAAAGGTGCAGGATAAGGAGGTGTGAATTTTTAGCACATATTCAACGCAAAGCCTTGAAATTACTAGCTTTTAAGATGGTGAATAAGGTGTGAACTTTTATAAAGTGTGGTGAAATAGTGTGAAGATATAGCCAAAAGTGGCTTAAATACAAGGGTTGTGATGTGATGAATATCAAAAAATAAAACATAAAAAATAAATAAAAAATATGGTTGACTAAACATGTTTTTTATTGTATATTATATTTGTAAGGAGGTGGTAAAATGAGAAACACTTTTACAACAACTATCGAAGAAGAAGTACAAAAAGAATTTAAGGCTAAATGTAAAGAAAATAGTGTAAAAATGAATGATGTATTAGAAACTTTTATGAAAGAATACGTCAATGGTAAATATTCATTAGAAAAAGAATATGTTTTAAAAAAGAATAAGTAGAAAATAAAAAAGCCCACCCAATAAGGATAGACTCAAGTGCAATTAGATTATATCTTAATTGGGTGGTTAATTCAAGGAGGATTAATTAACCAATGAATATAAATACATTAAAAAATTACATAGAGAAGTGCAATTCTCACAACGTTATACCAACCCTAAAGGGAGCAGTAATATATAAAAGATTTGGGGTGGTTAGATAATGGATAAA
>OGCO01004934.1_pt1 | contig 13599 bp, 10 predicted proteins | sample 1570171 | NCBI WGS metagenome assembly OGCO01 (sample SAMEA4370583, study PRJEB24528) | human gut metagenome | reverse complement strand
AAACGCTTCAGCGAAAATGAAGATGTGACCACACCGGACAGCTACGGCACATATTCCTATGACGATTTCCTCGGCATCACCTTCAAGCTGGTGAACAGCGCCGAGTGCTATACTTATGATGCGGCCTATGGTGTCTGGAAGGATAAGCGCGAGGACGCTGAGTTCATGAAGTCATTGGTGGCCGACGGCGAGGATATTACCATCGTCGGCGTCGTTCAGCCGGAAGATGGGGCTATGGCCGCCATGCTGAGCTCCGGTATCAGCTATCCCGCCTCCCTGGTGCACCATGTGGTGGAGCAGGCAGAGGACAGCCCCGTTGTGCAGGCCCAGCTGGCCCAGCCCGAGGTCAATGTGCTGACCGGCAAGGCGTTTGGCGCGCAGGACGACGGCCAAAGCGCCTTTTCGCTGGAGAATCTGTTCAGCGTGGATACGGATGCGCTGACGAAGGCCTTCCGGTTTGACCAGAGCGCGTTGCAACCGGATCTCAGCGGGCTGGGCAGCCTCGATATGGATACCGTGGATCTCAGCGGAATGCTGGATGCCTCCCAGCTGGGGGAGGGGATGCCCGACCTTGATATGAACGCTATCCTGAGCGGCGTCAAACTGAATGTGTCCAGTGAAGCGCTGCAATCGCTGCTTACAGAGATCCTGCAAGGCTATAAAGACTCCATTGCCAATGATCCGACGATGGATTTCAGTCATCTTGGTCAGGATATCGCTTCCTATCTGAAGAGCGAGGAGGCCAAGGCGATCCTGACTAAGCACTTGAAAAATATCATTGCGGACAACGACAGTATCTCCGTCTCCCCGGAGGCGCTCCAAACAGTCATTCAGGACGTGATGGCCGGGTTTGAGGATTATACCCAGCGCAACGGATTGGACGATTCGACTGAATTCGGCGAGTATCTGACCGAGTATCTCCAAGCGGACGAAGCACAGCAGATCATCCGGGAGGGCGCGAAGAACGTCCTCTCCGTTGACAGCGAGCTCGGAATTTCCGATGACGAACTGAATGCGTTGGCTTCCGACCTGCTGGCGGGGTATCAGAGCTATGCCGCCGCCAATGGTCTGGCCGACCCCTCCAAGCTGGCGGACAGCTTTACGGATTATATCAACACGCCGGAAGGCCAGCAGAAGCTGCTGAACGGCGTGATGGGCATGGTGGACACCAGTGCGGTAGAACAGCAGTTAGCCGAAACGATGACCGGCTATGCTGGTGCCCTCCAAAGCCAGATTGGCAGCGTGATGCAGAATGTCATGGCTCAGTTGAGCACCCAGATCGAAAACGCCCTGACCAACAGCTTCTCCGGTCTGGAGGAGCAGATGCAGTCTGCCTTCCATGTCGATGCGGACGCCTTTGCCAATGCCATTCAGGTCAACATGGATGAGAGCGAACTGGAGGAGCTTATGAGCTCCCTGATGTCCGCCCGCAGCGCTACCTATGCCAGCAATCTGAGCAGTTTTGGTTATGCGGATTTCTCGGATCCCAGCCAGATCAGCATTTACCCCAAGGACTTTGAGAGCAAGGCTCAGATCATCTCCCTGCTGGATGACTACAACCAGAGCCGAAAGGATGCGGGTCAGGAGGACAAGATGATCCAGTACACTGATCTGGTGGGCACCATGATGTCCTCTGTCACTGATATTGTGAACATGATCTCCTATGTGCTGGTGGCCTTTGTGGCCATCTCGCTGATCGTCTCCTCCATCATGATCGGCGTCATCACCTATATCAGTGTCATGGAGCGCCGCAAGGAGATCGGTATTCTGCGCGCCATCGGTGCATCCAAGCGCAATATCAGTGAGGTGTTCAATGCGGAGACCTTCATCATTGGCCTGTGCGCCGGTCTGCTGGGTATCATCCTGACAGAGCTGATTCTGATTCCTGGCAATGCGGTGATCCGCATGGTGACGGATGCGGGCATTCACGCCGCCCTGCCGCCGCTGGCGGCGCTGGTGCTGATCCTGCTGAGTACGCTTCTCACCATGATCGGCGGCTTTATCCCGTCCAAGAGCGCCGCCCGGAGCAATCCGGTCACAGCGCTTCGGTCAGAATAAGACAAACAAATTGCATCTCCGCGGGAGCGGGGATGCAATTTGCTGCTTTAAACCCGGCAGGCGGAAAGGGATCCTGTTATTATGGCCGCAAGAGAGAAGAAACTTTGCGGTGCAGGGTACCACGTTGGCGCAGACGTTTGGTGTCAGCATTGCGTTACTTGCAATTGATCTGCAATAAAAATATAATCTGAATGACACACCGACCGATTTTTTGTGGTTTGCGCGTAACAACGCAACGGGAAAGAAAGGCGACTGTTATGTGGGTACTCTTTGCGTTTGGTTCAGCGCTGTTTGCCGGACTGACGTCCGTTCTGGCCAAGTGCGGCATCAAAAGTCCGCCGTCGGCCTTGCGCTGATCGTCGCCGGAACGCTGGTGATGCTGGTGAAGGCGTAAGGTCGCATCGGCGTGTGTTCCAGATACAGTTTGAATCAAAAAGAAAACGAGCAGATAACTTGAAAATCAGGTTATCTGCTCGTTTTTATGTTTGTTTATACAGAAAATAATATGCGAAGCTGCTCAGCTTGCGCTGAGTCCAAATGCTGACTGGCTATCACGGCGTCCAGTTCATGTGTTCCGCGGATTTTAATCATGTCTGAGGGAAAGGACTCTTTCAATTGTGTCATTGCCTGAAGTGCTCGGTTGCTACGTTCCAAACCGAAACCTCTGAAATCGTTGTTGGTAAAAATAAAGTGTGTGCCATCCTCTGTTGTTATATCCACAGCGAAAGAGATGGCTCTTGAGCACGTCTGTGGATAGGTTCGGATCGTCAGCGACGAGAAGTCTGTGTAAATTTCACTGGGGCGATTGAGTGCGTTGTAGGAGACAATGCGGTTATCCGAAAGCATACAGTCCCGGCCAGAAATGCTGAGGCAGGCGGGGATGAGTGTCAGAAGCAGGCCAATGCACCCTGCGGCCAGCAGAATGCGGTGTGTATTTTGCTTCGACGAGGGCGGCTCTTTCATTTTTGCGGCGCTGCCATATCGCAGAAGGGGATGCCTGTTCTCCCAGCCGATGAGCAATGGTATCATCGTGCTCCACAGCAGGAAAAAACACAGCGGTAATGCCCAAAGCTGGCTGAGATGCGCTGTATAGGCCAGTACAGAGGGGGGACGAAAGGCGATTTGTGTCCTAATAGCAGAAAGCACTAAATATGTGAGAAAGGGCAGTGCACCGCTGAAACAGATCAAAACGAGATAAAGAACTTTGTCGTTTTGGGACAGCGGGAGTGTACGGGTATGCTTTTTATATGCTTTCTTACTTCTGTGCATAAGACCACCTGAAAAAACAAAGCGCACCTGCAATGCAGGTGCGCCATTTGTGGTGCCGGTGACCGGAGTCGAACCGGTACGCCATCGCTGGCGGTGGATTTTGAGTCCACTACGTCTACCAATTCCATCACACCGGCATATTTGACCAGCCACTATTATACAGGAACTTTGTCCGCTTGGCAAGAAAAAGTTGTGCGCGGAGAAATTCCCACCTCTTTTCCGGCATTTTGGTCTATCCATTTCAACCATCATATGGTATACTAAATCAGAATAGCCGTAAAGCGGCCAATGAAGTCATTTGCATGCGAAAGGGGGCGGAGCGCAATGCGAAAGAGGATCCTGCTGGGGCTGCTGACGGCGGCGTTGGCAGTGGCGCTGACCGGCTGCGGACTGCGCGCACCGGAGGAGCTTTATGCCCTGCCCGACCCTTCACCGGAGTATAAAAGCCTTCAGTCCAGTCTGGAATCCCTGCTGAATATGGGCTATGAGTATGCTGCGCCGATCTCCGGCTCCCATACCCAGTCCGTCCAGCTGGAGGATCTGGACGGCGACGGCGTAGATGAGGCGCTGGCCTTTCTGCGGGACACCTCCGGCAAGGAGCACCCGCTGAAGATCTGCATTTTCAAGGCGGACGGCGAGGGCGGCTACACGCAGTACTGCACCATTGCGGGCGACGGTGATATGATCAACTCAGTGGTCTACTGCCAGCTGAATGGCACCCCCACCAAGGAGCTGGTCGTGGGCTGGCGCATTTCCAGCACGGTCTATGTCCTCTCCGCCTACTCGATTGAAAACGGCAATGTGACCGAGTTGATGACGGCCTCCAATTACACCCGTTACGCCGTCAAAGATATGGATCAGGACAATCAGGAGGAGATCGTTTCCATTTTGATGAATTCTTCTGATGATGCGGGCGGTAGCACGGCGACCTATTACGATTGGTCTGAGGACACGATGAAGGGCATCAATTCGGTGAGCCTCTCCGCTAACGCCGACTCGCTGGACTCCGTCCGCTATCACTACCTGACCAACAGCTACCCGGCCCTCTATGTGACCAGCTTCCTGCGGAATAACGGCTCTGCGGCGCAGAGCACTTCCAGTGTGGTGACCGATGTACTTGGCGTTGTCAATAAGCGGCTGTCCAATCTGACCCTGGATCCCCAGAGCGGAGACAGCACAACGGTGCATCTGGCGCTGGCAGAGCCCCGGGACATCAACAGCGACAATGTGCTAGAGCTGCCCATGTCGCTTCCCCTGCGCAGCAACGGCAATGTGGAGCATTCCGAGGGAGCTTATGTGCTGAATTGGGTGCAGTACGCGCTGGACGGCGCAGAACGCTCGGTGAATTACACATATCACAACACCAGCGACGGCTGGTACCTGATCCTGCCGGACGACTGGTTCACCGGCTGGGACGGCACTTGTATGAATGGTTTGCTCGTCAGCCGCAGCGATACGAATGTAGGCGCCACGGTGGAGCGCAGCATCACGTTTTATCATCAGGGCAGTCCGGGTGAGCAGCCCGAACCCTTCCTGACGATCCAGAAAAACACCGGCTCCAACCGGGACAGCCGCGCTACGATCGGCGAGCGCTTCCTGCTCACGCAGACGGCGGACGCGACCTATTCCGCGGAGTTTGTGGACAGCGGCTGGTCCTGCGGCCTGAGCCGCCGGGAGCTGGTGGAGCGCTTCAAGCTGATCCTGAATGACTGGTCGGTAAACTGATCCAATAATGGAGGAGGAATTCCCGTGCGTAAAGTACTGGTTCTGGAAGATGAAGATAATATCCGCAGCTTCGTGGTCATCAATCTGAAGCGGGCGGGCTATGATACCATTGAGGCGGCCAGCGGAGAAGAGGCGCTGGAGAAGCTCAAGCGCAATCCGGATGTCAAGGTGGCGCTGTTGGATGTCATGCTGCCCGGCATCGACGGCTTCGAGGTCTGCCGCCGCATTCGCGGCAATAATTCTAAAATCGGAATCATTATGTTAACTGCACGCTCGCAGGAGATGGATAAGGTGACCGGCCTGATGACCGGCGCGGACGACTATGTGACCAAGCCCTTCTCTCCGGCGGAGCTGACGGCTCGGGTGGATGCCCTCTACCGCCGTGCCGGCGGCGATGCCCCGGCGGACAGCGGTGAGATATCCCAGCCGCCCTTCCTACTGAACACCCGCAACCGCACCCTGGAGAAGAACGGCGTGCGCATCAAGCTGACTCAGGTGGAGTACAGTGTGATCAAGCTGTTTATGGACAACCCGGGCAAGGCCCTCTCCCGGGAGGAGATTCTGGAGGCGGTCTGGGGACGGGACTACTATGGCGAGGTCAAGATCGTGGATGTGAATATCCGCCGCCTGCGGATCAAGGTGGAGGACGATCCTACCAGCCCGACCTATATCACGACGGTCTGGGGCTACGGCTATAAGTGGGGCTTCTGATCCCGGCCGCATGACAGAAGGAAAGAAGGTGAGCGGGATGGAAAAAGTGGCAAAGGTAACAACAGCAAAGAAAAAACTCCGGCTCCACCACGGACGCGGCATCCGAAACCGTTGGCTGCGCAACAGCTTCCTGACTGTCAGCGGCATCCTGGTTGCCATTGTGATCCTGCTCTCCGTCGTTTTGAGCAACTACTATTTCAACTCCATGCTCGCCGGACTGGAGACAAAAGTGCAGACCGTCTGCGACTTTTTCACCAGCTATGCCACCAATGAGACGGAGTACCAGCGCATGGCGGAATACTATGTGCGGGATTTTGATGAAAAGGGGAGTCTGGAGCTGCAATTTCTGACCGTGGAGGCCGAGCCCAGCGTATTCCTTTCCTCTTCCGGCCTGACCTCCGGCAGTAAGCCAAAGACTTCGGATATCACTGACGCGATCTCTACAGGAAAGATATCCCCGTGGACCGGTTCCGACCCGGCTACCGGCCAGCGGATCATGGCGGTGTCCGCCCCGATTACCAACAATGGTGAGATCAAGGGCGTGCTGCGCATGGTGACGTCGCTGAGCTTGATGGACCGCCAGATCATTCTGGTCGTGGTGATCTGCCTTGCGGCGGCGAGCTTTGTCATGGCACTGACCTATCTGGTCAATATGTACTTTGTCCGCTCCATCATCGCTCCGCTTGGCAGCATTACGGATACCGCCAAACGCATTGCTTCTGGTTACTACGGCATCCAGCTGGAAAAGGAGCACGACGACGAGATCGGCGACCTGATTGACGCCATCAACGATATGTCCACCCGGATCAGCCAGAACGAACAGATGAAATCGGAATTCATTTCCTCTGTCTCCCATGAGCTGCGCACGCCGCTCACTGCCATCAACGGCTGGGGCGAGACGCTGATCTCCGGCAAGCTGGACAATGCCCAGGACTTCAAAAAGGGCCTGAATATCATTGTCAGTGAGTCCCGCCGCCTGACCAAGATGGTGGAAGAGCTGTTGGAATTCAGCCGCATCGAGGACGGCCGCTTCAATCTGAATATTGAGATGATCGATATTCAGGCGGAGTTTGAGGATGCAGTGTATACCTATCGTGAGTTCTTCAAAAAGGAAGGCATTGAGCTCAATTATACCGACCCGGAGCGGGAGTTCCCGCCGCTGCCCGGCGATCCGGAGCGGCTGCGGCAGGTGTTCTCCAACCTGCTGGACAATGCGGCCAAGCACGGCGGCTCCGGCAAGCGGATCGATACCACTATCGGAGAGGAAGAGGGGTATGCGGCCATCGTGATCCGGGACTACGGTTCCGGCATCCCTGAGGAGGAGCTGCCCCATGTCAAGGAGAAGTTCTACAAGGGTTCCTCCAAGGCGCGGGGCAATGGCATCGGTCTGGCCGTCTGCGACGAGATCATTCAGCGCCACGGCGGTCGGCTGGACATTGATAATGCAAAGGACGGCCACGGCTGTGTGGTCACCATTCTGCTGCCCATGACCAGCGCAACGCCGACTCCTGCGCCAACTACGCCGGACGAGACAAAGAGTGCATAATTTCCTCTTGAAAATAGAACGAATGTTTGATAAACTATCTTAGTAAGGAAGTAAGCTATGTCTGAACAAAAGCAGAACAACCAATCCTCCTGTGGTTTTCGCACCTCGATCGGCGGTCAGGCGCTGATCGAGGGCATCTATATGCGCGGCCCGGACAAGCAGTCCATTGTTGTCCGGGATCAGAACGGCGAACTGGTGGTCAAAACCGAAGAACTGAAACTCACGAAGGAGCATTACCCGATTCTCGGTATTCCGTTTATCCGGGGTGCGTTTGCCTTTCTGGGCACCATGGTGGAGGGCGTCAAGGCGCTCATGTATTCCGCCGATTTCTACCCGGACGAGGATGAGAGCAGTGAACCCTCTAAGTTCGAGCAGTGGCTGGAGAGGCATGTGCCCAGCAAAACTTTGGATAAGCTGATCGTGGCCTTTGCGACGATTGTGGCAGTCGCATTTTCCGTGGGTCTCTTTTTCCTCCTGCCCACCGTGGTCACAAGTCTCATCAAACTGGCTGTGCCCATGAATGTGCTGGGGCAGAATGTGGTGGAGGGCATCATTCGTATCGCCATCTTCCTGGCCTACCTGATTTTGATCTCAAAAATGAAGGACATCCGCCGGGTGTTTTCCTACCATGGCGCGGAGCATAAGACTATCTTCTGTTATGAGCGCGGCCTGGAGCTGACCGTGGAGAATGTGCGCAAAATGCCGCGCCACCATCCCCGCTGCGGCACCAGCTTCCTGTTCGTGGTCATCATTTTGGCCATCCTGTGCTATTCTGTGCTCTTTTCCATCTTCACCCCGCCCAATACACTGGTGCGCATTCTGCTGCAGCTGCTGCTGATCCCGGTGGTGGTGGGCATTGCCTATGAGATCAATCACTATGTGGGCCGACATGACAACGCCGTGACAAAAATCATCACGGCTCCCGGCCTGTGGTTGCAGAATTTCACCACCTTTGAGCCGGATGACTCCATGATCGAGGTGGGAATCGAGTCCCTGAAGCAGGTCATTCCTGAACAGAAGGGCAAGGACACCTGGTAAGACCGGGTTTTGAGAGATTCAAAGAGAAAGAAGTGGGCATCAAACTATGCCAAAGACCTATAACGACCTTTTGTTGGACGGACGCCATATCCTGCGCCATATCGGCGTGGAGGCGGCGGAACTGGAATCCAGGGAACTGCTGGCCTATGCGGCCGGGAAAGACCGCCAGACCCTGCTGCGGGATCTGCGCCTCTATGTGGGCGAGGATGTGGAGCAGCGCTTTGCGGAGCTGCTTCAGCGGCGCATGGAGGGCGAGCCTGCGGCCTATATCATCGGCGAGTGGTCCTTCTATGATCTGGACCTGGATGTGAACCGCTCCGTGCTGATTCCCCGCACAGACACGGAACTCATTGCCACCCGCGCCATTGAGGTGGCCACGCTGGCCGGCGACGGCTGCCGGGTGTTGGATCTGTGCACCGGCAGCGGCTGCATTGGCCTTGCGGTGGCCAAGCACGTCACCTCTGCCCGGGTGGTGCTGGCAGACCTCAGTGAGGATGCCCTCCATGTGGCCCGGGCCAATGCCCGGCGCAATGGGCTGACCAGCCGGGTCATGTGCCTTCAGGCAGACGCCATGCAGGCTCCGCCGTCCATGCTGGGGCTTTTTGACGTGATCGTCTGCAATCCGCCCTATATACGTTCCGGGGAGATCCCGGGCCTTGACCACTCCGTCCGGGATTTTGAGCCCATCATGGCGCTGGACGGCGGGGAGGACGGGCTGGACTTCTACCGCAGTATCACCTCCAAGTGGAAGGATGCCCTGCGCCCCGGCGGAACCATGATCTTCGAGGTCGGCTACGATCAGGCGGACGCAGTGGAGCAGATGATGGCGCTGGCCGGTTACCACGACATCGACACCAAACTGGACACCCAGCAGATCTGGCGTGCCGTTGAGGGACGGTTTGATTAAAAGTCCGTTCAATGGGACTGCATTTTTGCTAGTATAACAGCATCATATAAGGATCACAGCCGTCCGGAAACGGCTGTGGAAAGGATGAGACGATATGGCATCTAAAAAGCCCCCGCTGGAGACGGCTGCACCGGCCAGCGACAAGAAAAAAGCTCTGGAGACTGCCGTGGCGCAAATCGAACGCAACTTTGGCAAGGGCTCCATCATGCGGCTGGGTGAGAATACACAGACGGTGGTGGACGCCATCCCCACCGGTTCTCTTTCGCTGGATCTGGCGCTGGGGATCGGCGGCGTTCCGCGAGGACGTATCATCGAGATCTATGGCCCTGAGTCTTCCGGTAAGACGACTCTTGCACTGCACATTGTAGCCGAGGCTCAGAAGCGGGGCGGCGAAGTGGCCTACATCGACGCCGAGCACGCCATGGATCCCTATTACGCCCGGGCGCTGGGCGTGGATATCGACTCCATGCTGATCTCCCAGCCGGACACCGGCGAGCAGGGACTTGAGATCTGTGAGGCGCTGGTGCGCTCCGGCGCGCTGGACGTGGTCGTGGTGGACTCTGTGGCCGCACTGGTGCCCCGTGCCGAGATCGAAGGAGAGATGGGCGACAGCTTTGTGGGCGTGCAGGCCCGCCTGATGAGTCAGGCTCTGCGCAAGCTGGCCGGCTGCATCTCCAAGACCAACTGCATTGTCATTTTCATCAACCAGCTCCGCGAGAAGATCGGCGTTATGTACGGCAACCCGGAGACCACTACCGGCGGTCGGGCGCTGAAGTTCTATGCCTCTGTCCGCATCGACGTGCGCCGGGTGGAGACTATGAAGGCGGGCGGCGAGATGATCGGCAACCGCACCCGGGCCAAGGTGGTCAAGAACAAAGTGGCTCCGCCCTTCCGTGAGGCCGAGTTTGACATTATGTACGGCGAGGGCATCTCCAAGCTGGGCGAGCTCATCGACCTGGGCGTCAAGCTGGATCTGGTGCAGAAGTCCGGCTCCTGGTTCGCCATGGGTGATATTCGGCTTGGCCAGGGGCGCGACGCCGCCAAGGAGTATTTCCGCACGCATCCTGAGGAGGCGGATAAGCTGGAGGCGGAGATCCGCAAAAACGCCTATAAGCTGATGACCCGCCAGTCGCTGGCTGCCGCCAAGGCCGCCGGCCGCATGAGTGAGGAGCCGGAAGAAGACGCCGCGGCGGATCCTGCGGAATCTGAGGACTGATGAAGAAAATAGAAGCGCTGGAGCCGTCCAAGCACATTCATGGCCGGTTTCTGATTCGGTTTGAGGGCGAACGGGAGCTGCTGAAGGTCACGGAGAACGAAGTCGCATCTTTTTCGCTCTATTCCGGACGGGAGCTGGAGGAGGACGAGCTTGCTGCGCTACAAAAAGCAGGCAGCCTGAGCTCCGCCAAGGCCCGGGGTGCCCGCATGCTGGGGGAGCGGCCCCTATCCCGAAAAGAGCTGGTTCGCCGTCTGACGGAAAAAGGGGAGACCCCGGAGAATGCCGAGGCCGCCGCTGACTGGCTGGCGGATATCGGCGCATTGGATGAAGCGGGCTATGCCCGCAGCGTCGTGCGCCATTACTCCGGCCGGGGCTACGGCGTTCAGCGCATCCGGCAGGAACTGTACCGCCGGGGCATTCCCCGGGAATTCTGGGAGGATGCCATGGAAGAGCGGAGCGATCCGGAGGAGCGGATCACCGCATTCCTGAATCAAAAAATGCGCGGACATGAAAATGATCCGAAGCAGCTGAAGCGTGCCGCAGATGCCCTGCTCCGGCGGGGCTTCCGCTGGGAGGAGATCCGGGCGGGATTGAATCGCTATGGCGCAAATATCGAGGAGGAATCCCTTTGAGCAATTATCGAGTAGCCTTCATTTCGCTGGGCTGCGCAAAAAATCTGGTGAATACGGAGCAGATGGCCGCGCTGGTGCGGGAAGCGGGACACACGATCGTCCCTGACCCGGAGGGCGCGGATGTCTGCGTTTTGAACACCTGCGGCTTTATCGACTCTGCCAAGAGCGAGGCTATTGACCATATCCTTGAACTGGCCCGTCTGAAAGACGCCGGACAGCTGAAGAAGATCCTGGTGGCCGGCTGCCTGTCCCAGCGCTATCGGGAGGATATCCGTACCGAGCTGCCTGAAGTGGACGGGATGCTGGGCACCGGAAGCTATAATGAGGTGGTCGCCGCCATTGAAGCCGTCATGGGCGGCGAGTCTCCGGAGTGCTTTGGCGATATCAGCCACACCTATGACGACGGTGAGCGGCTGGTGTCCACCGTGCCCTGGAGCGCCTACCTGAAGATCGCAGAGGGGTGCGACAACTACTGCGCCTTCTGCATTATCCCCTATCTGCGCGGCCATTATCGCAGCCGCAGCATGGAGTCTCTGCTGGCGGAGGCGAAGAAGCTCTCCGACGCTGGGGTGAAGGAACTCATTGTCATTGCGCAGGATATCACCCGTTACGGCGTGGATCTTTATAAGAAGCCCATGCTGGCCGAACTGCTGCGCGAGCTGTGTAAGCTGGACTTCCATTGGATCCGGCTCCACTACCTCTATCCCGATATGATCACCGATGAACTCATCGACGTGATGGCGGAGCATGATAAGATCCTGAATTATCTGGACATTCCGATCCAGCATTGCAACGACAAGATCCTGAAGGCCATGTGTCGCCGGGGGACAAAGCAGCAGATCGTGGATCTGTTTGCCAAGCTGCGCAAGCGGCTGCCCGGTCTGGTGCTGCGCACCAGTTTGATCTGCGGTCTGCCCGGCGAGGGCGAGGCGGAGTTCGAGGAACTGTGTGAGTTTCTGGAGGAGCAGCGCATCGAGCGCGCCGGCGTATTCCAGTATTCCCCCGAGGAGGGCACCAGGGCGGCGGAGATGCCGGATCAGGTGGATCCAGAGGTTGCTCAGCGCCGGGTCGAACTGGTGGTGGATCTCCAGTCCCGCATCATGGATGAGATGAACGAGAACCGCCTGGGTGAGACGCTGGAGGTGCTTTGCGAGGGCTTTGACGAGGAGATGGGCTGTTATGTCGGCCGCTCCTACGCCGACTCGGTGGATATCGACGGCCGGGTCTATTTCACCTGCGCCGGAGCGGTTGCGCCGGGCACCTTCGTTCGCGTCACTGTGACAGATATCGTGGACGGCGACCTGATGGGGGAATTTGAGGAGGTTGTTGAACTGTGAATCTGCCCAATAAGCTGACCCTGCTGCGGATCATCATGATCCCGGTTTTTGTGGTTCTTCTCTATCTTGACTTTCCGTTCAATAACCTTGTGGCGCTGGCTGTATTCATTCTGGCCAGCATCACCGATACGCTGGACGGCTATATTGCCCGGAAGTATAATCTGATTACCGATTTTGGCAAGTTTATGGACCCGATTGCCGACAAGCTGCTGGTCACGGCGGCTATGCTGGTCTTTGTGGACTGGCATATGATGCCTGCGTGGGTGGTGATCGTGGTCGTCGCCCGGGAGTTCATTGTCTCCGCCCTGCGGCTGGTGGCGGCCAACAACGGCCGCGTCATTGCCGCCGGCTGGTCTGGTAAGGTCAAGACTGCCAGCACCATGGTCTGCATCTGCATCATGCTGCTGGGCCTGCCCCAGTGGGTGAATGCCGTCTGCTCCGCGGTGATCCTCGTCACCACGGCCTACTCCGGCATTGAATACCTTGTGAAGAACAAGGATGTGCTGGATCTCAGCAATATTTAAACCCGGCTTTTTTGTTCTGCGGCGGTTGACACGTCCGGGGCAAAATGGTAATATAATGGAGCATAACGTGATGAACGGGAAGAGTAGCGTCGCGGCTGATAGCGCGCAGAGAGGGACGGTCACCGGCTGAAAGCCGTCCTGCGTGAAGGCGGATGTGAAGTGCGCCCGGGAGCGTGGGAGTAATGTCCCCGGCGGCCCCGTTATCGGCCATCTCAGTGAGAAATGAGAGTGGAACCGCGAGCGATCGCCTCTTATGCCTGTGGGCATGAGGGGCGCTTTTGTTTGTGTCCAAGCTGCGAAAAGGAGGCGTTCCCCTTGCATCTTCGATGATAAGGAGCGATCAAATCCCATGGCCAACCGTTTAACTGAACTTCTGGCGGCCTACCAGGCCCGAGATCCGGCGGCTCGGAGCAAGCTGGAGATCTTCCTGCTCTATCCTGGCGTCCACGCCATCATCCGGCATCGGATCGCGCATTTTTTCTATGAGCATAAGCTGTTCTTTCTGGCGCGGCTTGAGTCCCAGTGGAACCGGAAGCGCACCGGTATTGAGATCCACCCCGGGGCTAAGATCGGCCGACGCTTTGTGATCGACCACGGTATGGGCATTGTCATCGGTGAGACTGCGGAGATCGGCGA
>OGCO01004926.1_pt1 | contig 13625 bp, 17 predicted proteins | sample 1570171 | NCBI WGS metagenome assembly OGCO01 (sample SAMEA4370583, study PRJEB24528) | human gut metagenome | reverse complement strand
AGTCATAGTCTTGGTGGCACATTCGAACAAAAACTCCATGATGAACAAAGAACCCCACGTCTTTGAAATATCAGGAGCCAGCGAAATCCCAAACCTAGCCGACTATGTCCTAAAAGCATCACGCGAAGGCAGAGAACCCGAAACCGAACTCTTCGTACTAAAAAACAGAATCACAGGCTCAATCCGCTACAAAACAATGCTTACATTCGACACTGCCCGCAAGAGATTCTTCACAAAAACAGGCAACGAGCTACAAAAAGACTTCGGCTATATGCCATCATATGAACAAGCATCATTTGATTAAGAATATATTTTTTTAAAAATAAGGAGGTAAAACTATGAATCTAGTTACACTAATTGGAAGGCTTACAGCCGACCCAGAACTTAAATTTTTCAGCTCAGGAACAGCAATCTCAAAAGGCACAATCGCCATCGACCGCAGCTATAAAAAAGACAATCAAACCGTAACCGACTTTATCCCTGTCGAAGTTTGGGGCAAACAAGCCGAATACTTCGCAACTTGTTTCCAAAAAGGCTACCTTATTGCAGTAAGCGGCAGTCTCCACATCGACCGCTATGTAGACTCCGATGGGAACAACCGCAACTTCGCCAAAATTGTCGTGCATAAGCTGATGAGGCTTAATATTCCTAAGGGAAATGGGCTTGATACTGGAAATGGTGATGGAAGTTCTGGAAATAATTCAAGCGATAATTCTGGTGGAAATGCTGGTGATTCTGGTGCAGATACTTCTGGTACTGCTACTGGCAATAGCGCTGATACTTCTGGCGTTGACAATGGTAATTCTACTTTATCTAACGATCCACAAGCCAACTTAACAGCGTGTATCGACGACGAGGAAATCCCATTTTAATACAAAATTTCTTAATACATATGAGCTAGATTTATCATATAAACTAGCTCAACCTTTACAAATTATCTTAAATAAGGAGGAAATATGATAAAAAAACCTAATGTAATCGAAAAATGGCAAAAAAGAAACAAATATGGCAGACCTGGGACTCCCCTATCTGCTACAAAAATCGCCATCCACTACACTGGCAAGCCAGATGTCGATGGTGACAAGACTGTCTCATATTTTAACAACGTCGTTGCAAATGGATACAAAATTGGCAACAGATATATCTTTGCATCTTCGCACTATGTCATTGGGCTTGGAGGCGAGATATATCAACTGATTCCGACTGATGAGATATGTTATGCGACAAACAGTGCAAATTCATACGCAATCGCAATCGAAGTCGCAACAACAGGCAGCGACAACCACTACACTGATGCGACATACAAAAGCATGGTCCACCTTTGTGCGTGGCTTTGCAGCTATAAAAATCTTGATTGTAAAAAAGACATCATCACTCATACAGACGTTGTCGGCAAAAAATACAAACTCTGCCCTATTTATATGGTCAAAAATCCAGACAAGATGCAACAATTTAAGATTGATTGTGATAATTTAAAACAAGGGAAAATCACAGTAAATGACATAATAAACTGCACATCTCCGAATTATAACAAGAAAATCATCGACAATGCAAGCAGTCGTATAAGCAACCAAGATAAAGCAAATAGCGATAATCATAGCAATGACGAGCAATACGCCGACATCCCCAAAATGATAAAAATCATCCACGACGTCAACTACCACAAAACGCCCGACTTCAAAAACTCCAGCATCGCCGGAATCGCCCTTTGTGGTGAAGTTTTCACAGTTTCACAGCTTATAAAACGAAATGGCACTGATATGTATAAGTTGAAATCTGGTTATTATATCACGACACATGCAAAATACGTGGAGAAATATAAATAGATAGTTTTGTTGTATTAAAAAGTCCTAGAGGTAAATTCCTCTAGGACTGAAATAATCCCTAAATGTCGACAATATTTCCTGCATCAAGCCATTCTATTATATCTACTTATTATTTGATAAACTCTCCTAACACTAATCTCGTACATTCTCGCAATCTCCCTAATATCCATATTACCCCTATAAAGCTCAACGATTTTTTTATCGCGTTGTCTTTTAATAATTGCATCCCAGCCTGCAACATAAGATGCCTTGCCTGTACAAGTTTTCATAAATCTTATCGCTTCCCTTAAATCAATCTTACAAAATATATTCATTATCAAAGGAACTTCATCATATGGAATTTCTAGATCTGTGCTATTTATCAATTCCTCAATATCTATATCTTTAATTGATTCATCCCATAAAATCTCTTTTATCGCATCATCACCGACAATTTGTTTGATAAATGTCATTATTACCATAAAAGTATTTTCATCATCAAAATTAAAAAAATTATTATTGTTTTCCATATAAAATTCCTCCCTTTCATAACCATAAATTATTGTAGTCATTAATAACCAAATTCAAAAGCTATAAATCTTTGTTATAACAAATTTGACTAATAAAATCACATTTATATATTATTTGTAACTTTATTAATTAAATTGTAGCATCATTGCAAGTATTTTTCATTAGTTTTCGTACTTTTTCGTAATTCAAATTCTAACAGATGTTGTCATGTGTCGCCTGATTTTACATGATTATACATATTTATACAAAAATTTACGCACAATAAAAAAACCACCAAAATCCTCTCTCTAGAATTCGGTGGTTTTTAAATCTTCTCACTCTTAGATTCTTTAAATAACATCCAACAATCTCCTTTAAATTTTACTTATTTCCTCACACTCTCCCTTATAATTTTAATATTTGCTACACATCTAAGCCCCTTGTCCCCAAGTCCCAATACCTTGGAAAACAGGACCCCGTGCAGATTATTATACAAAAACTTTTTGCTGTCTCTATACTCCGGCAATTCAGACTCTCTATAAGTCATGCTCGAATCCCAATATTCCATTCTCCTGAAAACTATATCAGAAAAAACGCCTCTCTTAGGTTTGCTTTTTTTGTATTTACTAGATATTTCATCAATACTTTTATAAATTATATATTGCACTTGAAGAGTCGAAAAATGTTTCAGCATGCTATCCATCAAAATCTCTGTCTTTTTAACTGGACAAAATTCAACATTTTTCTTTCTCATCTCATCAACCAGAAAAGCAATACAATCATTCATCGCAACCTCTTTCCAAAGATTATACGCAGCTACAATATTATTCTCATCGCTAAAATCAATCTTAGGACTCATCAATCCTTGCAAAGCGTCGATATTATTATCATCAATTTCGACATTTAGCTTATAACGCATAAATCGATTTTTATCCTTACGATGTTTAAGCGCATATTTTAAGGAATTTATATCGATAATTATGATATTTCGCTTTAGAAGATAACCAACAATTCTCTCATCCATATCACCCTCAGCAAGACAAGTGCATGAATTCTCACACTCGCTCAGACTCTCGATAACATTGGCATCATCGCTTAAGCCATATCCCAACAAACTAGCCAGATAAATCCTATCTTTGAAACCAAGTTCATCAACACTAACCTTGCCAGTATAAGATTTTTCAAGCTCGATTTTAATCTCGTTAGCCATCTTTTCCAATTCAGTCTCTCTTTTGATATACTCTTTATTTCTCTTTTCCACACATGCATCACAACCACATATTTCATCGTCAATATGACCACAACAAGGACAATAAGCTTTTTTCGCCTCTTTTTCTCTGTATGGATTTCCCCAATTTTCAATCTCAGTCCTAGAAGGTCTCTTCTTAAGAAAATTCTCACCACAGACTGGACATTGTCTATCAAGCACTATCGGTGGAAAATACTTGTGTAGATCATTCGGTCGACAATTGACTTTATAATCCTCGATTAATTTTTTGACTCTTACCCCTGCGTAATATTCGTCCATGAGTTGTATAATTTGTTTCGGGCTCAGGTGAGCCAGTTTTTCATGAATAATCATACGCATCTCTCCTTTCTTTTTATTTTAGTTATTATAATTCTACAATTAGTTATGTTTTCCTTCTTTTTTCTATTGAAAAGTTTAAATTTTTTATATTTTTTGAATTTTATGTCAATTATTTTTTTATATTGGCGATTTTTCGTGGGTGTGTGGATGTTTTTTTGGGTTTTGGGTGGAATGTTGGTTAAAAAAGTCCTAGCTATACGGGCTAGGACTTTTGTTGTATTAAACTTAAATGTAATCTATTTTTATAAATCACTGATATTATATTTATTTACATCGCAATAACTATATTTCTCTAACTCTTTGCTTATATCTGGCCATAATTCATAAGATTTTTTTAATTCATCTTTAGCTACAACTGATAATTCTTCAAATCTTTTTGCTATACTTTCCAAAGTAAAATGTGTTTTTGATTTCGAATATACATTTTCAAAATCTGCTATCATTTGCAATATATTTCTTCATCTTCTCCCCAGTTAGTTATATTACATCTTCCACCACAGTTGGTATCTCCACCTATTTTTAAATGTACATATGGTATTTTATATATTTTACTCTTATTATACAAATCATTTTGTTCAAGAATCTCTTTTGAAAAATACTTACTCAAAATATCTATATCATAATTAATATTATAATTTTCTCTTAATCTGTATAAAGTATAGTATAAATATAGATAATCATCAGAATCAGTTGAATATATTCCTCCACCAAATCTACATAATAAATCCCTTTTTTCTTCTTCATTTATTAGATTTTGTTTAATTTTTTCTTTTCCTTCTTTACCTAAAGTAGCTATTGAAGTCCCATATCCTGAAAATATCCTAAAACTTAATTGAGAGTTTTGATCTGAGTTAACTTTATCACTTTTATAATCCATATAAAATTCCTCCTGATTATACTCTATTAACTCCCCCAAGGAGATATCTCCTCAGGGGCTTTAAACTAAAATTACTACATCGTTTTATTTTACATCATCAGCATATACATAAAAACCTTGGTGAATCCAGTGGTCACTATCATATTCAAAGTAAGTAGCTGAATAAGCTTTTTTTCCATTATTATAGAATGGCTCTTTAGCCACAATTACATATGGATGGTTCTCTGATTTATCATTTTTATCTATTCCAGCTTCAGTTTCAGCTATTTCAATTGCCTCATCTATTGTAAATTCTTCTGCTTTACTCTTATATTCATTAGCCTTATCTTTAACAACACCACTATCAGTCTCAATAGAATTGATTTCATCTAATTTTTCCATCTGGCCGGAATAGTCATTGTCATACTTTGCTGACTCAGCATCTAACAATAAATTTACTTGTTCACTTAAATTCTCTGCCTCTTTATCCCCATCTTTGTATTCCAGTGCAGTATCAAGATCTTCAAGAGCTGCTTCATACTTTTCATTTTTTATATTTTGCTTGGCTTTTTCCATAGCCTGTTCATATTCTTGAGCTGAATTATCACAGCCACCCAAAAACATACTAGCTATTAATACAGATGCTATTACTTGACAATATCTTTTTATTTTCATATTCATCTCTCCTTTTACTATTGAAAATACTTAATTTTTGAATTGATATTTAGAAACTAACAAACCTACTTGATTGTGATTTTAATCCATGACATCTCCCCCTCTCATGGTAAAATAAAAAAACTATCACGTTTACTTGTATTATAATTGTGATAGTACTTTGGCTGATAAGCTGATAATGTGTTATTAAATTTTTTTGATATTATTTAGATTAGTCTTATCGGTATATTTTTAGTTTACTGATTTGCATTTGATATGATTTAAACCGATAGTATATAGATTTTTTTGTCTTTTCCTGAAGTGAAACTTGTGAGACTACATTAAATATTGTACTACTATTTGTTAAATTTTGCAAACTTTTTGTTATTATTTTCCATTTAATTTTTTAATAAGACTATTATATTTATTTTTTATACATAAATTCAATATGATAATCCTAAAAATAATTCCCTAAAAATGTAAAAGACCTCACTAAATATGAGGCCTCAATATAAATTCACTTGTCTTTTAAATACCTTATAATATTGCTTTTTATTTCCTGTATTTTAGTTTAAATTTTACCAATTCTGTACACTGCCATCATCATAAACAATAGTTCCATCATTATAAATCTTCTTAACTCCAGCAAAATTCTTTTTACCACATTTATAGCACTTACCTGTATATAATGATACTGTACGTTCTAAGCCTGAACCATCATCACAAAATTCACAAGGTAAATTATTACTTGGGCTTTTTAATGTTTTTTTCGCTTCACATCCTCTACAATTTACTCCCAGTTCATAATAATCATCTACATTTATATAATGTTTTCCCTCATTACAATACGCCTTTACACCATTATCATTATCTTTGCTTGATGATTTTTTTGAATTACTAGAAACTTGCTGCTCTTCAGCCTCCTTCTTCGCCTCTTCCTCTGCTTTCTTCTTCTCAGCCTTACAAGTCTTCAAAAGTCCCTCACATCTATCCAACTGTTCCCCAAGGCTGTCACTCTTCTTACATTCTTTTATAAAATCCTCAATATCCTTTTGTGCCTTTTCATAATCACCATCATTGATTTCCTCTTCAAGATAATCAATCGAATCATCTATATTTTTCAAAACGACCTTTTTATAATCATTCGCCTTCTTCTTAACAACATCAGTCTCCGTATCAATCGCATTAATCTTGTCTATTCTCTCCATTTGATAAAAATAAGCCCCATGCGACTCAGACTCCTCAATTTCAAGCATTAATTTTAGCTGCTTGATTAAATTAGTTGCCTCTTTGTCGTCCTTCTTCGCCTCCAATGCCAAATCGAAATAGTCGATGGCCTTGTTGTATTCCTCTTCTACAACACTTGATTTTCCATTTGACATGGCATCTTCATATTGTTGGTTGCTCTCGTTTGTTTTGTTGTTGCATGCTGATAGTGTAATTGATATGATGACTGTTAGTAAAATTGCTGATAATTTTTTCAATTTTCTCCCCCCTGATTTTATTTTTAGTAATACTACCTTTTTAAAGCCCCATTTCACTATATAAAATTTCATTAGAAATAAACATACCTAAAAAAACATTAAATACGACAATAATTACAATCAAAAATCTCTTTTTATGTGCATCATCCTTATTTTTCATATAAGAATAACCAGACAAAATAAGAGTTACAATACTCGTTACAATCACAATTCCATAAATAAAATTAATTATTTGATTAGATGCCTCATTTATAGCATATTCATAGCTCTTACCATACATAAAAGTATTATACAGTACTTCATATGGACTCTGAGAATTGATAACAATTTCAGGTATAAAATAATAAAGTGAAGCATTACCTATCATTGATCCACAAAGTGAAATAATAGCCGCAAGTATATATGTACTTACTGACATTATTTTATCCTCAATTTCTTCCCACTTACTTCTACATTGACTTGGATTATTATTATGTTGATACTGCTGATTATACTGCGGACCATTATAAACTGTTTTTTCCACATGCTTAACATCTTTTCCAACAGAAATCTCTTTAAAGTACTCTTTGATTGAATTTTTTAATTTATAATAATCACTCTTTAAAGCAACTACTATATTTAAAAAGATTGTCTTTATCTCCGTTATAATGTCCTTTGCATTTATGTCTGGTTGTGAATTTTGCTTGTCCTGATTTGGTTCATATGGTGGCTTTTTTCTTGATATTTTTCGGTTGTAATTATAATGTTGCTCGCCCTGTGGTTTATTATGTTGATTGTCTGGGATGATTTTTTCGATGTCTTTTTTTATTGCAGCTTTTATGTTTTGTGATTTTATTATGTATATTGATGCTATTAAGATAATGAGAATTAGTAAAAATGTCATGTTTACTCCCCCTTTATTTGGCTCTATCATAATAGTAACATATTGGCTATGTATTTTGTTAGATTAATGGACTTTTTAAATATAACTTTTCTTATTAAAAAAACCTCCTTGTCTAATTTAGTTTTAACAAATGGTCTTGTTTTTGTATATACTAACTATTTAAACCTTCATTATATGTTATAATATGCCTATACATAACATTATCAAAGGGGGTAAAAATGAATAGCGACAAAAATCTAAAAATTAACTCTATAAACTATATGAAACTCATATGTGCATTTTTAGTAATTGCAATACATACACATCCATTTGAAGATATTAACAAAGTATTATATTACAGTTTTTCAGAAGTCTTAGTTAGAATTGCAGTTCCTTTCTTTTTTGTTTCATCAGGATATTTTTATATTAAAAACAAATGTAAATTCTCCAAATATATGAAAAGGTTACTTACTGTCTATATTTCATGGAGTATAATATATTTTATTATACAACTTCCATCATATATTACATCAAATACAAGCCTAATCAATATAGCAAAAAACTTTATTGTAACCTTTTTTATATATGGCAGCTATTATCATATGTGGTATATGGTAGCTCTTATAATGTGTGTTATTATAACATCTATTTTTTACAAGCTTAATAAAATGAAGTCGCTTTATATTTTATCAATAGGATTATATATTATTGGAGTTATAGGTGGTGCTTATTATAAAATAGGATCTCAAATTCCTATACTATCTAACTTATACAATTTCAGTTTATATCTTCAAGTAAGAAGATACTTACTAATGGGATTACCATTTTTTATGTTAGGATATTTAATAGATGAAATTAAAGAAATACCTAAAAATATAAATATAACTACTATTATCACAATTATCTTATTTATACTTGAAATAATTATTGTAAATATATTAAATTTACAAAGGGATATAGTAATTACATTCTTTTTATATCCACTTATGTTACAAATTTTTATATTATGTTTGAAATTTGCATTACAAAATACATCTTTTAAGATAAATACGGGAAAACTATCAAGTTTTATTTACTTTGTCCATCCATTGATTATACTTGTGCTTTCTAATTTTTTATTTAAAGAAACATTATTGTATATTGCAACGTGCTTTATATCAACTTTGATTGGTGTGATTTTAATTAAGATGGATAATAAAAAAATAAATAGATTATTATTTTAAACCTAAGAATAAAAACTATATAAAAATTTAAGTATCAAAAAAATTTGATTCTATGTCTTATGAAATATATTTAGTATATTTCATATATTTATTGTTGGACCAGTAAGCCTTTTATTTACATATTCTTAAATAATAAATTGTATTATAATCATTATATTCGCATATGTATTATCTAGCATTTTAAAAAATATGTGATTTTATAAATTACTTCATATATATATGTGGGAAAATTTTATGGAATTAACAAAAAAACAAGTATCGATAACAAAAGGAGTAGCCATACTATTCATGCTACTTCTACACTTATTCTGCACAAAAGATTATCAAGGCTTATTCACACCACTAATCCATGATCAAAGATATTCCACTAGTTTATTATCTAGCCTTGTTCGGGGACTGTTGTGTAGCAATTTACTGTTTTTGCAGTGGCTATGGAGTTATGTGTACATATAAAAATAACCCAGATGAATATAACAAAAGAAATGCCAAAAGAATTCTAAAGTTATATATTAACTTCTAGATTATAATTTTGTTATTTGTAGTTTTATTAGGCTATTTAACTGGAAATTCTGCCACTTATCCTGGTAATATAAAAACATTTTTTTAAATGTTACGGCAATATCTGTTAGCTCTAATGGAGCTTGGTGGTTTTTAACAACATATATTATATTGGTTATATTGTCTAAATTTATAAATAAGCTCGTTCAAAGATATAATAATGTACCAATAACTTTAATTGTATTTGTGATTTATTGTATATGTTATGTTAAAAGAATCAAAGTAGTAATAACATTTACAAATCCTGTTTTAAATTGGGCTATTACACAAGTAGCCTTATTGGGGACTTCTTTATTTCCATTTGTAGTTGGTACTATATTTGCTGATAAGAAAATTTATTCTTTTATTTATAATAAGGTTAATAATATAAAATTTAAAAACACTTTATGTATATTGGGAATTTTATTTATGATAGTTTGTCATGTATTTGTACAAACTCTTTTTGTTACTGTATTTACTGGGATTGCTTTTATAGTTTTATTTAATCTTATTGATAAGCCAGATTCTTTAGATAGGTTGCTGTATTATTTGAGTGGGCATTAAACTAATATGTAGCTTACACATATGTTCTTTTATATGGTTTATTTTAAATCATTGGTATTTATGCCAAAGTATCCTTTATTTATTTTTATTTGGTTAGTTATATTATGTTTAATTTCATCTTATTTAATTAAACTTTTTTATTCAAATATAAGTAAGCGACAAAGCTGTATATAGAAAATCCCAATAAAAATTTTAGTAATTTTTATTGGGATTACATCTTACTTCTTTTTTATATATTCAGGAATTTCATCTGCCATGGCATCAAAGGCTCAAAGTTAAATTTAGAAAAATCATCAATTCCTGTCATTTTATCAAATAAATATGCTAAATACCTCTCGGCAATCAAGTTATTTGCCTTTGCAGTTTCAATTATACTATAGATTGTAGCACTTGCATGAGCTCCTTTTTGATTTTTGCAAAATAATCAATTCTTGCGACCGATTACAAATGGTTTAATTGATCTTTCGGCAGCATTATTATCTATTTCTAAATGTCCATCTTCCAGAATAAAGTACATATTAGGTAGTAAATCTTTAGCATATTCAAGTGCTTTACCTAATGAACTTTTAGGTAATGTATTTTCAACTTCTTCATTTACAAAACACTTAAATTCATCCAAAATAGGTTTTAGATTAAACCCTATTGATGCACGAGAGCGTTCAAGAGCTTCTTTATCATTTAGTATAGGCTGTATTACTTCAAAAAACTTTCGTCTAATATGTGCTAAACAATATATGAGAGTAGCATTATCAACTTTGTTATAACCATTATAGCCATCAGTTTGGAGATATCCACTAAATCCTTCTTAAAATTTTTTAGGGCAAGAACTCTATCTTATTTTTTGATAGTCAAATAAAATAATTTCATTATCACATGACTGATTTTTGTATAGCCACATATAAGTTTTCGAAAGAGACTCTTTTCCTTGAGTATCTACAACTTTTAGAGTAGTTTAATCCGCCTGTATATAATTACTTAATAGTAATTTTTCTCTAAGTTTATCATAAACAAAATCAAGTTTATCTGCACAAGCAATTGTCCAACTAGACATAGTTTCTCTAGAAAGGCATACGCCTAAATTTTGTAGATGTTTTTCTTGGCGATAAAGTGGTATTGCTAATTCATATTTTTGAGAAAGAATATATGCTAATAAACTATTTGAGGCTATACTTTTTGTTATTAAGTTTTTAGGTGATTCAGTTGTAATAATATAGCCAAAAGCCTTCGTCAAAATGCAAAACTTTAAGTCGATTCATTGCTTTATTACAAAACACAAAAAGTGCATTTTAATATGAGTCCTTTTTTAGCTGTGTTTCCACAATTAATGCTAAACCATCAATACTTTTTCTAAGATCAGTTGCTCTGCAAGCTAAATAAACATCCTTTACTTTATCAATATTTAACATAGCGCAGCTAATTCCTTAATAATTTCTATTATTAAATCTTTTTCAATAGATGGTACAGTTATTGTATTTTCGCCAATTTCAAAAGTTACATTTGTATCTGGATAGGATTTTGTTACTTTAGTTGATTTTAAAGTGACTTGGCAAAATTCATTCATTGTACCATTAAAGCATTGATATTGGTTTATAATTTCCTCCCATTGTTGTATACTGAACATAGATTTTTTCAAATTGAAAACCTCCTTGTTTTATTTTCTTTTATTTTAACAAGGAGGTTTAATTTTTTATACATTGATTTTTTGCCAAGTATAAATACTAAATTAAATTTATATAAAGTCATCTGTATAACCGTATTATAAGAATAAAATTTATTTTCTCTTTCCAATTTTTCTAGCTGGCACTCCACCAACTATACAATATGGTTCAACATCTCTAGTTACTACTGCTCCTGCCCCTATAACAGCCCCCTCTCCAATCGTTACACCTGGTAGTATAACAACTCTAGCACCTATCCATACATCATCACTTACTTTTATCTTTCCAAATTCAAATCCTTGCTCAATTATTAATTTTTCTTTATCAGTTTTATGATTAGTTGTATAGAAAATAACATCTGGACCCATTAATACATTTTTTCCAATTTCAATCTTATCACCATCATTTAACTGGCATCTAGCTCCTATACCTGAATTATCACCTATAGAAATATTCTTGCCACTACCAAATTCTATATTATGCATAATATTTACATTATATCCTATTCTTCCAAAAAGTTTTCTTAATATAACAACTCTTAATCTATTTATTATACCCTTAGAACTATTTTGAGATGGGAATTTATTAATTGTTATTAAATAAAATTTTCTTAAAATTCTCATATACCTTCTCCATTCTCTATTTGACTATACTTTCAAACAATTTATTCCATTTCGTACCAATTTGATTTATGTTGTATCGTTGTACATTTTTTTTGCCCATTTTTCCATAAGTCTCTCTCTTTTCTTCATCATCCATTAATACAGATAACTTTTCTGCAAATTCTTTAATATTAAACTTCTCTGCTATTAATGAATCTTCTCCATCTTTTAAAATTTCCATTGCTGCATCTATATCAAAACTAACTATCGGCAACCCACATTCCATAGCCTCTAGAATTACTAAAGAAAATCCCTCAAACCTAGAACTTAATGCATAAATCGATGATCCTAAATATTTATTTTTTATTTCCTTCGTAAAAGGTTCTATGATTATCTGTTCCTCAAGATTATATTTTTTTATTTCATCTTCAAGAATTTGTTTCTGTGTTCCATCACCAACTATATGTAAAGTCCATTCTGAATACTTTTTATAAATTAAATAAAATGCATCAATTAAATAGTCAAATCCTTTAACTTCTTCTATTCTTCCTACCGAAATAATTCTTTTATTATTATAATTAGGAAAAATATCATTAGAAAAGGGAATAGAATTAGGAATTTGTTCAACATTTTTTATAAATTTAGAATAAAACTTTTTATCTGATTGAGTTAGTACTACAAGTTTATCTGCTTTTCTATAATTAATAATATTTATAATATGTCTAAGTTTGCTATAATATTTATAACTATTATGTTCAGTAACTACAATCTTTTCTTTAAAATTCTTTTTATTAAATAATATTGCACTACTTATTGTTGAGTGGAAAGTCATAATTACATCAAATTTTTTATCATTAAGGACTTCTTTTATTCTATTATTTATTTCTTTACATTTTAAAAACCTGGATTTCAGCGAATTATTTTCCGAATATTTAATTCCTAAATTAGTTACACTAATATTTTTATTTAATTTAAAAAAATTATCATTATGAGGTGAATATACTGATATTATATGTATATTATAATTTAATACTTCTATAAAATAATTTGATAATCTTTCAATAACCCTTTCTATACCACCAACTTGATTTAATGTATTAGTTACAAAAACTATATTCATAATATTCCTCCCTAATAAGAACTGATTTTTTATACGATGTATTATTAATATATTAGTTCTATTTAAAAGTAATTTTTTAAAAATATACTTTTAAGTTAATACCCTACTTATAATCTTCATTATACTACTCTTTAATTTTCTCTTTTTAAGTCCTTTCTTTTG
>OGCO01004923.1_pt1 | contig 13635 bp, 13 predicted proteins | sample 1570171 | NCBI WGS metagenome assembly OGCO01 (sample SAMEA4370583, study PRJEB24528) | human gut metagenome | reverse complement strand
TGACGGACAGCATCATAGCCACGCAGAGAACCAGGGACAGAACCTTCTTCAGGTTCTTTTGTCTTATTCCTCAAAGGTTTTTTCTGAATTTCACGCAGTTTTTTACGCAACTAAAATAGACTGTTTTGCTGAAAATTTCCGGTGTCGAGGCTGTCTAGGCGAGAAATATTCTGGTGCAAAATAGACAAATTTCTATGTGTGTAAATATCCGCAGTTACCGTGATGCTGCTGTGCCCCATCAGCTCTTTTGCAATATTGATCGCAACACCCGCTCGTTGCAAGTCTGTACAGAAGGTATGGCGAAGGCAATACGTCGTTAAATCTGGCGCGATTGCGTGTTGAATAATCTTACCGTCCTTCTCAATTGCTCCCATGTGTAGGTCCAGTTCTTTGGCGAAAGAATTCCATAATCTCCAGATACCGCTGGCACCACGAATGGTTCCTTTTCTGGAGGGGAAGAGCAAAGAAAAAGGATCTCCTCTGGCTTGCCAGAGTAACTGCCGAAGATCCTGCCGCATCGGAATATCACGAACTCCAGCGGCAGTCTTTGGCGTCTTAATCGTATTGGTTCCACTTTCAATGGCTTTGTAGACATGGATCTCATTTCGGTCAAAATCAATGTCCTTCCATTGTAACGCCGCTGCTTCTCCCGGTCGTAACCCTGTATACAAAATAAGAAGAACCCACAGCCCGGAAGGATGGTAGGCTGCTACTTCCAGGATGTGGGCTCGTTCTTCTTCCGTGATAGAGCGATGAGAACGTTTTACGTTTTTGGGGAGCTTCAGTCCGTCAGAAGGGTCGAAGGCAATCAATTTGGAACGATAGGCTTGATGGAACATCTCTTGCATGACCATCCTTAACTTTGTGACATGAGAAAATGACATCCCTCGTTGCTCATTCAAAATGGATTGCAAATGGATGTCATGCACATCCCGTAATCGCATGGTCCCAATAGCGGGTCCAATATATTTCCGATATTTCTCATCATATAGTCTCAGACTTTTCTTGGTCAGGTCGGAAGGTACCTTGTAGACCCGTTTCCATTCTTGATACCAGACTTCAACCAGCGTATCGCCACTTCTAAGCTCTCGTCCGTCACGCAGAGCAGATAATAATTCGGATAGCTTTTCTAAGGCTTCTGTTTCTGTTTGTCCTCTTACCTCATAGCGTTTGCCCTCCCAGGTAAGGCTCTTACGGACATAGTGATACTCAGCCATTGCTCACCGCCCTCTCTGCTTCCTGGACTTTGCGGTAGAAGGTAGTCTTGCTCATGTTAAGTCGGTCCATTGCTTCCACAGCCTTGATCTCACCGCTTCTCCATTGCAGCAATGTCTGTGTAAAGTCAGGGTTCTGGATGGGCTTTCTGCCTTTATACGATCCTTGCGTTTTGGCTATGGCGATCCCTTCCCGCTGTCTCTGGAGAATATACTCCCGTTCCAACTCGGCCACAGCACCAAAGATGGTCAGCATGAATTTTCCTGTTGGGGTTGTTGTGTCAATGGCTTCCTTCTGAGAAATGAATTCCACGCCCTTGGCTGTCAGTTGTTCGACCAACTCCAATAAATCCTTCGTGTTTCTGGCAAACCGGCTGATGGATTCCACGATCACCACATCGCCTTTTCTCACAAACTCCAACATGGTCTGCAACTCAGGCCGGTTCCGGTTCTTTCCACTGAACTTATCAATGTACACCTGGTCCACGCCCAGCTGCTCCATTAGAACCTCCTGACGTATGGTGTTCTGGTCTTGGGTGCTGACTCGAATGTATCCAATTTTCACATCATATCCCTCCCTTGTCCCAATAGGGTCCCCGTGCCGAGTGGGACGTTCCAAAATACGCGCAGGGACCCTATCGGGATGGTTTTACAGCGTTCCAATAGGGTAGGCTCTATTGGGACGTTTCACATTTCCCCGCAGTAGAGGAACTCCTCGATCTCGTCCAGGCTGAAACCCTCTGCCAAGCAGTCATCGATCCATTTACCATCGTAGCCACACCAAGAAGCCGTGGTTCTCAATTCATCCAGGTAGGCTTCGTCCTCATCGCAGACCAAGCCAACTTTCTTGGGTTGGAAATAGGAGGCCCAGGAGAAGAGGAATTGTTCCACAGAGAAGCGCTCTCTCTTCTGCCTGCCGCGAGAGTCGATGCGGAGAATATCTCCGCAGGACAGCTCTACTAGCTCAGGAGTACCAGGGAGGTTCAGCAAGATCAAGGCTTTGCCAAGAATCCGTTCCGTGGAAGCATAGAGATACAGCCCCTTCTCTGGGTAGTGAACCAGGCAGAAGGGATTGTCCCCCTTGACGATGTACAAGCTGTTCTTCCGATCCAACACCGTAAAACAGAAAGAACCCTCAACTTTCTCAGCCATGTAACGCAGGCTGTTGAAGTTGAGGGCTTTTGCTTGTTCGATGAGTTGGACTGCAACATAGCTATCCGTCTCGATGTTCGTATTAGGGAGTTTCAAGGTCTTGCGAAGCAGACGGTCATTGTAGAGTGCCCCGTTATGAGCCAGCGCAAAGGGCATCCCTTGGGCGTTGCCAGAGAAGGGATGATTATTTTGGAGCTTTAAGGCCGACCCCTGAGTAGTCATACGGGTATGCCCCATCACGACGCTGGAATCTCTGGGGACCTTGAAGTTCAGGGTATGGGCAGCACCCGGGTGTTTATCAATACGGAGGGTGCCACCAGAGTTGTAAGCGATTCCGGCAGCATCTGTTCCTCTCTCTTCGCTAAGTCCTGCCAGGGTCCGGATGATCCTGGTCTTCTGGCGGCGGGAGAGCGAGTGGTTGTAGTCGATCATTCCAAACAGGCAGCACATGGTTAATAATCCTCCTCAAAGTTGATGGCATCGTTGACGTACAGGCGGCGTTCTTTCAGGTATTGAACCAGTTCCGGTTGCTGGCAGCTGGCAGCGAAAGTCGTCCAGGATAGGTCCTGCATCTGCCGGTCGGTCAGGGTGATGGCCAGGTCACAGAGCAGGTCGATGAACTGGAGCGTAGCGATCAGGGTGTTGTATTTCAGCGTCCCGCGGAAGATGCGGAACTCGATCGTCGCCCTGTTTTGCAGGTTGATGGAGGAGTAACGTCCTTTGCTGTATCCCTTCTTGGCGTGATCCAAAATCTCTTTGGGCCGGTCCTTATAACCGTACCGAGCGGCCCATTGCTCCATCTGGTAGGCGGTGCGTCGGCTGAATTTCAACAGCTCTTCCCAGTGTTTCTCGAAGAAGTAGAGCAAGCGGGCAATCGCTGCGTCCTGTTCCTCCTCGGTATCCCCAAAGGCGTTCCGGCTGACGTGGACGTGCAGGCCGCAGGTGTCCGTTTGGTGAGAACGGTAGCCCATCCGAACCGCAGCCCGCATCATATCCTGCCAAGGCATATCCCGACAGTGATAGGTCAGGCTCATGGGGTGCGTGACCAGCTCGAAGCCGTCCGTCAGAGAACTGTCGTGCTTACAGTAGAGATACTCGTTGTATCGGTTGGCAATCTCCAAGAGACGATAGGCGTTTTCCTCGTCCTCTCCCTCTAGGTCGATCTCCAGCTCCACCCCAAAGTAGCGGGGGCCAGTGCCGTAGAAGAGAGGACTGGGTTTGTAGCTGTACTCATGAATGACCTGTGCAGGGCGGAGATCATCATAGCAATCCTCACAGAAGCAACCGTCGCGTCCAGAGATGGTATAAGCATCGGAGTATGGGACGACCTCACCGCAGTTCTCACAGATGGTGTAGTAGTCCTCGAAGCATCTGGGGCAGATGTACTCAGAGCCATAGGGCGTGGCCTGATCTCGATAGATTCGTTCTCCGCACTCCCGGCAGAGGGTGGTGAGCGTGTTCAGACAGGTGGGACAGAAACACTGATCGTCCCAGTAGGTGCAAGCAGCTTCAGCATGTTCTTCGCCGCAGATGTCACAGATGAAAGTTTCTTCGTTCATGTTCTTTTTTCCTCCTAATCAAAATGAGACCGTCCCATAGAGCTGTGTCTATGGGACGGTCTTGTGTCGTGGGTGTGTCGGTCCTGTGTTGTCGATGTGTGCGTCAGGTTTGTGCCTTGAAGTAGAGCTCAACCAGACGGAACTGGTCATAGTAGCGCTTCAGCTGTTCGTCGGTAAGATCAGCAAAGTCCTCACTGTCCAGTGGAGCACCACAGAGGAAGAAGGGGCCGGAGATAATGTCGTAGATGGTTCCAGCTTCATCTCGCAAGGCACGGTTCAGAGGCAGCCCTTTCAACTTGCCCTCCTCGTTACAGACAAGAGCAACAGGATCGTCGAAGGGGTAGAGAACCTGGATGTAACCTCCCACCAGGTGCTGCATGGCAGAAAGAGTCTGAGGGATCTCGGTGGGACGAGGGGGTTTCCCGGGTTCGATGAGTAAGATGTTCATGGTAGTTGTTTCTCCTATCAATTAAGATAGCCACCTAGTACAGGTATACTGCATCAGGTGGCTTCTTGGATATAGTATGTAATTGAAATCTCACAGAATCCGGAAAAGGCTTCCCTGGGAGGTGCTCCTCCCAGGGAATGTGTTCCTATATGCGGCAAAACTTGTGTTGAGTGTGTATCGAGTGTTATTGGTTTGGTGTGTTCCAGAGGAATCTGGTTCGTTCGTTTGTAAAGTCAATGACTGCTTGCTTTGGGACCCTCCAGATACGTCCGTTCCGAAGGGCTTTTAGCTGGCCGGTATGCAGCAGCTTGTAGACAGCATTGTGTCCCATCTTCAGCAGTTCACAGGTTTCATCTACTGTCAGGTAGTCATCCCAGTTCTCCAACATGGCAGTGTTCCTTTCCGCACATCTGGTTTTCCTCAAAGGCTTTCCGATACTTACAGTTCTCACAAGAGTTTCGGGGCGGCTGTGGGAATCTGGTTCGTTTTGCATTGGGAGCAGACAGAAGGCCGAAGAGATTGAGCTGGTTGATGATCCCGCTTTCTGTCCGCCCAAACATAATCGCAATATCGGAGATCCCATAGCCAGCTTGATGGTAAGCAGCTACAGACTCTCGCTCTTCATCACTCCAGTAATCTCCCGCTCGTTCTGGGATTTTTGTTCCATTTCGATAGCACTGTAACAGCGCTCTAGTATTCTGTGGCAGTTGGTCCATATCGGATCTCTCCTCTCTACTGATTTACTGTTATGTTACGTTCTGTAAAACCAAACCGCCTGATTTTTAGCCAGTTCTCTTATCTTTTTTGTAAGGAGGGGGACCACGGGACCGCTGCCTACGTCAGCAGTCCTTCCCCCTCCTTACGATCCTTCCCCTTGTAGCGAAAACATGATAATTGAAATAAGTCCTTTTCATCGGAGCGGGACTGACCAAAGAAATGACAAAAATAAAGCATACGGCGTGAGATGGGGGTTCGGGGGAAGGCCGCATGGGAGGTCCATGAAATGGAGCTCCCATGCCCGCAAAGCCTTCCCCTGAGTAGAAGTAGGGTACCGTCAATCTCTTCTATTTGGATTGTATATCATAGTTGTGAGATCCCATGCATAGGGAATCCCGGCAGGAGGTGAAAAAAGACATGCCTTGGAGAATCCTTGGGGCAACCATTGCCTTTGCTCTATTACAGATCATCCGTGAGGAGTGATCGGAAAGAAGGGTAAAAAAAGAGGGCGGCTTCGTATTGTAACGAGGCCGCCTTCCAGCATAGCTTTATTTTTTATTAGGAGCAGGGGAAACTGTTTGTGTCGGTGTCTTGTAGAGAGGGAAAAAACTTTTTATATGTTCTTCTGTCCTCTATCCCATTCTCCCTTCCTATCCCTATCTCTCGCGCTGAGAGAAGGTAGTATACAAGGGGAGATAGACACAGGGAGGAGAATCAAGCGGAAAATAGCAGAAAAAAGGTTTTCACCCTCCACACAGAAACATCGACACAGCTTTGTGGATGGGTCTGCCCCGGAGGTCTAGGTCAGAACGAAACGAGTTGATCCGAAAATTTCCGGGTTTCGATTTCCAGAGTTGAGATTTCGGTATTTTGACGAACTCACTGCTCTTTATATTCTGGGTGGGACAGAAGGGCTTTTAGAACGTTTTTGTAATAACGCCTCTCTTCATCAGAACCCTTAAGTATTTCGGCTACTAGCTGATATAGCTCAGGATCTCTATTAAAACCACGGACCAAGTTACAATCATAATAGATTTCCTTTCCAGCCGAAAAGTAAATCGGGTTCCTAACAGCAGGGGCACCTGGCTGTCCCGGTTCAGCCACACATCTTGGATCATCGGTAAATCCTAAAAGGTATTGCGTAGTACATTTAAGTACTTTTGCAAATTCCTTAGCGGCGTCAACATCAATGTTTTTGACTCCCGTTGCGTTTTCAATTTGACTGATCCTTGACTTGGAGATATGTGTTAGCTCTGCTAGTTGTTCTAATGTAAACTTTGTCCATTGCTCCGGTTTCCAAATGCCGTCTTTATATACATATACCTTAACTTTTCCTTCACGTGTCTTTTTAAGACGCTCACCATATTGTTTTGGCGTAAAGGGAATCGTCACGTCATCTGGAACCTGTAAGTTGAATAATTCTTCTTTGCTTGGGGAAGTACTTGCTTTTTGCTTATCCATCAATCCCATTCCTTTCTTACTGTCCAGTTTTGAATTTCCACGAAAAACAGTCTGGCTTCTTTGTCAATGGAAATCCAACGGCACTGGTGATAATATATTTTCTGCCGGGGCGCCACGGCGAGATTAAAAAATAGGGAGGAAGTTAGCAATGAATAACTTCAAAGTTCTTGAACACAGTGGTCTCCGGCAATGGTTCGTCCCTCGTGAGGATCGTGACACACCCATCAAGGCTGAGCAGCTTAGAGAAATTCAGCCGAATCAGTCAGACCCAGCCCAAAACATTCGCTATCCTATTATATTCCCTGATGGAAAGGGCGGATACCTATCGCAGGAAGAAGGACAGCGACGCGCGGAGATCATGCTGAAAGAGGAGGCTGCTCAGCTTCAGGCTGCCGAAGAGGATATGAAGAAAGAGCAGGCCTTGACTGGGAGGACAGCTATTGAAACAGAAGCGCCTACCCAGAAGCAGGAGCTTCGCTATGCTATCGTCTTCCCTGACGGAAAAGGCGGGCACCTGTCACAGGAAGAGGGACAGCGACGCGCGGAGATCATGCTGAAAGAGGAGGCTGCTCGGCTTCAGGCTGCTGAAGAGGCCATAAAAAAAGAAGAGGAGCAAAAACCGCTTGTCCCCTGCGCTTCGTCACCCCAAAATGAACAGACGAACGAAAGCTACTCTTTAAAGGAGATCATCGACACAGCTTCTCAATCGCTAGAAGAGATGGAAACTTCTGACAGGAATGTTATCCTCCGGGAAATGTATCCTGTAGCCTCTCCATCAAATTATTCACAAACACAAGGCTGGATGTTGCAACAACCACCGTTCTCGCAGGTTCCAGCCGTACCTGTACCATCGCAGAATCAACCAACATTCTCTGTAAACACAGGGAAAGCTATTGGAAAGGTCAATGCTCACAGTATTACAACTATGCTGTTGCAAGGAGAACAACACCAGCTGAATATACGCATCATCAATGAGATGGCGTATGTCTACGACGGCATTTGTTACAAGGTGCTCTCTGTTCGTATGATGCAACGGCTCCTATACCTCTACTGCCGTCCATTCGTAGCAGCAATTGGGGACAGTTCCATCATCAAAAAGATCTACGATCTTATCATGATATACCCGGACATCTGCCACAAGCAAGAGCCAGACAGTGCAAGCTATTTCCTAGCTTTTGATAATGGAATTTTGGATGTCCGCTCTATGCGACTTCAACCCCATTCGCCTGAAATATTCGTCACATCGCGTGTCATTGGAAACTTCTGCCCAGAGCAGTCGTTGGCCTGTCCTGTCTTTGACCAGTTTCTATACACCGTTTCTGGTGGGGATTCTGTATTGACCCAGAGAATCTGGGAAGCGATCGGATACATTCTAACACCTGACTACAGAGGCAAGTGTTTCTTCATCCTACAGGGTGTCCCAGACAGTGGAAAAAGCCTCTTAGGGGCGTTGATCGCATCCTTCTTCGAGGATGAGGACGTTACTGCCCTGGACATAGATGCCTTTGGTGAACGATTCGGTCCTTCTGACCTAGTCGATAAGCATCTATGCCTGTCGATGGACCTGTCTGCCGGACTTTGGGATTCCCGCTCGGCAGGTATGATAAAGAGCTTGACAGGAGGAGACATGCTGACTGTCGACATCAAGTATCAGCCGCGAGCTAAGTTCCGCAACAAGGCTAAGATTCTCTTTGCTACTAACCATGCTGTCGGCACAAAAGAGGATGACTCGGCTTTGCTCCGTCGGGTTGTGTGCATTCCCTTCCGGTATTCCGTCCCACGGGAAGCCCAAGATCAAGAACTACTTGCAAAACTGAAGCAGGAGCGGGACGCTATTCTCACCCGGGCACTGATCGCCTACGGGACACTACGGAGACGGAAGTACATCTTCTCTGGCGATGGCGTCTATCACCTGAATGACGTTGTCAACGGCGGAAGATTTGGAGGCGTTGCTCCAGCACTGTCTTTGGACGAAGCTATTCTGGGTTTTGCCCACAAACACTGCCGTTCTGTAGCAACGGAAGAGGCATTCATGGCGGATCTCTTCGGCGCCTTCCAAAAAGAAAACCCAGCCATGACAAACATCCAGGTTCAAACATTTTCCGCCAAGCTCCACAAGGTCCTGGATGCCATGTTTCCCAGCCAATTGGAGTTCAAATCCAAACGCAGAGAAGCAGGAACAAACCCGATCAGCTGTGTCATCGGCCTTCAGCTGATCCTGTGACTTCGATGGTAGCACAGCCTAGCCAAAAAGTCAACACCCCCCGGCGTTACTGCCGGGGGCTGTTGCGTTGCCTATTGCGCTTTGACTTTTAGCTTTAGAAAGATCACAGAAGCACAGGAGATAATCTGAACGAGGGGGCCGGGGCTATGTGGGTAAGAAAAAGCCCCAGGCCGGTGTGGTGTCGGCCTGGGGTGGTGAAACGCGGCGGGGTGGCTTGCTTAGAACTTTACTGGATGTATCCCATGATAGTTTCAATGTTGAGCTTGAACAGCTTAGCACTAGAATATGCAGCAAATTCTCGGATATCATTGGAATTTTCATCACTTGTCTTATTTCCATCGCCAAAATCTTGGATAGATTTTATAACAATCCACTTTATTTCCATAACGTTTGAAGATGCTGCTACAGCATATGTTTCCATATCAATTCCAAGATAATCGTCCTGTACCATGTCGATTTGTTCTTTGGCTTCTTTGTTATCTATTACATATGGCCCGGATACAATTGGGGCATAGTGAATAGATGGGCTTTCTACTGAATGATTTGTTTTTTCGATATATTTTTTTGAGATTTCCTGACCTAGCTCCTTTTTGTTATTTATAATTTTAGATTGAATAACATGTACAAGTGTGTTATTCATTAATTGTTGCTCTGTCCTAGGTTTGAAGGCATCTTTGTGAAACTTTCCTTCTGTGTAATTCAAGGTACTGGAGGCAATTACAATATCACCTAACTTTGCTTTTTGGCGTTTGCCTCCGCAAACACCAACCATTGCAACTAGTTTTGGTTTTAGTGCGAGTGCAACCCTAGTAGTAAGGCTCGCAGCATAGACCATTCCCATCCTCTCCTGAAGAACCAGCGCAATATCAAATCCAGCATACTGGAATGGAGTATACATAAACTTATAATCATCATAGAATTTCTCCTCACAGTAAGGAGAATCGCCTAAATCAAACGCAAGACAGACACCGTCAAATTCAGCTTGAACTGCGACAATAAGCGCAATATCTATTGAATCATCGTTAGGTATAACTGTATTTTGTTGCGTTATGCGTTTTCCAACTTTTTTGGAAGTCACGTTTACTTCTGTTTCTGTGCTGGTATCGTTTACGCATTTCAGCAAGCTCTCCATAGCTTTACTGATATTATCTGCCACATTTCCTATGGGGCTATTCCGATTGCTATCGTTCATGCCAGCACACCTTCAGCTTTCCTGCACCCGCCGGTACTCGAGCATTTCAATCATCATAATGAGTTTTTTCTCATATATTTCTTTTTCAACGGAGGAAGTTTCATTGCTTGGTATAGCAATTCCTAATTCCTCCAGCAATAATGATGCTCGCTGGGTCCTCTGTGCGAATTCGGTATTTAAAATATAGCGAATCCGTTTTTGAGCTGTATCATTGCCATGCTCATCCCACAACTTTCTATACTTATCGTTCGTCATTGTATATCCAGATGGCAAGTTGAAATAAGGAACATGGCGATCAATGATGACATAATAGCAAGCAAAAACTTTACTTGCCTCATCAGGGAAAATCAGCTCATTTTGAATTGCATCCCATAGATGTTTGTAGAAGTCATCTGCACTTTCTTTTCGCTTTGCGAAAAGTTCGATATACGAATCGACAATCTCACCGTACTCTTTTTTCAATTTTTGTCTTTGTTTTTCATACGGAGATACTGAGATTTCTTTCGTTTCGTCAGAGTCAATATCATCATACAGATTGATTGCTAACTCAAATGCTTTGGGTCTGTCTTCTTCTTTCTGAGCTAAGATCATTTTGTATAACTCAGCACAGATACTTAACGTTGGCGCATCTGCGGTAGAAAGAAGTTCCACCATCTGCTTACGCAATTCTAATGTTATGTCGGGCATAATTAACCTCCTGTATTTTAAAAGGGCAAGGCCCCTGAAGACGAATCCCCAGGGGCCTTGCATTACGGGGAATCTTCCAGAATTAGATTCGGGGAAGATCATTTGTGAGATGATTAAGCACCCGTCTTGCTCAAACTGGTAACCACAATGTCCTGAGTTCCAACAGTAATCTCAAACACCAAGCTGCCCTCTTTTTTAGTGGTCACCTTAGTCACATTGGATGCACCGGTAACACCCAGGGTATAGGTGCCAGGGCCAAAGTCGTTAGGAACCTCACCAGTCTTCTTGGTAACAGTTACGGTGATTTTTTCACCATTAACCAAGTTCGTTCTCTTTCGAGATAGCAAAGTCAACCTTAGCAGTCACATCATTGACAGAGGTGGTAGGGTTAGGAGAGGCAGTAGCGGTAAGAGGAGCAACACTCACGGTGAAGGTGTACTCGCTGCCGTCGTTAGCAACGACAGTGTACTTACCGTCGGAAATCTTAGAGGCTGCCAGAGCATTGTCGAACAGATCCTTCACGCTAGCGTTAGTAATGGCGCTAGACTCAGTACCAGCGTTAAAGACAATCGTCTTTGCGCTCAGACTAACCGTGGCGGTAGCGCTAGCATTGGAAGCCACAGCCAGGTCGCTGTTCAGAGCCAGCTTGCCGGCAACTGCAACGACCAGCAGGTCAAGATCCTTGCTGCCATTGTTGACCTCGTAGTAAACGTTCTTGATGAAGTGGTCCTTGATGGAGCTTTCCATAGCAGCGTAGCTGGTCAGGTCGCCGCCTGCAACACCCTTCTTGCCATCCAGGAACAGAACGGTGGTGTCCTCAGTGACCTTGTAGGTGCTGGAATCGGAAGCAACGCCGGTGCTGGTCAGCTCAACGTCAAACTTTTTGCCATCAGCGGAAGCGCCCAGCATAGCAGCGGACTTGCTCACAGCAGTGTAGGACTTGATGACCTGAACTTCCTTGTCGCCGTTCTTCTCGGTGCCGTCAGTCTCATAAGAGAAGACCTGACCCTTATCAGCGTTGTTCTTAGTGTTGTCCTTGATCAGCATGGTAACGTTCTCAGTGCCGTTCCAGACGGACAGGGAGACATAGTTGGTGCTGTTGATGCGGACGTTCTCAGGATCGTCAACAACGATACCATAGTTACCAGACTTGGAGCCATAGCTGTCATCGGTGTTGATCAGAGCACCGACCATAACACTGTTGATGCCGTTGCTCTTCATTGCGATGAACTGGCCATAAACGCCGTAATCCTTCCAGCTCTTCAGAGTCTTGCCGGTCACGATCTTAGCATCAGCGCTAGTAATGGAGCCAGTAATGGAGCCAGTAGCAGAAGCGGGCATATTCTTGGCTACGAAGATAACGGCATTGTCATCCACGCGCTTATCAGCGAACTGGTCGTCATCGCCGTCCCAAGTACCATCACCCTGAGCATCGTAGTTAGCCATGTTCTTGTCGGTGATGGGGGTCAGCTTATACTTGGAGCCGTCGATTTCGTAGGTGTACAGGGCACCAACGTAGACCTTGCCGTCGATACCGGCACGATAAGTACTGGTATTGTCTTTATCGACAACTGTCTTTTTAGTCTTAGCATCCACCTTGGTGGTATACAGCAGATCAGACTCCGTAGCATTCTTCTCATTATCATCGTTAGTCGGGTCAACGACCTTGCTTACGGTGATAGTCTTCTCAGTGCCATCAGTGAAGAGGACAGAAGCCTCAACGCCAGAGTTGATGCCGGAAGAAATCTTGCCGGCTTCCTTAACGAACAGGATGTCCTCGTTGGAAGCGACAGCGTTCTTGTCCACATCGTAGAAGCAGCCGTCATAAACAGCCAGCTTGACCTTGTCGCCGGAGCGGACAGACTCCTTAGAAGCAACGGTGTTCTTGCCGGTCACACCAACGCGATACCAGTTGCCATCGACCTTGATCTCGTAGCCCTTCTCATTAGCAGTGCCCTTGGTGGCGGAAACAGTGCTGTCAACAGTATCGACCTTAACAGCAACATCGGAATCAGCGGTGTTGTCAGCGTCCTTGGTGTACAGGACGAAGTCATCCTTCTTGATGCCGTCATAGGTCTGGATGTCATCCAGATCAATGGAGCCGATGGAGTTGCCCAGGGTCAGAGAAGAGGAGCCAACATAAGTGACCTTAGCGACCTGTGCGGGGATAACAACAGCGCGATCAACATTGTTGTCACCGTCGTTGGAAACCAGGTAAACGGTGGAAGCCGTGTTGTAAGTGCCGTTATCACGCATCAGGTTAGCAACGGTGTTAGCGCTGGCGTTGCCCTTAGCGTCATAAACCGTGATGCTGGCATCGTACTTGGTCTTGTCGCCGTTGACCTCGAAGGTCTTGTCAGCAGTCTTCAGCTCGCTGAGCTGGCCGATGGTGGTCTTAATGGCCACGGTGTTGTCATCGGTAGGATAGATGCCATAGACCTTGGAGTTGTCGTCGGTCTTCACCAGAACGTCAACCTTCTGGCCCAGCAGGTCAGTGTAATCCTTGGCGACCTCAGTGTAGGTAACGACAGGATCTCTGTCCTTAACGGTCTTCACGGTATAGGTGCCCTTGCTGTTCTTCTTAACAGAAACCAGGATGACATCCTCTTTCGTGTCTGCGTTGTACTTGTCGCGCAGCAGGCTCAGCTTTTTCTGCAGGTTGTCGTTACCGATCTTGTCCTGAACAGTGATCTGAGTGGACAGCTTGCCGTCCTTGTCAGCGATCAGGTTGGTAACATACTCGACCTCGTAAGCCTTCAGAGCATTCCAGACCATCTGAGCAGCGTTGTCACGGGTCAAAGCAGCGGAAGTGTCCATCTTCTCCAGGCCGTCATACAGACCCTTCTGAGCAGCACGGACGTTCACGTTGGTGGCCCAAGCGTTGCCGGTGAAGCCCTCGTTCTCGGACTTGTAGCCCAGGGAGACCAGCAGCATCTTGGCCAGCTGGACGCCGGTCACGTTGCCGTTGGGGGCGAACTTGC
>OGCO01004917.1_pt1 | contig 13645 bp, 8 predicted proteins | sample 1570171 | NCBI WGS metagenome assembly OGCO01 (sample SAMEA4370583, study PRJEB24528) | human gut metagenome | reverse complement strand
TGATGAAGATCTGACGGCTGTCTGGGTTTGTAGCAGAGTCGAAGCAGGAGATCTTGATTCCTTCATCCATAGCTTCCTGTAATTTTGCCTGAAGTGCGTTAACATCGTTTGCAGAGATGCAGATTGCATCGTAGTCCTGAGAGATCAGGTTGTCAAGAACTTTGATCTGAGCATCTGCTGTAGCTGCCTCTGGGTAAACAGTATCAACTGTAGCTCCCTCTGCTTCAGCTGTCTCTACGAAGGATTTTGCAGCGATTTCGAAGAATGCGTTACCAGCGGATTTACCAACCAGTGCGATTTTCTTTCCGTCAGCGGAACCTGCCATAGCCGGAACTGCGGATCCAAGGATCATTGCACCACAAAGAATTGCGCTTACGATTTTTTTGTTCATGTTTTTTTCCTCCCATGGAATAATATAGTTTTTGTATTTGTAACTGCCCCGCCTTCTGCAAGGCAGTTTACAAGCTTTATAAGGTTATATATGAGTTCGTTAAGGATTTTTTATTTCGCTGTTTTTGCTTTTTTCTGAATCTCTTTGATGATGTTCGGAAGTGCAACTGCGCCGATCAGAAGCACACCGATGATCAGCAGGATAACCTGCGGATGAATGTTTCTCTGTCCAAGACCAACACGAAGGCAGACGATGATAAATGCGGAAATCAGACCGCCGGCGATATTACCTTTACCACCTGTGGAGGAGATTCCTCCGAATACTGCCATTGCGATGGCATCCATCTCAAATCCGTTACCGGTTGTGGTATTTGCACCGAATGAGGAAGACATCAGGAACAGTGCACACAGTCCGGAGATGGTTCCCATCAGAGTGTAGATCACGAAACGGATCTTCTGTACATGGATTCCGGAGTAGTAAGCTGCAAGACGGTTGGTACCGATTGCATATACTCTGCGTCCGAAGGTACATTTTCCAAGGATAACAGCTGCAATGATTCCAAGGATCAGAACCAGGAAAAGAATGTAAGGAACACGTCCTACCTTTCCGCCAAGTGCAGCAAAGCCTTCTGTGTTTGTTACGGAAATACTTCCACCACTTCCAAGAACGATTTCTGCAATACCTCTGAAAATAATCTGGGTTGCAAGTGTTACGATCATTGGAGGCAGTTCTTCAAATCTGGTAAGGACAAATGCGTTTACAGCACCGCAAAGGGATCCAACCAGAAGTGTGGCAAGGATTACCACGATAAACGAGGCTCCTGTGTTTGCCACGATACAAGCCATTGTTGCGGAGAGACACACGATAGATCCAACGGAAATATCAATCTCACCAAGTACCAGAATGTATGCCATCGGCAGCATCAAGAAGATTTCTGCCAGATAAACAGGCATCTGACGGAGCAGACTCTTCAGATTATAGAACTCGGAAAAGTTTGCACAGAAAATATTTACTGCAATAAACAGGAGTACCAGAATGCCTTCCCAGCTGAAGATCATCTGTTTCACAGGGCTTTTCGGCACGTTGTTAATACTTCTTCCAGATTTTCCAGCCATGATTACATCTCCCTTCCCTTTAATGCATTTTTGTCAGCTGTACGCTGTAAAACAATGTTTACAACAACTACTACAAGAATGATAACACCCTTGATGGTATTCAGCCACAGCTGATCGAAGAATGGGATCAGCGGAAGTGCTTTTGCGATGGTTGCAAGGATCAGGGATCCAAGAAGAGCACCAAGTACTGTACCACGTCCACCACTCATGCTTACACCACCGATAACGCAGGCTGCGATAACGTCCATCTCACCGCCCTGCTGCATATCAGGCATTGCAGAAGCGTAAATGGAAACCTGAAGGGCTCCGCCAAGACCTGCAAGAAGACCCATGATAGTGTAAACAAGAAGCTTAATATTTTTTACATTAATACCGGAAACTTCAGCAGCACTCGGGTTACTTCCTACTGCATAGATTCTTCTTCCGATGGTAGTCCATTTCATGAATACGAAGAAGATCACATAGCAAAGGATGATCACCCAGATTACAAGGCTCATTCCCAGGAATTTTGTTGTTGCAAAATCTTTAAATTCACCAAGGGCTGCTGCACTTGCCCACTCACCATTGTGGGAAACCAGATATCCCATTGCACGGTAGATGTACATGAAGCCCATTGTTGCAATGATCGGAGGTACATCTGCTCTGGAGATTACAAGACCTACCAGGAAACCACATGCGATTCCGATTGCCAGCGCGATCACAAATGCCAGGAAAGTACTGGAAATGTGTTCATATTTCAGAAGCATACCAATTGACATACCAGTCAGTGCCAGAGTAGACATGATGGAAATATCAATTCCACCTACCAGCATAACACACAGCATACCAAGTGACATTACCATTGTTACAGCATTGTTTTTCAGCATATCCGTCAGAGACTTGAATGTAAGGAATGACGGGCTGATGATTGTGATTACTACGAAAAGCAAAACCAGGATCACTGCAAGCAGTGCTTCACGGGAACCTGTCAGCTTTTTCATGAAAGATTTCTTTTCCATTATTTAGCTGCCCCCTTTCCGGTTGTACCTTTCTCCATTGCCAGCTCAAGGATCATCTCCTGAGTTGCTTCGCCTCTTCCCAGCTCACCAGTCTTACGTCCGTTGCACATTACAACGATTCGGTCAGACATTCCAAGGATTTCAGGCATTTCAGAGGAAATCAGGATAATTGCGTAACCCTTCTTTGCAAGATCACCCATGATCGCATAAATCTCAGCCTTGGCACCAACGTCAACACCTTTCGTCGGCTCATCCATGATAACAACCTTCATCTCCTGGCTAAGAGCCTTGGCAACTACAACCTTCTGCTGGTTACCACCTGACAGAGAGCTTGCAGGCTGGAAAATATCAACGGCTTTGGTATCAACCTCTTCCAGAAGTCTCTTGGAAAGATCTCTTTCTGTCTTCTCGTCATTGAAGCCGTTCTTCGCATATTTGCTGATAGTCGGAAGTGTTACGTTTCTTCCAAGTCCCCAGCTCATGATCAGACCTTCCTTCTGACGATCCTCCGGAAGAAGGATAATTCCTTCTTTCATTGCGTCAGATGGCTGTTTGATATGTACTTCTTTTCCCTCCAGATAAACCTTACCTTCATCTGGATTTGTGATTCCACAGACGCTCTCTACAACTTCTGTACGTCCTGCACCAACCAGACCTGTAAGACCTACGATCTCGCCAGCGCGTACATTGAAGGAAACATCTTTGAAATATCCGGTACGGGATAAGTGCTCGATACGAAGCATCTCATCACCAATCTTAACCTCCGGTTTCGGGAACAGATCCTTGATCTCACGGCCAACCATGGCTTTAATCAGGTCTGCATTGGTGATTCCGTCTACATCATAGGTACCAATGTACTGAGAGTCACGGAATACGGTAACTCTGCTTGCCAGACGGTACATATCCTCAAAACGATGGGAAATGAAGATAATGGAAACGCCTTTTTCTTTCAACTGATCTACGATTCTGTAAAGCTCCTCGGATTCTCTCTTTGTAAGAGAAGCGGTAGGCTCATCCAGGATAACAATCTTTGCATTTGTGGACAATGCCTTTGCGATCTCAACCATCTGCTGCTGGGCCACACTTAAGGTTCCCATTTCTGCTGTGGAATCGAAATCTGCATTCAGCTGCTTCAGAAGCTTATTTGCCTCCTCATTCATAGCTTTCCACTGGATTATGTGATTCTTCTTGATCTCATGTCCCATAAAAATATTTTCAGCTACTGTTAAATGTGGATAGGATGTGGGGTGCTGATAAACAGCTGCAATTCCTGCTTCCTGTGCATCCTTCGGACCTTTGAAATCCACTTTTTCTCCAAACAGGTACATTTCGCCTTCTTCTGCTTTATGTACACCGGTAATTACTTTAATGAAGGTAGATTTACCTGCACCGTTTTCGCCCATCAGTGCGTGAACTTCGCCAGGCTTTAACTGGAACTGTACATTGTTCAGTGCTTTAACGCCGGGGAAAATTTTCGTAATGCCTTTTAATTCAAGAACATATTCAGACACGGCTTTTTCTCCTCCCTTTCTTGATCTGTTATTATTCTACCACCTGTGCACTTTGTTTGAAAATGGGAAAATATTTTGAAACAGGGTAAAATATTTTCCACTTAATGGGTAAAATTTTCCACTGATCTTAAAAATATTCCACAAAGCAAGGTACTTTTAGTCTCGTATTTTGGATATAATTGTGGTATGATGGGTGTGGCATTTTTTATTAATACGTTTTTATAACCTTACAGATAACTGTTCATTTCTTTCGCAGTTACTGTCATTTCACTAATCAGGAGCTCCGGTAATTTCCGGAGCCCCTATAACGGAGATTCATTATGAAATTACTGATCGTAGATGACGAAGAGCTTACCCGCACCGGTGTAATTTCTTCCATTGACTGGCAATCCATCGGAATCCGGGAGGTGCTTCAGGCGGATGATGGAATAAACGGAATTGAAGTGGCCAGAGTACACAGACCGGACATTGTGCTATGCGATGTACGTATGCCCCGTCTGGATGGAATCGCAATGCTGGAACAGCTGGAAGAAATTCTTCCTGATATTGTTCCTGTTTTTATGAGCGGATATTCGGATAAAGAATATCTAAAGGCTGCCATCAAGCTAAAAGCCGTCAATTATATAGAGAAACCTCTGAACCCAGTGGAAATCCGGGATGCCATTATGGAAGCCCGTGATCTTTGCCTGGAGAAAAAACGCACCCGGCAAAATGCGTCCATCCATTCCATGGAAAACGCTTCCCGCCTGGCCCTTCTTCTCACCCAGCCTTTCGCACATGCGAAGGAAAGTATTGATCAGCTCATAGCGGAGCTGTCTCTGTCTATCAGCAATACCACTCCTTTTACTGCAATTGTGCTTAAAACCGATACAGAGGAGGAGCTTCCTCTTTCAGAGGCAAACGCCATGTTTCTGTCAGTCCGGGAATTTTTAAAAACCTTCCATATAGATTGTATTTTTGCAGAAAAGCGTGTGCAGTATATGGTTTACTTTTTGTTTGGTTCCACTCCCGGAGCTGCCGTTCGAAAAAGCATTGAAGAATTTTTCTGTAATCTGTATTCCCGCTGCACCAGATTCTGCATCGCAGCCGGAGACACTGTTACAGGTATTTCCAGAGCTTATCAGTCCTATACTTCTGCTGTTATTTCCCTGCAGAGCAGCTTCTTTTTCCCCACAGGTACCTTTCTGTCTCCTTTTTATCAGGCACCTGTTTCCGAAACAGCCGCAGAGCTTTCTGCCAGTCCGGAGAATGAATTTCTCACTCTTCTCACTGAAAAAAATAAGGAAAAAGCAAAAGCTTTCCTTGATAATCTGTTTCTGTATTATAACCAGAATCAGAATATTCTGCCTAATCAGGCCAAGGATCTCTATTACAAATTATTCCGTGCTTTGGACAATGCTGCGCGTCAGCTGAAGCTAACCTTATCAGATACCCAGGAAAATTTAATAGACACATTGGAAAAGATTTTTTCCTATAATGAGATGCACCAGAAGCTGGTGAAAAAGACAGAGATTTTTTTCCAGACAGCAGTCAGCACAGAAGAAGAAAATTCTACTATTTTTCTGATCAAGGATTACATAGGGCAGAAATATATGAACGAGACCTTATCTGTGAAAGATATCAGTGATCATGTATTTTTATCAACCTCGTATGTGTGTACCTTCTTCAAAAATGAGACCGGTCAGACTTTAAATCAGTACCTCACAGAATACAGAATGGAAAAGGCCAAGCAGCTGCTGTCTGACCCCAGGTATAAAATTACAGATATTTCCTCGCGGGTGGGATACAGTGACGGGAATTATTTCGGTAAAAGTTTTAAGAAGTATACAGGTTTTTCTCCTTCTGAATATCGAGAGAAAATGAGTTAGTTTTCTGCAACACATAAAAAATTTTATATATTTCAAAACACCTATATATTTTTGAGGAGTGTGAAATAATTTGCATAAGCTTAAGCAATGGTACCAGGATCTGAACCTGCAGTCCAAGTTTACCCTGGTACTTCTTTTGATCGTGTCAATTCCTGCGATTGCCATTATCTTCTTTTTTTATGGAAGAGCCTACGACATGGTAGTTTCCTATACGATCCGCCAGGAACAGGACCGGTCTGCAGAAACGGCACCGTTGATAGAAGAATCCATTCAGAAAGTCCTGGATGTAAGCGAAGAGATTTCTTCCCTTGATTTTTACCAGACACTTTTTAAAAATGCCATAACCGACTCCTTCACGAATCTGGCAGATTCCCCGGATGCGGCATCTTTTTCCCAAAAGGTAGATCAGCTGATCACTGGTACACCTGTTACCAATGTCAAAATTTATATGGAGGTACCAAAAGACTCTCCTTCAGACATAAATGCACTTTTAAATAAAGAAGACCTGAAAGATACTTTTCTATCTCTTGATCAGGTCCGTGGAACCTACTGGTATGGTATTTTCCGCGGAAGCCGCGTTTCCCAGCTTTTTTGTCCCTCCTTCTATCTTGGTACAAAGGAACAAAAGGCATATGGAGATCAGGCATATATCACCCATGCTTCTATGATCTATAACAACGGAACTTATGATGCTTATATGGCGGTCTATTATTCCGGTCATGATTTTCAGCAGATCCTGTCTGAAAATCTTACTCTGGACGGCAGTGTTTCTTATATTATGAATGAGCGTAACAACCTGGTTTCTGCTTCCAGTGATTCTCTCGCCGGAATTTACTGGCTGGATTACGACAAGATCATGGAGTCCTACATGTCCTCCAACAGTTTCGTGGAGCAGGATATTCTGGGGAAAACCGTTTACGTTGGTTTCTACCGGATCAAACAGCCAGGCTGGTTTATGGTGACGGTACTTCCCTCCCAGCCCCTGATCAATCAGAGTAATACCCTGGTTTTGCAGTTTTTATCCATTTATATTGCGGTACTGGTGCTTGCCTTTTTGCTTGCAAGTACCTTGTCCAAATCCATTACAGGGCGAATTTCCTCCGTTATCAGTCAGATGAGAACAGTCCGTCACGGTCCTCCGGTCCCTATGGACAGCCCAAGTGCGCACGATGAAATTGGTGACCTTATTGATACATACAACTATATGACACGCAAAATGAACCAGCTTATGGAAAAACAGGCCCAGGCTGCTGAGGATCTGCGAATTGCCGAGTTTAATTCCCTGCAGGCTCAGATCAATCCCCATTTTCTTTATAATACCATGGATATGATCAACTGGATGGCCCAGCAGGGACGTACCTCTGAGGTCTGTAACGCAGTGCAAAGTCTTTCCAGATTCTACAAGCTGACACTTAGTCGCAAAAAGGGAATCAGTACTATCGCCAAGGAAGAAGAACATGTTTCCATCTATGTGCACCTGCAGAATATGCGCTATCATGACAGCATTTCCTTCATTTCCGATATTCCGGATGAACTGATGGAATACCAGATTCCAAAGCTGACCCTGCAGCCTGTTATAGAAAATTCCATACTACACGGCATTCTGGAAAAACCTTCCAAGTCTGGAACTATTGTACTTACCGGATGGATGGAGGATGGGGATATTGTACTTCTGATTTCTGATGACGGAGTTGGAATCGCGCCGGATAAACTGCCCGTGATTCTTTCCGGGGAAGGAACCAGTATTTCAGGTGGAACCAATATTGCGATCTATAATACTCACAGACGGCTTCAAGTGCTTTATGGCGCAGATTATGGATTGACTTATTCCAGCGATGTAGGAAAAGGAACCGAAGTGCAGATTCGGATTCCAGCGAAGAGGGATGAAACCTCTGGCGAAACGCCAAAGCCCCTGTAAACTGATGTTTTCAGCACCGTCTTACGCAGGCGGTGCTTTTTGTATGGAATTTCACAGAAGATAACAAACGGGAGAGTCCACAGACTCTCCCGTTTATTGAATATGAATATGTGTACAGACCATATAGATGGTCTTATTCTTGCTATTATTTACACAACTTTGAAAATTATCTTGTTACAATATCAACCGGTACATTGAAGATCTTTGCAACCTTCAGGATGGTATCAATATGTCTGCCTGTTGCAGCTGCCATATGATGTGTCGGGCCAGCTTCGCTCCAGCGGTTTACAAACTCTCTTGCGCCACATGTAAAACGAGTTCTCATGTTCGTATCGCCAAAGGAAAGGATTGGTCCTTCCTCGTTGATTCCCTCAGCAACAACGAATTTGAAGCGTCCGTCTCCATCCTGTGTGATTGCAAGATAGGTAACCGGACCTGTGTATGGATAGAACTGTGTCAGATATCCGCCGCCTGTTTTGCCATGGAACACTGGTACGATCTTCATGGTAGGTTTCTTATCAGAAATATCGGCATCACCACTTCCAGAATGACCGATAATGCAGATGTCATCATTGAAGTCAATGGAATACATCTCGGAAAGCTGGCCTGTGCCGGAAATTGTCTTCAGAATACTCATTGCCATGGCAACCTTCATATCACCCTCAACAGCACATGCAGTACCCTGTTTGATCAGCATAGAGAATGCCGGAATCAGCATACTGTCAAGGACACCAGCCTTGCCCTGTGCAAATCCGTCATAATGGGAAGCGATCATTCCAAGATGCTCGTCCTTTACCCATTTCTCAAATGCTACAACATATTTTGCCATATCCCATACTTTCTCAATTGTTCCGCCGCCCTCAATATCAAAGGTGTCCAGAATATCCTGAGCTTTTGCACGAATTGCATCCTCATCTGTGATATCATCCGCAATTGCCCACATTTTTTCCCAGTCAAACTGTTTGGTATAAAGGAACATTCTGTTATACAGGTTAGTCTCATCAATGTAAAGGTCCATCATACCTGGGTAAGGTCTTCCAATCTGGGCAATATTTGTGTCACGGAATCTTCTTCTTACCTGAGCTGCTTTACACCAGTCTTCAATCTCAGCCTGAACATCTGGATCTCCGCCTTCTACAACACCAGTGATAACAGCATGTCTCTTTCCAGCTCTCTCAAGGTCAGCAACAGCTTCTCCAACAGCACCGCAGGCATATCCTTCGCCGAGCCATGTAGCAATGTCTGTGTGATCGTAATCCAGAGCTTTCAGCTTCTGAACATTTACCAGAACAACCGGAACATTCAGGTCACGGATTGCAGGAAGCATGTTGTAGGATGTAGCGTAGGTTAACATCTGAAGGAAAACGAGATCAACGTCTGCTGCACGGAATTTATCCCCAGCAGCCATAGACTGTTCTTTTGTTGTTACCATTCCTCCATCGATGATTTCTACGGTATCCGGAATTGTTTTCTTAAATGCCTCGTACTGAGCCTCAAACTCTGGTACCAGTGAAGGGAACTGAGGCAGATATGCGCCTAAAGCAATAGAAAATACGCCAACCTTTGCTTTTGTGTTTACTAACATAGTAGTACCTCCTGTTTAATTTGATATATTATGCATCTGTGATTCAGGCTGCGAACATAACGCTTATTGCTCATAGGTTCAGAAACAATCTGTTTGCCCATATGCCACAGCTCATAACCACAAATGCCATTATACAAATGATCGTATATCCCGGCTGTTTTAACTTCTCATTAAGCCTGATATACCTTAATTCCAAAGGACTCATGAATGGTAGTACGAGCCTCTTCGATTGATTTAAACTCTTCTGCTTTTAACATCTGAGCGGTAATATTACCGATTGCAGTTGCCTCTCCAGGACCTGCATGAACCTCTTTGCCTGTTGCTCTCGCAGTCAGCTCATTAAGATAGCCTGCATTGGAACCGCCGCCAACTACATGGATACGACTGAAGGTTCTTCCTGTCATCTCTTCCAGTTCCTTTGCTGTCTTTGCATAGCACTCAGCAAGACTGGTATAAATAACAGTAGCAATTTCTCCTAAAGTTTCCGGAACCTTCTGTCCGGTTCTTCTGCAGTAATCTTTAACCTCTTCGATCATGCTTTCCGGAGAAAGGAAGCACTCATCATTTGCATCTACTCTGGATGGGAAATCTTTCGCTTCCTCTGCCATCTGACAGATTTCTGCAAATCCATATTTATCATCATATTCATGACGAACAGACTGGATCATCCAAAGTCCCATGATATTTTTCAGATAACGGAATCTTCCTGCATAGCCGCCCTCATTCGTAAAGTTCATCTCGCAACTCTTCTTGGAGCAGTCAGCTTTTTCTCTTTCAATTCCCATCAATGACCATGTTCCGGAGCTGATATAAATAAAATCGTCGTCGTTTGCAGGAACTGCAAGAACTGCGGATCCGGTATCATGTGTAGCCGGTGCTACAACTTCCACATCAAACCCAACTTCTGCTTTTACCTCTTCTGTAAAGTGTCCAACACTGGTACCAGGCATGATCAATTTCTGGAACATTTTTCTTGGATATCCAAGTTTATCAATCAGTTCGTAATCCCAGTCCTTTGTTTCTGCATTTACCAGCTGACCTGTTGTTGCCTCTGTATATTCACAGGTTTTCTTGCCTGTAAGAAGATAATGGAAATAATCCGGTACATGAAGCATAGTTTCAGCCTGTTCCAGATATTCCGGATGTTTTGTCTTCACAGCCATCAGCTGATATACCGTGTTGAAAATTGCTTTCTGAATACCGGTACGTGCATAAAGATCCTCAAGAGAAATCGTCTTATATACTTCCTCATCCATACCTTCATTTCTGTGATCACGATATCCAACTGTATTTCCAAGAACCTTGTCGTCCTTATCCATCAGTACAAAGTCAACGCCCCAGGTATCAACGCCCATGCTTACTGGAATCTTGCCGATCTCTTTACATTTCTTAAGACCATTCTTAATTTCCTGGAAAAGTCTGTCAAACTCCCAGCAAAGCTCGCCGTCTTTCTTTACCATTCCATTCTCAAAACGATGAACTTCCTCAAGCTCCATTTTTCCATTCTCAAGATGTCCAAGGATCAGACGTCCGCTGGAAGCACCGATATCTACTGCTAAATAATACTTTGTCATTTTATGAAACCTCCTCAATTGTAAAATTACGCTGTATGTATCAAGGTTCCTGTCTTATTGTCACACACAAATGTCTCATCGAACATTTTCCATAAACAATAACGTACAAATCCTGATGTTCCTCACACAGCTGCCTTTCTAATTGATGATATCATAGTACTATAATATCCATCAATAAATAAGAACCTTGTTTGTCTAAAAAAGTGTCCTTATTTGCAACCAGAATGTTCTGTCCACTATATTCACAAAAACCTCTCACATAAAGTATCCGGAAGATAGTGACAATATTTTCCGTGCTGCAATAATTCCTCTTTCACCCAGAAAACCCCCGGGGCAATGCCCCAGGGGTCTGTTTCATTCACAGTTTATAAACCTGCAAACATTGGACGTTGTGTCGTCTCTTTACTTTTTAATTAGTCGTAAAGGTTTGGAGCGATGTTTTCATCGTCGATGTTTGTAGAATCATACCAGTAACCAGCTGTAGGAACATCCTCAAGCTCAGCTCCGTTAGCAGCTGCTGTCAGAGCGTAGATTGCATAATATCCCATCATCAGAGGAGACTGTGTAACTGCACCAAGGAATGTGCCATCTGTTACAGCTGCTTTAATGATAGAACCAGCGTCGAAACCAACACCGATAACGTCGCCGTTAGCTGCGTCAGAACCAAGAACGTTCAGGTTAGCGTTAGCTGCAAGAACACCCTCTGCTGCAACCTGGTTGGAACCGAAAATTGCGATACAGTTTTCCTGGGAAAGGATAGCCTGAGCCTCTGTGGAGCAAAGCTCTACAGTTGTCTGTGCCGGAACTGCAACCTGGATAACAACGTCTGCGTCAGCTTCTTCAGCGTCAGCACCTTCTGCTGCGTTTACATAGAACTCATTACCTTTAACTGCTACTGTTTTTCCATCAGCTTTAATCAGCTCGATCATCTTATTGATGAATCCTGTACCACGCTGCTGGATGTTAAGACCTGTAGCATCCTGGTTAACCTCACCGATGATAACCTGTCCGTCAGCATTAGCGATAACGTCTTTGATTGCCGGATACATGTTCTCAGCTGCTACAGAACCAGCCTGATTGTTGTCTGTGCAGACTTCGCAAACTACAGATCCTTCCGGAGCATCAGCGATACCTGTATCAAATGTAACAACCGGGATTCCTTTGTCAACACATGTCTGAAGAGCTTCCTGAACAGAAGATGTATCGCAAGCTGCAAGTCCTAATCCAACAGGATTAGCTGCGATAGCTGTATTGATCATGTTAACCTGGTCAGCGATATCGGACTCACTGTTTGGTCCCTGTGCTGTATAGGTAACACCTAATTCTTCAGCTGCTTTGTCCATACCTTTCATAGCTGCTTCCCAGTATGTAGCCTGGAAAGATTTAACCATCATAGGGAATTCATAAGCTTCGTTAGCTGTAAGTCCTTCAAACTGATCTTCCGGAGCTGCCATAACAGTTGTTGCTGCTAAACCAGATACCATTGCTGCACAGAGTACTAATGCCATAACTTTCTTTGCTTTCATTTACTACTTCCTCCTTGAAATAAAAATTATATAGTTTTTTATGATGATACGTCGCTACACTCTCCGACGCTTCACATCCGTTATGAAATTGTTGCTGTTTACCAGCTGTTCTGCTTATAAACAGAATTCTGCTTTTCTTCAGGCTGACTGTCTGTAAGCCAGCCTGTATGTTTCAGTTATTAGTGTGCACTTTTTTTCTCTTTCAGGATATCGATCAATACTGCAACGATCAATACAACACCTGTGATGATCTGCTGCCAGTTTGCCTGCAGACCGACATATGGAAGACCGGTCTTTAACAGCATGATTACGAAAATACCTACCAGAGTTCCTACTACAGATCCATAACCACCGGAAGCTGCAACACCACCAACGAATACACCGCCGATTGCGTCCATCTCAAGTCCGGCACCAGTACCAGGCTGTACAGTAGGAGTTACTGCTGCGTATGCGATAGCTGCAAGTCCGGTAAACAGACCGCAAACTACGTATACCATTACATGGTAAAACTTAACATTGATTCCGGAAAGAGCTGCTGCTTCTTTGTTGGAACCGATTGCGATGGTGTAACGTCCGAATTTTGTATGATTCAGAACGAACTCCATCAGGATTACCAGAAGGATCATCCAAAGGAAACCGAGCGGGTAACGGGAAGCGCTTCTTCCCTGTCCGATTGTCAGTTTAAAGATGGAATGGAACCATCCGCCTGGCTGATTCAGTGTTGGCCATGGTGTAGCACTGCAAAGAGAACCAGCACCACGGGTAATCATACAGGTACAAAGAGTAGCAAGGAATGGCGGCAGATTCATGATACCAATGAGAACACCGTTCAATGCGCCGATTGCAATTCCAAGCACTACACAGAGCAGCATTGCTACTACTACTGGAACATTGTTGCTTCTTACAAGTGTTCCGCCGATCAATGCGTAACATACCATACCAGTTCCGATTGACAGGTCTACACCGCCTGTGATAAGCGGGAATGTAACACCGATTGCCATCAGAAGGTCATAATATGAGAAATCCAGCATACTCAGGATTGTGGTGTACTGTCTGAACTCCTTACTCATAAAGGAGAAAACAGCAGCCAGTGCAATGATAACCAGCAAAACAATAAATCTCTGATCACTTAAAATACTTTTTTTCTTCTTAGTCATGA
>OGCO01004912.1_pt1 | contig 13657 bp, 7 predicted proteins | sample 1570171 | NCBI WGS metagenome assembly OGCO01 (sample SAMEA4370583, study PRJEB24528) | human gut metagenome | reverse complement strand
CAAGAACAACGACAAGTCCAAGGTTTACGGCGTTTACGCTACCAAGGACAACACCGAGCAGACCGGCATCCTGAAGGACCTCAAGATGGACGGCGCTAAGGCTAAGCTGGACGGCACCAAGTACGATCTGGCTAAGACCACCTCTGTTTACGTAAACGGCACCAAGCTGTACAAGAACAACAAGGACGTTACCATCAAGGAGTTCATCGACGAGTACGGCGATGGTTCTTCTACCAAGTACACCGATGCTGCTTACATGCAGCCGACCGAGGTTAAGCTGCTCGCTACCGACGGCTCCACCAACTACTCCATCCTGAACGTTAAGACCTTTGCTGTAGGCAAGGTTACCGCTGTTGGCTCTGATTACGTTAACGTAACCTTCAAGAAGGGCGATACCTCCATCACCAACGGCAAGACCAAGCTCGAAGAGGATGACTGGGATTGGTACGACGGCATCAAGAAGGACGACTACGTTGTTCTGACTGCTGCTGGCAACTACGGCACCGGCAATGGCCTGATCGAGAAGGCTACTGTTGTTACCGGTAAGGTAAACGGCACCCGTTCTGACGATGGCGTATCCATCAACGACGAGTGGTACAAGATGGCTGGTAAGAGCACCGCAGCTGTTAAGCGTCCGAACACTGGCGCTAACGTTGAGATGGTAGTTGTAAACGGCTACGTTTACTACACCGACACCACTGTTGGCTCCATCGACGACATGGCTCTGCTGGTTGAGGCTGCTCCGTCCGGCGGCGTAAACTCCAAGTGGGAAGCTCGCCTGATCTTCGCAGACGGCACCGACAAGGTTGTTGAGATCGAGAAGAAGTGGGACGACAAGGATGATGGCGTAGCTATCAAGGAGTTCCACGAAGGCACTGCTACCAACCCGAACACCGACAATTCCAATGGCGGTTCTTCTGTATACGCACAGCCGATGCTCGTTTCCTACGAGGTATCCAAGGATGTTTACACCCTGACTCGTATGGGCTTCAAGAACACCGACACCACCGATAACACCATCGACACCAACGGCTATGACAATTACGTAACTGTTGGCTCTGCTAAGACTGACGGCTCCATCAAGAATGGCACCATCACTCTGAAGGCAGACGGTACTCAGGGTTCTACCGACTCCACCATCTCTCGTCTGTACTACGAAGCAACCGGCGTTGTATTCGTTAAGTACTCCGACAAGGGCAATCGCAACTCCCAGTCCGATGCTTCCTACAAGGTAGTAACCGGTAAGACTGCTGCTGGCTACGATCGCGACATCAAGGGCGCAACCGCAGTTGCTAACAAGTCCAGCAACAGCTACTATGCACAGGCTGCATTCATCGACCTGGGCGACAAGAGCACCGGCGGTTCTTCCGAGAACTACGCAGTTGTTCTGAAGAACGTTGAGAAGAAGACCGGCACCGCTAACGGCACCGTATACGTAATCACCGCTTGGACTGGTACCGAGCAGATTACCGTTACCACCGACGACAGCGCTGCTAACAGCCTGAAGAAGGGCGAGGTATTCTCCTACACCGCTACCGGCGACACCCTGGCTGACATCGACACCTACAGCTCTGACCGCCAGAAGGATATGTTCGTTAAGGAGTACGATAAGGACTCCGGCGACATCACTCTGGTTTACAACATCGGCACTGACACCAACCCGAACTTCGTCAACGCTACCAACACCGACGCTTGGAACACCGTTGACAGCAAGGACACTGTCCTGATGTTCGTTGGTTCTGACGATGGCGAGGGCCTGACCGGCTACACCATGGACAACATCACTCTGGCTAACGTCTTTGACGCTGACAAGTGGTCCGATGGCCAGTCTCACACCACCTTCACCTACAACGCTACCAACAAGCGTTTCGAGGATGGTAATGCATACCTGAACGAGGACTTCGCTCCGAACGTTCACGTATTTGTTGACAACGACTCCGACGATCAGATCACTGTTCTGGTTATCGACGTTCCGGACAACAACATCACCAAGTGGTAATCTTAACGGTTCTCCGTTAGGCCTGCCATAAGGCAAAGCAAGACCCCCGAGGGAAACCTCGGGGGTTTTCTTATGCCTTCTACCGACCCAAAGCAAAACCCCCGGCTTACTTGCCGAGGGTTTCGTTATTGCTGAACTTGAATACCGTCATAAACAGGATTTTGATGTCAAACAGCAGCGTCCAGTTCTCGATATAGTAAATATCGTGCTCGATGCGTCCCTGTATGGACGTGTCGCCGCGGAAGCCGTTGACCTGCGCCCAGCCGGTGATGCCCGGGCGGACCTGATGCTTGACCATGTACAGGGGGATGCTCTCCTTGAACCGGTTGACGAAAAAGGGGAGCTCGGGGCGCGGCCCGACGAGACTCATGTCGCCCTTGAGGACGTTGAAGAACTGTGGCAGCTCGTCGATGGAGAATTTGCGGATGAACGAGCCGAATTTTGTCTTGCGCGGGTCGGAGTTGGTACTCCATCCGGTCGTCTGCTGGTCGTTTACGCGCATGGAGCGGAATTTGTACATGTAAAACGGCTTTTTGTTCAGTCCGACGCGCTCCTGCTTGAACAGGATGGGGCCGGGCGAGGAGAGCTTGACGCCGACCGCCGCGAACAGCATGAGCGGCGAGGTGCAGATGATCAGTATCAGCGACCCGATGATGTCCATGGCGCGCTTGAGGAAAGCGTTGCCGATGTTGTCGAGCGGGATGTGGCGCAGATTGACGAGCGAAACGCCGCCGATCTCGTCGATCGCCGGGCGCGAGGGCATGAATTTGTTGTAGAACGGGATGAGGGATACCTTGACGCCGTTTTTCTCGCTGCTCGCGATGATGCCCTGTAAGTAGGTGTATTCGTTCGCCTCGAGCGCGATGACGACTTCGTCGGGGTTCTGCCGGTCGAGAACGTTCGCGATCGCGTCGTAGGTGCCGAGGTAGGATATGCCCGGCAGGCAGTCGCGCGGCGCGAGATAGTGGTCGATGCAGAAGCCGAGCGTGCGGTCGGCCTGTACCGCGCGGCAGTACGCCTGCGCCTGCTCGCCGCAGCCGACGAGAAGAACGTGCTTGAGGTTGTAGCCGTGCTCGCGGAACCGGCGCAGCACGCGCCGCAGCATCCATCGCTTGACCGCGACGGAAACGGTCGCGAGGAGGAAAAAGATGAACAGCGTCCACCGGGACAGGTGAAACTGCTTGCAGACGAACAGAAACGCCAGCAGCACGCCGAACAGGATGACGTTGCTGCGCAGCAGCAGACTGAACTCGCGCAGGAAATTCTTCGAGCGGAACGAGTCGTAAAGCCCCATCAGTCCGTACATCAGCCAGAACAGCGGCGCCATGCACAATATAGTCGTCATGTAGTACGACAGCCCGACGTGCCCGGGGATCCCGTGGAACAGATCGAAGCGGATAAAATAGGCAAACGCCATGCAGGGGAAAAGTATAAGCGCGTCCGTCAGACCGTTGATCTGGTTGAGCGCGCGCTGATTTTCCTTAATCAAACTTGTAGCCTCCTGAAATACTTAAATTTATAATTTATTCTACCATAAATGGCAGGAAAATTCCATCATCTCCTTGACAAGAACTATGCTCTGGGGTAAAATTTTTAGAGTAATATGGAAAAGTTTCGCAGACCGCGGCTGGCGGACAGACTGCGGAAAACGACGTTGTTTTTTGGCCGCAGGTGCAGTTGCCTGCGCTTTTTTATTGATGGTGGTGAGATAGAGTTTGAAAAACAGCAGAAAGGTGCTGTATGTTGCCTCGACATTCGGACATCTGGCATCTTTTCACAAGCCATATCTGGCGTGGCTGGCGCAGCAGGGCGCAGCGGTGCACGCGGCGGCAGGCGGCAGTACGGCCGAGCTGCCGGGCGTTTCGCGGTATATCCCGGTCTCGTTCGAGAAGAGCATGTTCTCGCCGCGCAATTTCGCCGCAGTGATACAGCTGCGCCGCGTTCTGCGCGAGGAGAAGTACGACATGATCAGCGTGCATACTTCGCTCGCGGCGTTTTTCACCCGGCTTGCGGTGATGACCTGCGGAAAGCAGAGGCCAATCGTGATGAATACCGCGCACGGCTACCTGTTCGACCGCGATACGCCGCCGCTGAAGCGCGAGATTCTGCTTGCGGCGGAGCGCATGACCGCGCCAGTGACCGACTGGCTGCTGACCATGAACCGTCAGGATGAGCGTATCGCGCGGCAGTATCGCCTGGGACGGCATATCGTGCCGACGGACGGCATGGGCATCGATCTTGCGCGGTTCAGCCGCCCGTCCGCGCCCGAGCGCACCTGGCTGCGCCGTCAGCTTTCGCTGAGGGACGATCAGCTCGTGCTCGTCTACGCGGCGGAGTTTTCCGGCCGCAAGCATCAGTCCATGCTCATCGAGGCGATGGCGGAGCTGCCCGAGCGCGTTGTTCTGCTGCTGCCCGGACGGGGCGCGGCGCTCGACAAATGCAAGGCGCTGGCAGACCGGCTTGGAGTGCGCGAGCGCGTGCGGTTTCCCGGCTTCGTGTCGAATATCGAGGACTACTACCGCGCGTCCGATGTCTGTGTCTCGTCGAGCCGAAGCGAGGGCCTGCCGTTCAACGTCATGGAGGCGATGGCGTGCGGCCTTCCGGCGGTGCTGACGAACGTCAAGGGGCATGAGGATCTGGTTCGCCCCGGCGAGAACGGCGAACTGTATCCCTATGACGACCGGCAGGCGTTCTGCCGCGCGGTTCGGGTCGCAGGTGAGCCGGCGGTACGCCGCATGATGAGCGAAAAAGCGGAAAAAAGCGTGCGGAAATACGGTCTGGATACCGTGTTTCCCGCGCTGACCACATTATATTATGATGCGCTGACCGGAAAAACGGGACGCGCGGCATCTGAGGAGGAAAACTGATGAAACAAAAACCGGCTCAGTCCAAAAACGGACAGGCGAAGGGAGGCGTTCAGGCAAAGCCCGCCGCGCCGAGCAGCGCCCGTTGGGGACTGTACACCATGGCGGCGATTGCGCTGTGGATCATCACCTGCTTCGACAATAACGGCAGCTATTTCACGCAGAAGGTGGTCGGCGTGCTCTGCACGGTCGGTACGCTGTTCATGATGCTGTTTGCAGGCAAGGACAAGGTAAAGCGTCTGCTGACGCCGCCGGCGTTTGCGCTGTTTGCGTACATGCTGCTGTCGGGCGTATCCACGCTGTATGCGCGCTCGCGCAAGTTCGCGATCGCAGAATTTGCGGTCTTTCTTGCGGCTTTTGCGGTCTATCTGTGCATCGTTCTGTTTTCGAATGACGGCAGGACCGCCTTCCGCCGAGCAGCGGCCACGATCGCTGCCGCGGCGGCTCCGGTCGGTCTGCTGTCCATCGACGCAGCCTCCTGCAATCTGCTGATGCGCCCGGTGCGCGTCATCATGGAGGCGATCGGCGCAGGCTACGGCAACACCGGCGGCTACTTTTACTCCCGTCTGAACACCATTTTCGGCAACCCGAATACCTACGCCGGCCTGATGTCGATCGCGTGCCTGTTGTCTATCTGGCTCGTCATCACGGCGGCGAGCCGCAGCCAGAAGATCCTGTGCACCATCCTGCTGATGGTCAACGCAGTCTCCTATCTGCTCGCGTTCTCGATGGGTTCGCTCGGCGTGTTTGTCGTGGCGTGCCTTGCGATGCTGGTACTGAGTCCGGCAGAAAAGCGCATGGATCTGTTCCTGCTGCTTGTTCAGACGGCAGTCGTTGCGCTGATCGTCGGCGCAGTTTCGGTCAAGGGCTTCGGTGATGATGTGACCGGCTCGTTCTTGCCGATGATCATGCTGATTGTCGGCTGCGCCGCGGCGTGCGTGCTGGAGATTTTTGTGCGCGAGAAGCTTGTCGCGCGCCTTGCCGACAAGGGAAAACTGCTCATCGGTCTGGTCGCGGCGGTTGCTGTGATCGCTGTTGTCTACCTGGTTGCGGCGCTGAATGTCACCGGCTCGTACACCTTTGGCACGGAGGGTGAGTTCCGCCGTGCGATTTCCCTGCCGGCAGGCGACTATTCGCTCTCCATGCAGGCAGACGGCTCGACCTCGGTGCGTGTCACCTATAAAAACACCAACAATCTGGTTCAGAACAACGAAACCGACCTTGCCAGCGGCTCGGCAGATGCTCCGGTGACCTTCACCGTGCCGGAGGACAGCAAGCTCGTGTTTTTCTACTTCGGCGGCGAACAGGGCGCGACGCTGAACGAGGCGGCTTACACCGGCGCGAAGGACGGCAGCGTAAAGCTTGGCTACAAGCTGCTGCCCGCTTTCATCGCGGACCGTATTCAGGACCTCACCGCAAACGGCAACGTCGTACAGCGCGGCGTTTACCGTCAGGACGCTATCAAGCTTTGGAAGACCTCGCCGGTCATCGGCCGCGGTCTCGGCGGCTTTGAAAACGGTGTCGTTTCGGTGCAGGATTACTATTACGAGACTAAATACGCCCATAACCACTATGTTGAGTCGCTGTGCGACCTCGGTATTCTCGGTCTGGCGGCCTTCCTTGCGATGCTCGGCACCTCGATCTGGGCGCTCGTCAAGAGCCGCAAGGAGAAGCCGCTTATCGTCATGCTGCTCGGCGCGTGCGTGCTTCAGATGTTCGGTCAGGCTGTCAGCGACGTTACCTGGTCGGTCGGCTGCTGCGTACCGACGTTCTTCGCGGTGCTCGCACTTGTGACGCTGCACTGCGGTGACAGCCTGCGGCTGAATGTGCCGAACAAGAGCAAGGGCGGCGCGGTCCGCTGGCCGATCACGGCGGTTTCCGCTGTCTTTATCGTGCTCATCGGCCTCAATCTGATCGCGCAGAGCAAGTTCTCGAGCGACGAGCTGACGCTCGATGATCTCAAGCAGTGCGCGTCCATCGACCTGTTCGAGACTAACGACTACAAGCTGTCGTATCTGATCTCGGGCGGCAATGAGGAGGGCGTAGCCGACCGCTATGCGGCCGATCTGTCCCGCGTGGACTCCAACGCCATCGCCATTCCGCTTGCGCAGTATTACGCCGGTGTGGGCGACTACACCAAGGCGCTCGATGCGCTCGACCGCGGCGCAAAATACACGCGTGCAAACGCTGAGGTATGGCAGAAGATGTTCAGCCTGTACGAGCAGATGATCGATCCGGTCGGCGGCAGCATCGGCGCGGCGCAGTGGCTCCAGGATGATACCTATCTGAACCGCATGGTCAAGGGCTACGAGACACTGTGCCAGGTCAACGCGGACCAGCTTGACGATGTGCTGTTGACGGCGGAGAACAATGCGTTCCTTAACAAGCTGCTTGCGGCAGACGCGCTCGACCCGTATGATTTCGTTGACGCGCTCACCATTTTCTCCTCGCTCGGTCTGGATACGGCTTATCTGCCGGATGCGGACGGAAACGGCGTGCCGGACTGCGCGGAGGTGCAGGAAGGCAGCGTAACGTGGAACGGCGGTGCATTCACTGCGGACTCGGACAGCACAGTCGTGTTCTCGACCGTGCTCAAGAACGAAGGCAGCTATGAGCTCGCTGTCGAGAGCAGCGACCTTGGCGGCGTTGCGGAGGCAGACGTAGACGGCGCGGCAGTGACGCTGGATGCTTCCGGCAAGGCTGTCATCGAGGCGGACCGCCTCGGCGACAGTGATGAGCCGGTAACGATCGCGCTGCATGTCAGGGCCGGCACGACGGTCTCCCATGTAACGTGGAACAAACAGTAAAAAAGAAAGGTCATCCTTGAAAAAGGATGACCTTTTTACACTTCAGCGCGCACAGAAATGAAGTTTTTTCGACAGCTTTAAAATCCCATCGGATGGCTGCGGTGCCAGTTCCATGCGGTTTGCAGGATGGTGCTGAGTGCGCTGTAGCGCGGCCGCCAGCCGAGTGTGCTCTGCGCCTTCTCCGAGGACGCAACGAGCCGAGCCGGGTCGCCGCTGCGGCGCGCCTTTTCCACGGCAGGGATTGCATGACCGGTAACGCGGCGCGCCTCCTCGATCACCTCGCGTACGGAAAAACCCTGTCCGCTGCCGAGGTTGAAGGCGGTGCTTTCGCCGCCGCGCAGCAGGTATTCGAGCGCAAGAATATGCGCCTGCGCCAGATCGCACACATGGACGTAGTCGCGGATACAGGTGCCGTCGGGCGTTGGGTAGTCCGAGCCGAACACCGAGATCTCGCTGCGCTGTCCGTTTGCGACCTGCAGGACCAGCGGAATAAGGTGGGTTTCGGGGAAATGCGCTTCGCCGAGCGAACCGTCCGGATGCGCGCCGCAGGCATTGAAATACCGCAGCGCGGCGTACCGCAGGCCGGTCGCAGCCGCCGTCCAGCACATCATGCGCTCCATGACGCGCTTGGTCTCGCCGTAGCAGTTAGTCGGATCGAGAGCGGCAGTTTCCTCAATGGGAATCTGTTCGGGTTCGCCGTAGACCGCTGCGGAGGAGGAAAAAACGATCGTTCCGACGTCATGCGCGGTCATCTGCTCGAGCAGTACGCGCGTGCCGCTGACGTTGTTGTCATAGTAGCGCAGCGGCAGTTTGCCGCTCTCGCCGACCTGCGAGAACGCTGCAAAATGAATTACGCCGTCGATGTTTTCCTGTTCGAACAGGCGGGCGAGAAAGGCTGCATCGCGAATGTCGCCCTCATAAAATCGGCAGGCCGCCGGTACGGCTGCGCGGAAGCCGGTGCTGAGGTTGTCGGCCACGACCACCTGATAGCCGGCCTCGAGCATTGCCCGCACTGTGTGCGAGCCGACATAGCCTGCGCCGCCGGTCACTAATATCGTCATAAGTACACATCCTTGATTCTACTCATATAATTTTATAGTAGTGGCAGACCGTCGGTTTGTCAATAGAAATGGTAAAAAGTGCAGGGACAGGAATTACTTCCTGCCCCTGCTGTGCCCGGTAAAACGATACTTGCAGAATGAAAGATATGGTTCGCGGTTTACCGAATGCCTGTTGTTAAATTTACTTTTCGAGCAGCGTCCAGTCGCGTGCGTCGCGGATCTTGGTCCACTTTTCGTACTTGTCGGCGTCGCTCTTGTCCGAGTAATCGTGGCTGTTGGTAGCCTCCTGCACGGCGAGATAGTACCAGACGGACGCATCCGCATTATCCGGCCACTTGATCATGTCATCGAGCAGATCCTCGCTCTTTTCGGGCAGACGGTTGAGTACGCGGTTGACGAGCGTCATCGCCTCGGCGCGGGTGATATACTGATCGGGGCGGAAGGTGCTGTCGGGATAGCCGTTGATCCAGCCCTTGTTTGCGGCAACGCCGATCTCGTCCTTCGCCCAGTGAGAAGCGATATCCGAGAAATTCGAGGTGTTGTTCGTATTCTTGTCGTCGAAACGAGCTGCAATGGCTGCGAATTCCGCACGGGTGATCGGTGCATCCGGGTCGAAGGTGCCGTCGGGGTTGCCCTTTACGATGCCCATCGACGAGAGCGTGGAGATCGCGTGGTTGAACCACTGACCGCGCGAAACGTCGGACAGGCTGTTGGACTGGGTGGAGTTTGCGGTGCGGACATCCTCGGTCAGCAGACGGAAGAAGATGGTCGCGACCTCAGCGCGGGTGATGTTGCCGCTTGGCTTTACGTTGCCGTCCGGGTAGCCGACGATATACGCAAAGTGATCGTCGCCGTTCAGACCGGTCGGTACGTCATCCGGGATGTCGACAGTCGGCTTGCGGCCGCCGCCACCGCCGGAGCCGCCGCTGGAGCGGTAGGACCATACGCCGACGAGCTTGACGTCCTGCTGGAGGTTCTCAAGCGAGGTTACAATGTCTCCGGTGCCGTCTGCGCGCCAGCCGCTGAAGGTGTAGCGGCTCTGCGAGGTGGTCTGTGCGGGCGCGACCGTGTAGCTGCCGCCCATTTTGACCTTGGCAGGAGCCGGAGCAGCGCCTGCGTCGGACGGGATATCGCCCGTTACTTCATAGGTGACATTGCAGAATTTGCCGTGCGCGGCCTTGAGCGCGAGCGCATCGGAAACGGCCTCTGCCTTGACTTCATACTCATCGGCGTAATACTCAGTGTCTTTACCATCACCGTTCCAGCGCTTTTCCTTGCCGTCGTGATACCAGCCGACGATCGGGTCGTTGCAGCCGTCCAGTACCCAGTTTTCGCCGACAGGGGAAAGGGTGAGGGAGCCGGTGTAGGTTACGGTGTTTTGGTCTCTGTCCATGCCGTCGCCGGTAGTGTTGTAGATGTCATCGCCAGCAACGCTAGCGCGGTTGTTGTATACCTTGGCATCGGGGGCAATGGTAATATCACCGCGGTTCTGAATACCGCCGCCGTACAGAGCCTTGCTGCCGTTGTTTGTGATAGTTGTACCCTTGCCGATGTAGAGCGTACCGTCGTTGTTGATAGCGGAAACGGCGTTGTCGACCAGATTTACCGATGCACCGTCAGCAAAGGTGACGTTTGCGGCATAGGTATTGTAATAATAATATACGGCGAGAGCGCCGACGGAACGATCATCGGTATTATCCAGATCTTTGCCCGTGCCGGTGATAGTGAGTGTCGTGCCGTCCTGTACGTCGATATTGCCGCCGTAGAGGAAGATACCGGCAGAGTTATTGTCCTCCATCGTCAGAGAAGAACCGTTTTTCATCGTCAGCACATCGGTCTTGTTGTAACCGGAAATACCGTAATCGTTGCCGCTGATTTCTGCCGTAGAATCATCAAGCGTCAACGGGCATCTAACCAGACCCTGATTGGCGCAGTTCAGAACACGGAGAGTCGAACCAGTGACGGTCGTAATAAAACGAGTCATGCCGTTGATTGCAGAATTTTCAATCAAAAGATGAGAGTCGTTTTCGATGTTCAGAAGTGCGTAATTTTCGCCCATCATTGCCGTATAGGTTGTGTTCCGAATGATCAGCTTAGAGCCGCCTTTTACATTGATAGATGTATTGGGAGTGGCGTAAATACCATGAGTTTCGATGGTGCAGGTACTGCCTTCATCCAGTGTCAGTGCGCCGTTGCTGTTCAAGGTAGCAGACCAGATGTTTTCAGCATTGAGGTTATTGGCAAATTTCACGTTCGTATTGTTAAATGTCAACGAAGCAAAGATATCGAGTGAACGATGCTCTGTCTTTTCCTGATCAGGAATAGTAACAGTATGACCTTTGCCGTTAATAACAATATTCTTTCTAATTTCATTAACGGTTATTAAACCTTCATCATTACCAATCTCAATCGTATCGCCGTCCTGTGCAGCGTTGATTGCTGCATCAAGCGTCGCATACTCTGTACTGCCGATTTTCGCGGTAAACGTCGGGGCAGGCGTGCTGTTCTCGCCGCCTTCGCCGTTGTTGTTGGCGGAAGGATTACTGTCGGAGTTTCCCGCCGTATTGGAGCTGCTGTCGCCCTGCTGGTCCGAGCTGTCATTCGACTTGGCTTTTTCAACTGTGCTGTTCTCGCTGCCTTCGCCGTTGTTGTTGGCGGAAGGATTACTGTCGGAGTTTTCCCCCGTATTAGAGCTGCTGTCGCCCTGCTGGTCCGTGCTGTCATTCGACTCGGCTTTTTCAGCTGGGCTGCCCTTGTCGTCATTCACCACATTTGCAGTGCTGCTATTCAGCGTTTCGGAAACGGGTGCGATATTCTCCGTCGTCAGCGTCGTAGTTCCGTCTGCTGTGTCATTTTCGGCCGCGAGCGCGGTCACGGGCAGCATGGTGAGCATCATCAGACCGGCGAGAGTGCCGGCGAGGAAACGGTTATTTCTCCTTTTCATGCAAAAACCTCCTCTGCGTGCATACAGACGCAAAGGAGGTGATTTTCTGCTGTTCGGCAACCGGCTGTCGTGCGGAAAAGTCCGTTTAGACCCTGTGGCTTTGCGGCACCGGCTTTCGCCGGCTGTGCCTTTTTCTGTACAGACACGCCCTCGGCGCATGATGCACAGATCAAGTTGTCTGAGCTGAGCGAACCGGTCATTCCGGGCACATGGAAGTTTGTGGGTTCGCCCGCGCAACAGTAAATCCTGTTACTCCCTAATTATACCATAGATGTAAGGAAAAATTTCATATTATTTTCTCAAACGATGCACAAAATTCACATGGATCTTTTGTACCTTGTGCACAAAAATATCAAAAAATGACAGAAAAAACCTCCCGGCACAGGAGCGGGCACGCGATATTTGCACGCTGCTGCCGTTTTTTTCGTCTGCAAAAAAATGAATTTTCAAGCGCACGGAAAGATGATATAATAAGGAATATAAGCGGTGCGCCGAGGCGCCCGATCACTTGCAAGGAGAGAAAAACATGCCTAAAAAGTTTCTGGAGGCCGGTAAGATCGTCGGCACGCACGGCATTCGCGGCGATTTGAAGGTGCAGAGCTGGTGCGACACGCCCGAGGTTCTGTGCGATTTTGATACACTGTATCTGGACGAAAAGACCCCGGTCGAGGTCAAGAGCGCACAGGTGCACAAAAACGTCGTTCTGATGCACCTCAAGGGCGTTGATACGGTAGAGGCGGCGGAAAAGCTGCGCGGAAAGATCCTGCATCTCGACCGCGATGATGTCGATCTGCCCGAGGACCTCGTGTTTATTCAGGATATTCTCACGTTCAAGGTATACGATCTGCGCGTTGACCGCGTGATCGGCCATATCCGCGACGTTCTGACCTCCAATCCGGCGCACGATATGTACGAGATCGCCGGCGAGGACGGCCGCCTCATCTATATCCCGGCCATCAAGCCCTTCCTCAAGGAGATCGACATGGACGCCGGCATCGTCTATGTGGAAAGCATCGAGGGCCTGATCGAATGAAAATCGACATTATGACGCTGTTTCCCGAGATGATCAACGCGGTCATGCGCGAAAGCATCATCGGGCGCGCACAGGACAAGGGTATTGTCGAGGTCAAGGCGACGAATATCCGCGATTATGCGCTCGACAAGCACCACAAGGCGGACGATGCGCCCTACGGCGGCGGCCGCGGTCAGGTCATGCTCGCGGAGCCGCTTTACCTGTGTCATGAGGCGCTGAGCGGCGGCGAACATGTTCACACGGTGTTTCTCTCCGCACAGGGCGCGCCGTTCAATCAGGAAAAAGCGCGTGAGCTGCTCGCGAAGGAGCATTTTATTCTGGTCTGCGGTCATTATGAGGGAATCGACCAGCGGTTTATCGACGAATGCGTGGATGAGGAGATCTCCATCGGTGATTTCGTGCTGACCGGCGGCGAGATCCCGGCCATGGCGGTCGCGGATGCGGTCTGCCGCATGGTGCCGGGCGTGCTGCCCGACGAGGAGGCCTTCACGGCGGAAAGCCACTGGGACGGCCTGCTGGAGCACCCGCAGTACACCCGCCCGGAAAACTGGCGCGGCCGCGAAGTCCCCGAGGTGCTGCTCTCCGGCCATCATGCCAATATCGAGGCATGGCGGCGCGAAATGAGCCTGCGCCGCACGAAAAAGGACCGCCCCGACCTGTTCGCGAAATTCGAGCCGCAGGACAAGCGCGACCGGAAGATCCTCGAAAAAATCCGTCAGGACGGCTGAAAACTGCATGAAAACACAGAATCCCCACGCTGATAGCGTGGGGATTAGTCTGTCGATAAAGTTGACTTTAACCCAAAACAGCACTCGCGCAGCAGCGCGCATTCAAAAGCGTTTGCTTTGCAAACGCAGCCCGTAGGCCTCTATCCTTAAAATATTTAATGAGAGCAAAAACCGAGGACATGCGCCTCGGTTTTTTTACTCTTAGAGGGAGAAAGTTTCCG
>OGCO01004911.1_pt1 | contig 13662 bp, 11 predicted proteins | sample 1570171 | NCBI WGS metagenome assembly OGCO01 (sample SAMEA4370583, study PRJEB24528) | human gut metagenome | reverse complement strand
GGTGTGCAACCTGACCCTGTATCTGAACACGCTGACCTGCGCAGTCGGAGTTACCAGCAACATCTCCATCCCGGCTAAGAGCTTGGAGACGGTCACCAACACCATCGCCCACGCCGGAACCTGGAGCCTGCTCTACCTGGTGGTGCTGCCCCTGGCGGTACTCATCGGCGGCTTTATGGTCTGGCGGAAGCGGAGAAAGCTGTAAGGAGGGGCGGATATGGCGAAGAAGAAACGACAATTGCGCCTGCTGCTTCTGCTCTTGGTGGTGGCGGTAGCGCTGTTCGTAGCAGCGTTCTGCTGGAACCGGTGGCAGACTGCCCAGGAGGAAGCAGAAGCGGAAGCGGCGGTCATCCATGTGGATTTGGTGGAGGAGCCCACCAAGCTGACCTATTCCAACGGCACAGACACCATCACTTTTGAGAAGTCCGGGGAAAGTTGGGTCAGTGCGGATGAATCGGATTTCCCCTTGAACAGCGATACGGTGGATACCTTTGTGGACACCCTCACGTCCTTGACGGCGGAGCGGGAGATATCTGTGGAGGACGACCTGTCCGCCTACGGCTTGGAAAAGCCCAAACAGTGGGTGCAGCTGACCGACAAGGAGGGGAACAGCGCGACCCTCTATCTGGGCGGCGCTTCTGGAGAGTTGTACTACGCCCAGAAGAAGGATGGGGAGTCTATCTACACCATCTCCTCGGACGTACAGAGCCAGCTCAGCCAGGACCTCTACGCCTGGGCGTCTCTGGCGCAATTCCCCACCCTGTCCAGCAGCAATCTCCAGTCGGTGACGCTGGAAGGGAAACTGACCAGCAAACTGGAGATTCGTGGCGTGGAAGTGGAATCTGAAGATACTGGAGATTCCAGTGCGGATGCCAGCGCCAGCAGCTCTGCCGAAGCCACGGAACCGGAGGTGGAGTACCACTGGTACTTGACCGGCGAGGTGGACGTAACGGAGGAAGCATACCTGTCCGCATTGCGCACCGAGGTGACCGGATTGTCCTTTGACAGTCTGGCGGATTTCCAGCCCAAGGATTTGAAGCAGTACGGGCTGGACGACCCCACCGCTGTGCTCAAGATGGTCTACCAGGATGACAGCAGCCGAAAACAGACGGTGACGCTGGAGCTGGGCAAGACCACCAAGGACAGCGATGGCACCGAGTGCCGTTATGCCACCCTGAACGGGGACAAAACGGAGGTCTATCGCATCTCCGTATCCAAGGTAGAACAGATTTTGGCAGGCGCGAAAAAGGGCTATGCCAAGGCATCGGCAGATTATAACGAAGCGCAGGCGGACACTGCGTCTTGACGGAGACAAGGCCGGACGGAATGCCGTCCGGCCTTGCGCATTGGATGGGAAACGGATAAAATAGAGAAAAAACAAGGGAGGTGATCGGCGTGCGGGTACTCATTGTGGAGGACGAGCGGCGTTTGGCGCAGACGCTGGCCGATTTGATGGAGGCACACAACTACGGAGCGGACATCGCCTATGACGGGGAGGAAGGGCTGGATAACGCCCTGTCCGGCATCTATGACGTGATCCTGCTGGATGTGATGCTGCCCAAGCGCAACGGCTATGAGATCGTACACGCGCTGCGGAAGGAGGGGGACAAGACCCCGGTACTCATGCTGACGGCGCGGACGGAGGTGGAGGACCGCATCAACGGCTTGGATTCCGGCGCGGACTACTACCTGACCAAGCCCTTTGACAGCAACGAGCTGCTGGCCTGTATCCGCGCCATCACCCGCCGGAACACCGACGCGGTGGACAACACCTTGGCCTTTGGCGACCTGCGGTTGGAGTTGGACACCTGTCAGCTCTCCTGTGGGGAGCGGTCGGTGCGGCTGAGCAAGAAAGAATTTTCTATGATGGAGAAGCTGATGGCCAACAGCGGCAAGGTGGTGACCAAGGAACAGCTGCTCCTTTCCGTATGGGGATATGAGTCGGATGCGGAGGACAACAACGTGGAGGTGTACATCTCCTTCCTGCGTAAAAAACTCAAGCATTTGAAGAGTTCTGTCACCATCAAGACCCTGCGGATGGTGGGCTACGTGCTCCAGGAGGCAGAACCGTGATCCGACGTCTGCGATGGAAATTTGTGGCCATCATCATGGCTGTGGTCACCCTGCTCTTAGCCACCATCTGCTCCTTCCTCTTCGTCACCATCCGCAGCAGCCTCCAGGCGGATAGCTTGTCTGTGCTGCAGCGGGTCATCGCCCAAAAGGGGGAGAGCGTGGTCATGTGGGACCCGGACAGCGGCGGCATCTTGAGCATCAACCCCTTCCGGGAACAGGAGGTCTCCCTGCCTTACTTCACTGTGGCGGTGAACCACCAAGGGCAGGCGGCGGTGCTGGACAGCAAGTTCTACAACCTGAATGACGAGGAAGCTCTGCTGCAAGTGGTGCAGGCTGGGTTGGACGCCCAGTCGGACGTGGGTGTGCTGGCCAATTACAAGCTGCGCTACCTGCGCAAGGTCACTACCAGCGGCTGGCGTATCGCCTTCACCGACATGACCCAGGAGATCAGCACCACCCGGAACCTGCTGCGCAACCTGCTGCTCATCGGCGGCGGCGCTCTGGTCGGATTCTTCTTCATCAGCCTGCTCTTGGCTCGCTGGGCCACCCGTCCGGCGGAACGGGCGTGGAAGCAGCAGCGCCAGTTTGTGGCGGACGCTTCTCATGAGCTGAAAACCCCCTTGACCGTGGTGCTCTCCAACGTGGATATGCTCCAGGAGTACAGCGTCCAGCCCCAGGACGCTCGCCAGCAGCGGTGGCTGGGGAATATCCGGGCGTCGTCGGAACAGATGAAGGACTTGGTGGAGGAAATGCTCACCTTGGCGCGCTCTGACGCCGGCGGACAGCAGGCGTTGGTGCGCCAGCAGGTGAATTTCAGCGACCTGGTGGACGACGCCCTGCTGCGCTTTGAACCGGCGGTGTTTGAGGCGGGGAAGCAGCTGGAGGATGCCGTGACGGAGGAGTTGTATGTCACTGGCGACGGCGGCAAGCTGAAACGGTTGGTGGACATCTTGCTGGACAATGCCCGAAAATACACCCCGGAGGGCGGTCACATCTGGGTGACCCTGGCGGCAGACGGGCGCAATCGCATCCAGCTGACCGTGCGCAACGAGGGGACGCCCATCCCGCCCCAGGATCTGGAGCACATTTTCGAGCGGTTCTACCGGGCAGATCAGGCTAGGACCAGTGAAGGCTTTGGGCTGGGATTGGCCATTGCCCGGGAGATCGCACGGGAACATAAGGGGAAGCTGTGGGCGGAATCCAGTCCGGAGCGGGGAAATTCCTTCTGCTTCAGCCTGCCCCGGGCAAAAGAAATGGGTTACAAATGACGAAGGGTGTGGTACAATAAAATCAGGCTTTCCGAACGGGAGGTCCGAAACAGAAAACGGGAGGTAATACTATGCCAACAGCTACATTGATGAACCAAAAGGTACGTGAGATTCACTTCAACAACGACCTGGAACGAAAACATGGCACGAATCGCCAGCTGGGCAGTAGTTTTTCCTTCCAGGTGAATTACTCCCCCGATGGGGAACGCTGTGTCGCCAAGCTCTACCACTCCCTCAAGGACAAGGAGGACGAGAAGCTGTTCTTCCTGTCCGTGGAGATGTTGGGCGTGTTCAAGTGCGAGGGCGTGGAGACGGAAGAGGATAAGAAAGAGATCCACACCCAGTGCTATGACCAGCTCTTCCCCTACATGCAGTCCGAGGTGTCCCACCTGTGTACCGCTTCTGGCATGAACGGACTGGTACTGCGCAAAGCTAAGATCGACCCCAGTCAGGTGGTGTTCAACAAGGCCAAGAAAGAGGAACCCACCCTGCCTATCGTGTAAACGTTTGCAAAAGACCTGCCTGTTTTGAGGCAGGTCTTTTTTGTGGGGGCGCGAAAAATCCCCTGTTTTTCGTGCTCTGGTGGCCGTGAGATTTCGTTGGTATCCGTGGGTTTTTTCTCATGGCGACTGCGCGATTTTCTGCGGTTTGATGGGTTATCACAGTGGGAAAACGGGATTTGCAGCATTTTTACCTATCATTCTGCGAAAAAATGCACTGTTTTCACAGGAAAAAACGCCGGTCTGTGTATGGTTTTTCCTATTTTGAAGAAAATCCTGTTATCCAGTTGCATCATGCGCAAAAAGGTGATAAACTAACCTGGCACAGAAACTTTGATAGAAACGTAACAATCCCAATAAAATCTGGAAATCTTTCTGTTGAGAAAGGATGATCTGTCATGGCTCAACGAACGGAGGGTTCACATAAAGGATCCAACGCAAAGAGCGTCAGCAAGACGTTGGAGATCCTCTCCACCTTCAACGAACTGGCGCCGGAACAGCGTACATCGGATATCGCCACCAAACTGCATATGAATATCAGCACCGTCTCCCGCCACCTGAACACCATGTTGGACTGGGGCTTCCTGGAGCGAGACGACTCCACCGGGTACTATTCCTTAGGGTTGGAGATCGTGGCCTTGGCCGGCGCGGCGCTGCAAAATAATGACGTCTATCGCCACGCCTACCCGGAGCTGCAGCAGCTGTCCTACAAGTACGGCGTCCACAGTCACATGGGGGTGCCCCGTGCGGTGGATGTGGTGCATTTGATCAGTATTTGTTGCGAAAGTACCATGGAATTGCTCATTCCCATGGGTCATTGTCACCCCATGTATTGCTCCGCTATGGGACGCGCCATGCTGGCTTATATGCCTCAGACAGAGGTGCAGAAGGTGCTCAAAGCTAGTGAGCTGCAAAAGCTGACGCCGGAGACTAAGATCGATCTGCGGGAGATCAACCAAGAGCTGATCCATACCCGGCAGAAGGGATACTGCATCCTCTTCGACGAATTGGCCGAGAGCAAAAGCTCCCTGGCGGCGCCCATCTTTGACCGCAACCGGAATCCGGTGGCTGCCATCAGTGTCTCCGCCAGCGCCCAGAGCTTGAGCCAGCCTCAGCGGGAACGAGAGCTGGCCAAGGCAGTGATGACCGCAGCCGGAAAGATCTCCGGCAAGCTGGGTTACTACCCGAAATGAGAACAGTCCTGCGTCGTGGACGACCCTTTCCTAGATCCGCGGCAGGTTTCATAGAGAAAAACAAAAGCTGTTTGCAGTTGACCCCTCTGCAAACAGCTTTCGTCATATGCAACTGGCCTATCGCAGTGCAAAATCGAAAACTATTTTTTGAGAATATATTTCGTCAATCGGAAATAGCGGCTTCAATCGGTTGCTATTTTGAAACGGTCCGCTATAATACGAACCACAGTGATGAATACCGAATCATTTTGGTGTCCGCGGTCGATGCGGCGGAGAAAAGCGAAGACCGGGACACGAGTTCAGCATAAACATTGACGAAGTAAGGAGTTAAGTATGGAAAGAGTAGCAGAATCCCTAAAGAGCAAAGTGATGTCGGCGCAGCAGGCAGCACAGTTCATCAAGTCCGGCATGGTTCTGGGCATCAGCGGCTTCACCAGCGTGGGCAGCCCCAAGGCAGTGCCTCTGGCTCTGGTGGAATCCGGCCATGCAAAGGATCTGACCATCAGCGTTGGCGCAGCAGTCAGCGATGAAGTGGACGGCGCGATGGTCCGTGCCGGTCTGGTCTCCCGCCGTTTCGGCCACCAGTCCAATGGCGACCTGCGTAAGGCCATCAACAGCGGCGCTGTGGAATTCAGCGACCTTCACATCTCCCACCTGCCCATGAACATGAAGCAGGATTGCGGTCTGCACACCAACGTGGCACTGATCGAATGTACCGCTGTCACCGAAGAAGGCCTGTACCTGGCTGCTTCCTGTGGTTCTTCCGACGCAGCTGTTGCTTCCGCTGACATGGTCATTGTGGAAGTCAACACCACCCTGCCGGAACAGCTGATGGGTATGCACGACATTTTTGAGATCGGTCTGCCCCCCGAGGCAAAGATCATCCCCATCACCAAGCCCGATGACCGCATTGGCACCCCCTACATTCCCTGCGACCCCAACAAGATTGTGGCCATCGTCATGACCGACCGGGAAGATCCCCCTCAGAAGTTCAAGCCCTCCACTCCGGTCACCGACAAGATCGGCGAAAACGTCATCAAGTTCCTGAAGGGCGAGATCGAAGCTGGTCGTCTGCCCGCAAATCCCGGCCCCATCCAGTCCGGTGTCGGCTCCGTTGGCAACGCTGTCCTGGGCGGTTTGGCAAAGAGCGGCTTCAAGGGCCTGAACATGTACACCGAAGTCATGCAGGACGCCGCACTGGACCTGCTGGATCAGGGTGTTGTGAAGTTTATCTCCTCCAGCTCCATCGCTCTGACTGCGGATTACCGTAAGCGTTTCTATGATAACATCGACTACTATCACGATAAGATCATCGTCCGTCCCCAGGAGATCACCAACCATCCTGAGACTGCCCGTCGTCTGGGCCTGATCGCCCTGAACACCCCCATCGAAGTGGATATCTACGGCAACGTCAACTCCACTCACATCATGGGCACCAAGATGATGAACGGCCTGGGCGGCAGCGCTGACTTCTCCCGTAACGCTCGTATCTGCATCTTCGCAACCGAATCCATCGCCAAGGGCGGCGACATCTCCTGCATCGTTCCCATGGTCTCCCACGTGGACTCCACCGAACATGACGTGGATGTCGTTGTCACCGAACAGGGCATTGCTGACCTGCGTTGGAAGTCTCCCAAGCAGCGGGCAGAATTGTTGATCGAAAATTGCGCACATCCGGATTATCGTCCCATGTTGCGGGAATACTTTGAACATGCCTGCAAGGTCTCCGCTGGTAAGCACACCCCCCACGACCTGAAGCTGGCTCTGTCCTGGCACCAGAACTATCTGGACCACGGCACCATGAAGAAGTAATTACTTTCGCGAACCTGCCTACCTTCTCTGACCGTATCATGGGGTGGAAGGAGAAGTAACTGGGTTTTATACGCCGGGCGGCTGTCCGCTACAGCCAGGCTGACAGCCGCCCAACCTCTCATAACAGAATAGCTGGGTGTCTAAAAGAGCCATCCTTCATCTTCTGCCAAAATCTTCAAGAATAGGCCCTCACCTTTGAGAGATCTTCCCCTTTCGACCTCTCATGGTCTCGCCGAGTCAGATCGGACGAGCCGTTCCCTTACCCTAGGTGAGGCGTTGTGTATACCTCCTATTAGGAAAACTTGTGTTCATTGAAGTTTAGTGCATGGCTCTTTTAAATGCTCAGCTAGAAATCAAAACAGATGCGCGATCGGAGTACCCTGTCCTGTGTTTTGTGACTCCGCAGGGACGGTGGATGCCATCCTTTCTCAGCTCCGATCGCTTGTTCTCTCATGCAAGACCGGCCCTTGTTTTATGCAAAAACGAGGGCTGGTTCCTTTTTTGCACCGGATGGATGGGCTGTCCGGAGGAGGGATAGAACCCACAAAATAGGAGAAAATAGGTTGGATTGGGGGATGGCCTATCAAGATTACAAAAATTTTCGTGTTGTTGCACTATATGAAAAAGATGTTGCTTCTTGCGAAAAATGATTACGTGATATGAAAAGCCGTGTTACACTGAACTTGCTCGTACAAATTGCACAAAAAGATTCGTTTGCATCGACCAGGCAGAAAGAGAACTTTGAAAGGAAAGGGTGTTTGGTTATGAGTCAAGCAGCAGTGAAACAGCAGAGCAGTTCCAACGCGAAGAGTGTGGGTAAGACCTTCGCGATCCTCTCCACCTTTAACGAGACAACGCCGACCCAGCGGACTTCGGACATCGCCTCCAAGCTGCACATGAACATCAGCACCGTCTCCAGACATCTCAACACCATGCTGGATTGGGGCTACCTGCAGCGGGACGACGCCACGGGATTTTACTCCCTGGGCTTGGAGATCGTCGCTCTGGCCGGCGCGGCGCTGCAGAACAGCAGCATTTATCGCTTCGCCTATCCGGAGCTGCAGCGGCTGTCCTACAAGTATGGCGTCCACAGTCATATGAGTGTACCACGTGGGGTGGAAGTGGTGCATTTGATCAGTATTTGTTGCGAAAATACCATGGAATTGCTGATTCCGATGGGTCATTGCCATCCAATGTACTGTTCCGCGATGGGTCGTGCCATCATGGCGTACCAGTCTTCTGGGGAAGTTCAGCGGGTTTTGCGGGACAGCGAACTGAGAAAATACACGCCGGAGACCAAGGTGGACATCCAGGAGATCCAGCAGGAGCTGGCGCGTACCAGACAGAAAGGGTACTGCATCATCTTCGATGAGCTGTCGGAAAACATCGGCTCGCTGGCCGTGCCCATCTTCGACCGCAACCGAAATCCGGTTGCAGCCATCAGCATATCCGCCAGTGCCCATAGCCTCAGCCAGCCCCAGAGAGAGCGGGAATTGGCCAAGGCTGTGACCACTGCCGCAGGGAAGATCTCCGGGAAATTGGGTTATTACCCCAAATAAAACTCTGGAAGAACAGGCGGCCGTGAAATGACTGGAGCATTTCACGGCCGCTATTTTTTTGCCCAAAACGCAGATTTTTCGGTAAATGTGCTGAAATGGAGGGGAACTGTACAAATTTGACATGGAGAGATTGTAAGAGCGGGAAGTTTCCTTATTTCGAATCGAATTGCATATTATGAAAGTGACAGCGCAAAAAGCAAAAACGCGGTTCATGTATTGAGAACATATTTCGCAAAGGGGAAAAAGCGGCGCAGTCTATTGCTATTTTAGACAGCGTTGGTATAATACAGACAACAATAAAGGACAAAATCCTTTAATTTTAAGCAATATTCCCTAAATAATGACCCGAAATGCAACCAGAATCGAGAATAGGAGATGACCTAACATGACAGTGAAAGAATTGATCGCACGGTCCAAGGCCGCACAGGCAGAGTTCGCATTCGCAACTCAGGAACAGGCAGACGCAGCTGCAAAGGCAATCTGCAAGGTCGTATATGACAACGCTGAAAAGCTGGGCCCCATGGCCGCAGAAGAATCCCGCATGGGCAGCGAACAGGACAAGATTGCAAAATGCCGCAACAAGTCCGCACTGATCTGGGAGAGCCTGAAGGGCAAGAAGTCCTGCGACATCATCAACCGCATCGAAGAACGCCGCATGATCGAAGTGGCAAAGCCCGTCGGCGTTGTCGCCTCCATCATCCCCTCCACCAACCCAGTCGTCACCCCCATGAGCAACGGCGCATTTGCACTGAAGTGCCGCAACTCCGTCATCTTTGCCCCGCATCCCCGCGCTGTCAAGTGCACCAAGCTGCTGGTCGAGATGTTCCGCGCTGAACTGAAGAAGCTGGGTCTGCCCGAAGATCTGGTCCAGGGTCTGGAAGAAGTCTCCAACGACCTGACCTCCGAACTGATGAGCGCAGCTGACATGGTCGTCGCAACCGGCGGCATGGGCATGGTCAAGGCAGCTTACTCCTCCGGTAAGCCCGCGATCGGTGTTGGCCAGGGCAACGTCCAGTGCATCATCGACGAAGATGCTGATATGGCTGACGCTGTTGGCAAGATCATCATCGGCCGCGCATTCGATAACGGCCTGATCTGCCTGGGCGAACAGACCGTGTTCGTACCCGAAGATAAGGAAGCAGAGTTCGTCGCTGAAATGAAGAAGCAGGGCGGCTATCTGGTCGAAGGCGAAGAAAACGTGGACAAGCTGCGCGAAGGCCTGTTCCCCGGCGGCGGCGCATTCAGCCGTGTGGTCGTTGGTATGTTCGCAGACCAGGTCTCCGATGAGATCGGCCTGGGCGCACCCAAGGGCACCCGCGTTCTGTTCGCAAAGGCAAAGGCTCTGGGCGCAGGCGACGTGCTGTGCCGCGAAAAGCTCTGCCCGGTCATCGCTTACATGACCTATAAGACCTTCAAGGAAGGCGTGGCAATGATGGAAGCCAACCTGGATCACGAAGGCAAGGGCCACAGCATCGCTGTCCACTCCAACACTCCCGAAAACGTGGAATACGCTGCCATCCGCTGCTGCGTCTCCCGTGTCGTTGTCAACCAGCCTTCCGGCACCACCGGTGGCGGCAGCCCCACCAACGGATTCACCCCGACCACCACTCTGGGCTGCGGCACCTGGGGCAACAACAGCTTCGCTGGTAACCTGAACTATGAACAGTTCATCAACATCACCCGCGTTGGCTATCCGTTCGACGAATCCTATCTGCCCGACACTGATAAGGCTTTCGAAGACTAAGTTCTCATTTGAACCTCAAACTGCCTCTTGGCACGACCACAGCATTGCAAAATGCTGTGGCGTGCAGGCAGGATCTGTGTTATAAAATTTTATAGGAGGAACAAGAAATGAAAGACTTCAAGTTTATGATTCCCCAGACCATCGAATTCGGCGTTGGCGCACTGAAGAAGCTGCCCGAAATCATGAAGGAAAACGATCTGGATCATGTCTTCCTGATCTCCGACCACGGCCTGGAAGCTCTGGGCGTTGTCAAGAAGATCCAGGACATCGTGGAAGAAGCTGGCCTGAAGTGCACCACTTATCTGGACATCCAGGCTAACCCCACCTCCGCAATCGTTGCTGACGCTACCGATAAGTACAGAGAATGCGGCGCTTCCAGCATCATCGCTCTGGGCGGCGGCGGCCCCATGGACGTTGCTAAGGCAGTTGGCGTAGTCGCTACCTATGGCGGCAAGATCTTCGACTATGAAGGCAACTTCAAGGTCCCCGGCCCCATCGTTCCCATCTTCGCAATCCCCACCACCGCTGGCACCGGCTCCGAAGTCACCGCTTCTGCTGTTATCACCGACGAGAAGACCCACTTCAAGTCCACCATCTTCAGCTATTACAACCTGCCTAAGTTCGCCATCCTGGATCCGGAACTGATCATGACCGCTCCCGCTCACATCGCAGCAGCTTGCGGCGTTGACGCTCTGATCCACGCTATGGAAGCTTATCTGTCCAACAACGCCAATCCCTTCTCTGACTGCTTCGCAGAAAAGGCAATGGAACTGATCGGCGCTAACCTCCGCCGCTTCGTCGCCAACAGACACGACGAAAAGGCAGCCTGCGCTATGATGGTCGGCAGCAACTTCGCTGGCATCGCATTCGCATGGGCAAGACTGGGCAACATCCACGCTCTGAGCCACCCCGTCAGCGGCTTCTTCGGCGTTGCTCACGGTGTTGCAAACTCCGTCCTGATGCCCGCCGTCATGGAATACAACGCACTGGCAGACATCGGCCGTTACGAAAAGATCTACAACTATGTCAGCGTTGATAAGGAACCCGTTAAGGACTTCAAGCCTCAGATGCTGGTCGACCTGGTCACTGAGCTGAACAAGGAACTGGGTATTCCTGAAAACCTGAGAGCAGTTGGCGTGACCGAAGATAAGATCCACGCTATGGCAGTTGACGCTATGAAGAGCGGCAACATCCCTGCTAACCCCAGAGAAACCACCCTGGACGACGTCATTGCTCTGTATCACAAGGCTTACTAAGGTAACCCTTCTCATTTAGAACATTCTCTTTCTCAAGGGCACCCCGAATGGTTTCATTTGGGGTGCCTTTCCCAATGGTGAGAGGGAAAGGGAGAAATGGCAGGATTCCACTGGGATTTTATGCAAAATGTTCTGAAAAAGTCGTCGCACTAGGGAAATATAGGTACATTTTGAACGACCTTCCTTGCGTGAGGAAAGACCGTCGTGCTACAATACGCTTGACCGCGATACACCTATGAAAACTATAGCTTGAACGTGGGAAATGGCATCATTGGAGCAGCGAGAAGGGGCAGGTCGTTTGAACGAAAGGATGTTGACTATGCCTCAGGCGGGAGAGAACCACCAAAAAGTTTCTACGAATACCAAGAGTGTCAGCAAGACCCTTGCGATACTCTCCAGCTTCAATGAGCGAACGCCCACCCAACGTACCTCTGACATCGCCGCGAAGCTGCATATGAATATCAGCACCGTATCCCGCCACCTGAACACCATGCTGGACTGGGGGTTCCTGATGCGGGACGAGGAGACCGGCCGCTATTCCCTGGGATATGAAGTGGTGGCCTTGGCCGGCGCGGCACTGCAAAATAACCCGCTCTATCGCCATGCCTATCCGGAGCTGCAGCAGATGTCCTACAAATACGATGTCCACTGCCACATGAGCGTGCCCCGCGGGGTGGATGTGGTCCACCTCATCAGCATCAGCTGCGAGAGCACCATGGAGCTGCTCATCCCCATGGGACACTCCCACCCCATGTACTGCTCTGCCATGGGGCGGGCGATCCTGGCCTATCTGCCGGAGGGGCAGGTGCAGAAGATCCTCAAACACAGCGACCTGCGCAAGTTCACGCCGGAGACCAAGACCGACCTGGTGGAGATCAGAGAGGAGCTGGCCAGGACCCGGCAGCGGGGATACTGCGTGCTGTTTGAGGAGCTGTCTGAAAATAAGAGCTCGCTGGCGGCCCCCATCTTCGACCGGAGCCGAGAGCCCATCGCCGCCATCAGCATTTCCTCCAGCGCCCACAGCCTCAGCAAGCCCCAACGAGAACGGGAGCTGGCCAAGGCGGTGGTCACTGCGGCGGGCAGGATTTCTGGCAAGCTGGGGTACTATCCAAAGTGAAGATCATCCGAGACCCGTGGTTGTGGAGGGGATTGTATGCGAAAGGTGTGTCCGTGGTATGTGGACGCATCAGGACGATACGATCCCCTCTTTTTCTGCGTTTGGGGGTGGAAAAAGAGGGGATGCGGGTAGGATGTGTTTGGGGGAAAATAGAGGATGGAGAAGCGGATGCTTGGGACGGTGGACGGGAAAAAGGTGGGGTGGAGAGAGGACAGCGTGATGCAGTGCCAATCTGGCGGAAAAAGTTGCGTTTCTTGGAAATCCCAAACAAAGGAAATCGCCTGAAAAAGTTCCGAAAATGCATGGGACAGCGTGGCGGGAAGCGTGCAGTCAAACACGGGAGAAAAGCGGCTTTTTTGAGGAGAAATGCGCACTCTTTTGGATTTCCAGACAAAGGAAAAATAAGCGTCCAGTTTCGTATACGGCAAGTGGATATGCAAAAAAGAAAAACGCCATTCATCCTCTGCACATCTGATCTGAAAATCGCATTCATTTCTTGCACAATACAAAACAGAATTTGCATGATCCGGGAAAGAAAATCAAATCATGAGAATGTATTTCAAACGGGGCAAAAAGGGAAAATGCCCATTGCCAGAACCTACAGTACCGTTATATTATAACAACGACAGTGAATGACAGTGTTGTTTTTTGGTGGTTTTCACGACCAAGAGACGAGACGAAAAAAGGGATAGAATCTTCCAAAAAAGTCCGTGTCCTGTTCTCAGCAAGAGAGAGAAAATGGGACGCTGTGCTGTGGGATAGCAGGGGAGAGGATCGCAGAAAAACCCCCTGTGTCAGACGGCGCAAAATCAAATCAGAAAAAGAGAGGAGAATCGGCTATGAGTGCAAGAAAACGCTCCATCTGCCTGATCCTAGGCCCCGTGATCTTCGCCCTGGCGGCGCTGCTGCTGCGAGACCTGTTTACCACGTCTGGCGCACAGGCCATCGGCATTTCCCTGTGGATGATCTTCTGGTGGATCACCGGCCCTGTCGATATTACCATCACCGCATTGATCCCAGCCATCGCCAACGCCTTCCTGAACATGGTGCCCATGACCGATGTCATCTCCCAGTACTCCTGCGAGAGCATCATCCTGGTCTTCGGCTCCGGCCTCATCACCCTGCCCTGGGTCTCCATCG
>OGCO01004907.1_pt1 | contig 13670 bp, 8 predicted proteins | sample 1570171 | NCBI WGS metagenome assembly OGCO01 (sample SAMEA4370583, study PRJEB24528) | human gut metagenome | reverse complement strand
AGAGGCGTGGGGGGTGGATATGTTTCCGTTTACGGGGCATTGCGAGGTCTGTGTGAAGCTGGAGAGGAAATAAAAGTCAGCCAAGTGTTGTAAAAAGGCTGACTAAGGTAATGATCCATGTGAAATATGTTGATATGGGAATTAATATAGATAAGAAGTGCCGCTCATACTAAATTGACTAGTTGAGCGGCACTCTTTACTCGTAAAATAACTTTTATATTTTTTTCTATCCACATTTATTATCCATTGTTTTATGGAAAAATGACATAAGTAGTATATACATTTTTATGAAATAATGCAATCATTAAAAAGTTCTTGACAATAAATATTTGAAGTGTTATTTTAAAAACAAAAATATATAACTTTTATATTTAAAAAGGAAATTAAAATGGACAGACTGATTGCACATACACGTAAATTAAATCATGATCAATTGGAGTGGCAGACACTGCAAGAGCATAGTTGTAATGTGGCAAAGTTATGCTCGGAAATTTGTGAGCCGTTCGGATTGGGAAAATTGGGTTTATTGACTGGATGGCTTCATGACATGGGGAAAGCATCACAGGATGTACAGGACCACATACTGAGGAAAACACTGCAAAAGTTGAACCATTGCAGCGCCGGAATGTATTGGTTGTGGGAACATAAAAGAAAACAGAATTTTACGGATTGGGTTATGGCTCAAATGGCTTGTCTTGCGATCGGTTGCCATCATAGTGGCCGATGTGATTATATTGCACCAGATGGCTGCGAACCCTGGCTGGATCGTATGCATTCAGAACGGGCTGGGGTGCGGTATAGTGAGAATGTACAGGCTTTTTTCTCTGATTGCTGCGAGGAAGGGTTTATGTTGACCTTAATCAATCAAGCTGCGGAGGAATTCTCTGTCTTTGAAGAACGTGTCCGGAAGAAAATTCAAGAAAAGTATGATCCGGAGAGTGAAAACGCTGTTTTTTGGACGACATATCGTTTTCAAATGGGATTTATTCAGAGGTTTTTGGTTGGCGCGTTGGTGGATGCGGATTGGATTGATACATCATGTTATATGAATCAAACTTTCCTTCCTCATTCCACTTCTTTGGAAGAACGGCAAAAACTTTGGAATCGGCTGTCAGAAAAAACAGAGAATTACTTGAAGGGATTGTCCCGCAAATATACAATAGATGAACTGAGGCAGGAAATATCGGATCAGTGCTTTTCTGCTGCACAGAAATGCGATCCTGGAATCTATCGACTTTATGTTCCTACAGGAGGTGGAAAAACCTATTCCGGTCTTAGGTTTTGCATGGAAATGGCAAGACGGCAGAATGCTTCTCATGTGTTTTACTTTGCTCCTTATAAATCTATTACCCATCAAAATGCTGATTGTATTAGAAAAGTTCTTGGCAGTGAGTATGTACTTGAACATCATTCGGATGTGATTTTCAACGAGAATAGTGAGGAAGGGAGAAGCCAGTGGATAGCTTTAAGCCAGCGCTGGCAAGATGTTCCGGTTATATGTACAACAATGGTGCAGCTTTTGAATACTTTGTTTGCGGCTTCCCGCCAGAGTATTCGCCGACTTCCAGCACTGGCCAATTCCGTGTTATTGCTGGATGAAATACAGGCACTTCCTCTACAGGACATCTGTCTATTGAATTTGGCTATGAATACATTGGCGCAGGTTTTTCATTGTACGGTGGTTTTTTGCACGGCTACACAACCGGCATTAGATAAAGCGGTATATCCAATAGAATTTTCATTGGAAAAAGATTTGGTAGGGGATTTTGAGCAACGTTTTTTACAATTTAAACGAGTGCAAATTATACCACGCCTTGTTCCAGGGGGAGAATCTGTTTCATCTGTTGCAGATTTTACAAAGGATTTGTTAAAGGAAAACAGAAGTGTTTTGGTGATTTTAAATACGAAACGAGCAGTCAATAAGCTGTTTGATACACTGCGAGAGCGAATTTCCGATGATGTACAGTTGTTTTGTCTGACTACATACCTTTGCCAAAAGCATCGTGATGATGTAATGGATAAAATCAAGAAACATCTACAGAAAAAAAGTGGGCCATCGCTTATTTGCATTAGCACTCAACTTGTAGAAGCCGGAGTAGATCTGAGTTTTGATTGTGTCATACGGAGTCTGACTGGATTGCCTAGTATTATACAAGCGGCAGGACGTTGTAACAGACATGGAAATGATAAGTGTAAAGATGTGTACTTGGTTTACTGTGCGGATGAAGATCTACGATATCTGACAGAGATTGATACAGCAGCTCAGGCAACAAGACGCTTGTTAGAAGAGCTGCCGGAAGGTATTGATCTTCTCAGCCCTCAAGCAATTCAAACCTACTATCAGATATACTATGGGGATCAAGAGCAGCTACGGAATATGTTGTACCGGATTGTTCCGGAAAACGGCTTAGAGACAACAATGGTAGATCTACTTTCTAATAATCAGAATGGGGTGCAGGCAAAAAGGGAACACATGGGATTGGTAGTAAAACAAGGAAAAGATAAATTCAGATGGGTGATGCGCCAGGCATTCGGCACCGCAGAGGCAAACTTTGAAGCAATCCAGGATGAAAACATTCCTCTTTTAGTTCCCTATGGAAAAGAAGGCAGACATATACTTGCAAAACTTTTGGAGGAAGACTCAGAAATTCCTTCTTTTGCAGAATTACAGCCATATACGGTATCTATAGGACGGAGGGACCGAAAAAGGCTTGAAAGTGCTTTGATATCTGTGATGGATGGTGCAGCATTCATGGTATTACCAAACTATTATGATAGTGAGTTCAAGGGGCTATGTTTTGAAGCTCAGCAATGATCAGAACTATTTTTTTGATTTGTATTTTAAAAGAGAGGAGGTATTCGCTTTGCAGCATAATAATAGTATATCTTTTTATCTGTCAGGACGGTTCGCGTTATTCAGTGATCCGATTACTAGGGTTGGAGGAGAAAAATTTAGTTATCCGGTTCCTACATACCAGGCACTAAAAGGGATTTTTGAAAGCGTATATTGGAAGCCTACCTTTATTTGGTATCCAGATGCCATACGGGTTATGAATCCCATTGAAACACAGTCAAAGGGTATTCGTCCTATTCGATATAACGATGGAACAAATGACCTTTCTATTTATACCTATTTGGTAGATGTATGTTATCAAGTGAGAGGCCATTTTGAATGGAATTTGAATCGCCCGGACCTGGCGGCAGACCGTAATGAGAATAAACATTATTTTATAGCCAAAAGAATGCTGGAACGAGGTGGCAGAAGAGATATCTTCCTAGGGACTAGAGAATGTCAAGGATATGTGGAACCATGTGAGTTTGGAGAGGGAAAGGGGGCTTATGATGATAATCCAGCATTGCCCCTTGGGCTGATGCTTCACGGGATTACTTATGCGGATGAGGATGGAAGCGGCGTGATGAGTGAACGCTTGTGGCGTCCCGTAATGGAACGTGGAATAATCCAGTTTATTCGCCCAGAAGAGTGTCCTATTATTCGGCCCATACACAAACAAAAAGAAAAATCATTTGTTATAAAGAAAAATATTCAGCCTTGCGAAGAACTTTATCGGGAGGTGAAAACGGATGAGTTGGATTGAACGCTGCTATCAGACATATGAGAATAATATTACAGAAGTAGGAGTTCCTTCAGTTAATCGTTTGGGAAGGGAACTTCCTGTATTGCTTCCAGTAGGACATACTTCGCAAAAGGTACATGTGGAGATAAGTCTAACAAAAGAAGGAAAATTTCTTTTTGCCAGAATCCTCCGAATGGATGAAATGACAACCATCATTCCCTGCACAGAGGAATCTTCTGCTCGTACATCGGGGCCAGTTCCGCATCCATTAGTAGATAAGTTGCAATATATTGCCGGAGATTACGGGAAATATGGCGGATCAAAAAAGATGATGTGGGCTGAATATCTAAAACAACTTCGAGATTGGTGTAATTCGCCTTATGGTTTGCCTCAGGTACGGGCAGTGCTTTTTTATCTGGAAAAGGGATGTTTGATTGAAGATTTAATTGAGGATGGAATCTTATTTATTGGATCTGATGGGAAGCTGGTGAAAAAATGGACGGGGGCAAAAGAAGAAACACCGTTAATATTTCAAACTATAACGGGAGGGGATCAAACAGAAGCTTTTGTTCGTTTTAACGTAGACGGGAAAGCGCTTTCAAATGATACCATGGTTTGGAATAGTTTTATCCAATATTATTTATCTATCTTAAAAAGAGAAGGGTTTTGTTATGTACAGGGAAGGAAAATGTTACTTTCCCAATTAAGCCCATATAAGATTAGAAATCCGGGGGATCGAGCTAAGTTGATTTCTAGTAATGACGGTACAAATTTCACTTATCGCGGACGATTTAATGATGCCGAAGAGGCCCTTTCAATAGGCTATGAAACGACCCAAAAAACTCATAGTGCACTAAGATGGCTGATCGGACGACAAGGGATCAGCATTGGAGACCAAACGATTTTGGTTTGGGGAATGGCGGATGAACAGGTCCCTTCAGTAACAGAGGACACTTATGGTCTGGTGAAAGATATGGAAGAAGACGATCCGTATTTGGATGGACCAGAGGATATTCCAGAGTTTGATAAACCAATCGCAGATACTCGGGCTGCGTTTGCATTACGCTTTAATAATGCAATACAAGGATATAGAGAAAAATTGACTGATTACAGTCAGATCACAGTGATGATCCTGGATTCTGCAACACCAGGACGTATGTCCATTCGTTATTACCGGGAATTATCTGGATCTCGTCTGATGGATGCAGTGGAAGACTGGCATAGAAACTTTGCCTGGGAACAGTGTTATCGGAAAGAGCAGAAAGAGAAAAAAGGGAAATCTGTATCAGAATCGATCGTGTTTTTCGGTGCTCCGGCACCAAAAGACATTGCTGAAGCTACATATGGGGTGAATGTAGATTCCAAGCTGAAACAGCATACTATTGAACGGTTACTTCCGTGTATTACGGAGCAACGTCCGTTCCCAAGAGACTTAATTCGTACACTTATGTACCGTGCTGCCAACGGTATTGCTATGGAGCCTTGGGAAGCAAAAAAAACAAGAGGAATTGCCTGTGCTCTGGTACGTGGATATTATCATCGCAATAAAAAGGAGGATTTTTCTATGGCATTAGATGAAAACTGCCATGACAGAAGTTATCTGTTTGGACGTATTTTGGCTTGTGCCGATCAATTGGAGCGGACTTATAATTATTATTTTTCTGGAGATGTACATCGCCCAACTAATGCTTTACGCATGGAAACTATTTTTACACAGCGTCCAGCGAAAACAACGGATCGGCTGAGAAAAAAGCTGGAACCTTATCTGGAGCTCCTTCTAAAAAATAATAAAAGTATTTACAGCAATGACCTTATGCTAAAATTATTAGACCGAATTCCAATCAAAGAGTTTAATAATGATCCACTTAGTGAGCTGTACCTTCTTGGATATGCCAGCCAGCGTGCAGAATTCTTTAAGAAGTCCAATATTGATCGGTCAATTGATGCCAACAATGAATAAAGGAGGAGAAATATGGAAACTTTGCAGAATAAAATCGATTTTGCTCTTGTAATTGCCGTAAATCATGCAAATCCCAATGGAGACCCACTGAATGGAAATCGCCCGAGAGAAACTTACGAGGGATATGGTGAGATTTCAGACGTATGCTTAAAACGGAAAATTCGTAATCGAATGATGGATTTTGGAGCCAGCGTTTTTGTACAGTCAGATGATCGTTGTAATGATGGGTTTCGTAGTTTAAAAGATCGCGCGGATGCTTGTCCTGAACTATCAGATGCCCAAAAGAAAAAAGATCGGGAGGCATATGCAAAGGCGGCATGTGCAAAGTGGATGGACGTACGAAGTTTTGGTCAGGTATTTGCTTTTAAAGATGGAAAGGAAGGAGTCTCTGTAGGTGTGAGAGGACCTGTTTCCATTCACCCCGCTTTTAGTATCGAACCAATCAATATTGAAAGCCTGCAGATTACAAAAAGTGTAAATAGTATCACAACAGATAAAAAGTCCAGTGATACCATGGGTACAAAGCACAGGGTGGATTTTGCTGTGTATACAACTTTTGGCAGTATTAATTGCCAGTTGGCAGAGAAAACTGGTTTTACTATGGAGGATGCAGAATTAATTAAAGAAGCGCTGCATACATTATTTGAGAATGATGCTTCCTCCGCCCGTCCGGATGGAAGTATGGAGGTTTTGCGGCTTTATTGGTGGAAACATGACTGCAAGAATGGTCAGTATTCTTCTGCAAAGGTACATCGGCTTTTGCATGTGAAGCCAAAGAATGAATTGCCGAAAAATATTCAAGATTATGAAATCACTTGTGGCGAATTGCCTGGACTGTCAGTAGAGGTTTATGATTAATTCTGATGAATATTTGCAGAGACCTGATACCCAGCACTTTTTTAACGCAGGCAAGCGGATATCTGTGTACCTATACACTGGAAAATGTTCTGACTGTTTATCCTATGCCAAAAGATGCCGTTATCTACCATGACTGCGGAACGCATTATACCATTTTGTTGAGATGCAAATAATATCACCAAAATACTTTTTTATTAGTGCCAGTGCGAAAGGGAAGCAAACATAAATTCCTTAAGAGACTCGCACTCGAACTTTTAGAAAAATAAATATATCTATTTAAAAATTTGGCAAAAACCCTCATAAAATTACTTTTGAATTGTTGGTTTCAAAAAAAATTATCAGATTGCATAATAAACTGTTGCAAATATGAATGGAATATTATCATGTTTGCTGTCGCTCCCCCCACGGGGAGCGTGGATAGAAATTGCCCAATGATAAAATGTATTGTAGTAATTGCCTGGTCGCTCCCCCCACGGGGAGCGTGGATAGAAATCATCAACCAGAACACATTTTCGTTTCCGTCTTTGTCGCTCCCCCCACGGGGAGCGTGGATAGAAATTCCCGCGCCAAATCCGCTCTCAGAGAGGGCTTCTGTCGCTCCCCCCACGGGGAGCGTGGATAGAAATATGATGATCGACTGCTTGTAAAGCCCACTAAGTCGGCAATTGCCTATATGACGGATCCAGTATATGAAGCACCTTATGAGGGAGCAAAGGAAATGCTGCTGGTAGACGAGGTTGATCAGAAAGAATTTTTAACAGGTCTGTTTCACGCGATGTACGAGGAACTGCCAATGCCTAAGCAAAAAAGAAAAAATAAGTATTGTGGAGGGGAAAAGGAATAAGGCTGTTTACGTACATAGCGGAAGGACAGATAAATCATGAAGCGACAAACCTGGACCTATCTGTACAGGGGCACAAGAGCTGAACACTGGTTCAAACACAGGGCGTTCGATCATTTGCCGAAATGTTCCCATTTTATGCAGCTGATCAGAATATGAAACCAGAAAGAAAATCGAACAGGAGCAGGATATATGGAACTGAAAAAGGTATGGATGTCCCCGGATACGAAGAAGAAAAGCAAATATGGATACCGGGCAGTCGGCGGTATCCTTGGCATCGTTCTGCTGATGGTCCTGCTGCTTTGTGGAGGGACCGTTCTGTCATTATCCCTGGGAATAAATAAAAAAGCATTTTCTCTGATCCTTCTGACTGCTGTCAGTGCTCTGGGGATCGGGCTGGCCGTCCTCCTGGGACGGCGGTCGATCCGGGACGCCACGATCTTTTTTCTGACAGAAAATGACCGTTTATGGATCATGGATGCCCGCGGCCTGTCCAATCATGGGAATGGGTTTCTTGGCTTTGCCGTTGGTACGATGGAAACACAGGCGTTTTTGCGCCGGCAGGGCCGCCAGCCGTTTATTCCCAACCGTGCGGACGAAATTTTGAAGGTGTTAAATATCAAGGAAAACCGCAGCCACTACGCGGTCCGATGCCAGGTGCGTCATCCAGATACGCATGTGACCCGGTGTACCTATCTTCTGATCAAAGGAGATCTCGAAGAGGACATGCTGCTGCGGGAGCTGGAGCGCAGGAAGACCTGGGAGAATGCGTTGGAGCCAGATGGGAACTGGAATCTGCTATATATTCTGCTGGGCGGTCTGGCCCTTGCAGCCTGCGTGACCATGTGTGTCCTGAGTCATCCGGCTGTTGCCGTGATGTCTGGTGAGCTTTATTTTCCCTGTATGGGTGCTTTTCTGGCGGCATTTTGTGTTTTCCTCTATTTTATCATCCGTCAGCGCCGTGGGGAATGAGCCGGAGTGCTTGTTTTCTAGCGCAGGAGCAGCGGTCTGACAGGGGAACAGGGGAGATGGACGGCCGAACGAAAGGAACAGGAAGAAGAATCTGAGCAAGAAACAGATCAGAATGAATCTTGTAACAAAAACGTACCTATGATAAAATTCTGGTAAAACAAAAGCGTTTCAAAAAGAAAAGGCTTTGCTGCCGGTCAGAAGCCATTGCAGCAATAAAATGCAGAGAGCTGCGGCAGCACAAAGGAAGAGAAGGAGCATAAATGAAAAAGCTGTTTCAGATGATACCATCTGGATTTTTCAACTGTCTTTCCAGCGGGAGCAATAGCGGGGTATATTCGGACTGCCTCCAGATTATTTATGATCAGTATGACCGGGAGATCTCGTATCGGATCTCCCGAAGCCATATCCGGGATTCACTGGCGGTCTACCTGCTGGAAAATCATGTGGACTTTGTGGAAGAGGATGAAAAGGGGGCCCGGAAAAATTATAATGATCTGGCAAACGGGATCATCCGGAAATTCTGTTCCAAGGAAGTCGGCTGGCTGGAGGAAGAGCATGACGACGCGACTTACGAAAAGTATATTATCATGACGGAGCAGGGGATCCTGCTGGCTGAATTTTTACAGCAGCTGAGGGCGCCGGAGAGGGAGGAATTTTCCAGCTACATTTATAACATTTATAATGTTTTAAAAAATGAGGAGCAATGGTCAGGGGATCCGTATGTGGAGGGCTTGAGAAATGTTTACCGGAATGCCAAGATGCTGTCGAAATCCTTGAAGCGTCTTTCAACCTTTATTAAAAAGATCATTGAACGGATGGTACAGGAGGAGACTCTGGAAAGTCTGACGGGGAATATTCTGGAGTACTGTGAGGGAAGCTTCATCCGGGAATACGCCCGGCTCACGAAGCAGCAGAATATCCACATCTACCGTTCGTTCATCCGTATGAAGCTGGAACGGATGCAGAATGATCCTGCGCTGTTTGAGCTTTTGGTGATCGGCTGTGCGGTGGAGGAGGAACTGGAAGAGGCGGAGGCCAGGGAATATGTGCTGGACATGATCCAGCGGACCAAGGGCTTCCTGGCAGATGATTATGACCGTATCATGAAAGAGATCAAGCACAAGATCAATGTATATCTCCAGATCGCTGTTGGCCGGGCCAGATTTTTGCGGAACCGGGAAATGGATATCCGGGGAAATGTGGAGCAGACCTTACGATATATCACCGAATCCATGACGGAGACCGGATGGAAGTCAGAGCTGCCGGAAGAGATGGCAGGACTTTTTTTACTGGACAGAAATGAATTTATTGATACAGGCTCCATCCGTTTCCCGCGAAAGGCACAGAGCATCCGGGAAGGAACCTTTGCAGAGGTGGAGGAGCTGTCGCAGGAGGATCTGCGGCGGGCCAGAGAAGAGCATGAGAGGGCGGCCTATAATCCGTATTCAAAAGAAAAAATGAAGGATTATCTGGAACATGTCATGGGCGGTCAGAAGCAGATACAAAGTGACGAACTTCCGATGGAAAGCAAACGGGACCTGCTCTGCGCGCTGTCTGCGGCGGCGTACGGGGCGGAAAATGGTTATACCATCCAGCTGGAAGAAGGATACATGGAAACCAATGGAATGATACTCCGCAGATTCCAGATCTCAAAAGAGGAAGAGTCATGCAGATAGAGGAGTTTTGGGAGGCATATACCTCATCAGAGAAGGAATTGTTTCAGCGCTCCTGCAGGCGGCTGCTGAAACATACATTTATTGTCCGTGATAAGGATGAGGAGAATAAAAAGGCCTATTATTTTATCTCGAAAAGACCAGAGCCTTTTTCGGCCTATTTCCGATATATCGGCTTTGATATCGTGGTGGACCGGGAAAATGGGGTCGTAATGCTGAGGAACTGTGCCGACGCCGGGGAAAGCGGGAAGGTCCAGGTGAACCGCCTGCAGTTAAAGAAGGCGGAGAGCGTGGTATTGTGCTGTCTCTGGACCTTATACGCGGACCGGATCCGTTCGGGAAGCTTATCCCGGGCGATCCTGGTATCCATTACGGAAATACAGTTTGAACTGGAGAAATATGGCGTTAAGGACCAGATCGATAAAAGTGCCATGACTGGTATTTTGACTTTATTTTCCAGATTTAATTTAATTGAAGTGAATGGAAAAATCGGAGAAAAGGACTGTCTGGTCAGACTATATCCATCGCTGCAGTTTGCGCTGGAATCGGAGGAGTTTGGACGTTTTGCAGAGTTGACGAGAAGGAGAATGCTTGAGAAAACGGGGGAGGTTTCAGGCGAGGAGGATGCAGATGAGTATGAATAGAAAAACAGCCACAAAATTGCTGCTGGTCCAGTGGGCGAGGTTTCAGAATGAATGTATCCGTCTGGAGGGCTCCACACTGCTTACGGGAGTAAACGGCAGCGGAAAATCCACGGTCCTGGACGCGATGACGTACCTTCTGACTGGGAATACACAGTTCAACAAGGCGGCAAAGGACCGGGACCGGACGGTGATCGGTTATGTGCGCGGAGATACGAAAAGCAATGGCACAGAGCGGTATTTAAGGACCGGAGAGGTCATCAGCTATATTGCCATGGAATTCTGGTCGCCGCTGGATCAGTCGTTTCTGGTGGTGGGGGTCTGTATGGAGTCAGACAATGAGATCGCATGCAGGAGCAGCTGGTTCATCTGCCGTGACGCCCGGATCGATGAGATCAATTTTACATCGACGGAAGGAAAGAGGATCCGTTTCACGCCGAAAAATGAGCTGGCGGTCCGTGGAGAAAAGCTCAGGTCCGCCGAGTTCCTGGGAAAGGAACGGGGGGTGGAGCAGGTGCTCCGGGCGCTGGGGCTGCGGTGCAATGCGTCCAAATACCGTTCCAGGCTGTTGAAAATGATGGCGTTTAATCCGGAGAACAATATCGACCAGTTTATCCAGGACTGTGTGCTGGAGCCTGGAAGGGTGGATTCCTTAAAGGAGCTGCGGGAACAGCGGCATCAGTTTGATCATATAAAGGAAATGTATGAGAATTTACGCAGCAGCAAGGCCCAGCTGGAGACCATAGAGCAGCGGACCGGCGAGTATGAGAGAAAGCTGCGGAGTCTCCGCATACGGGAACTGATGCTTCTTTACCAGGATCTGAGAGAAAAGGAAGAGGAAAAGAAGCAGGAGGAGATCCGGCTGGAAGCTCTGAAGACGAAAAAGGAACATCTGGAGATCCGGCAGAAGGAACTGGATAAACGGTATAAGGAGGCGGGAGAACGCTGCCGCATCGCAGAAAACAATGATATTTTCCGTGGAGTCAGGGAAAGCATCCAGGCATTGGAGCGGCAGATCGAAAAACTCAATGAAGAAAAAGAAAAACAGGAGAATGGGCTGGCTCTTCTTATGAAGCTGCAGGCCCAGATATCAGCGATACTGAAATGGGCAGATCCCTTTATTGAAGTAGAAGAGGAAGACAGAAACTGTCTGGCCCATCTGTCAGAAGGCGGGCGGCAGATAGAGGAAAAGCTCCGTTCTTATCTGAGATTTAAAGAGCAGATGCAGGGGCAGAAGCAGATCTTCTGGGAGGAGGAGATCCATTGTGGGGACAGGATCCGGGAGCTGGACCAGGAGCTGGATGAGCTGGAGACGGAGATCAAGCAGCTGAAGTCCAACCAGATGGTGTTCCCAAAGAATGCAGAGGCCGCCAAACGGATCATTTATGAGGAACTGAAGCAGCAGGGGATCCAGACCGATGTGCGGCTATTTGCAGAGCTGGTCCAGGAGGTAAAGGACGCGGAGTGGAGAGCAGCCATTGAGACCTTTCTGGGACGAAAACGATTTTATATCATTGTAGACGGGCAATACTGCCACAAAGCCATGGAGGTCCTGGAACGAAGGAAGCTCCATGGCGTTCATGTGGTGATCACGGACAAGCTTCCAGAGACAGATATAAGCGCCGGGTCTGCGGCTGAAATGCTGGTGATCCCCAATGTGTACGCCAGAAGATACGCAAATTATCTGCTGAATGGGATCCATTTATGCGGCTCTCTGGAGGAACTTCATGAGTATCCCAGGGGAGGCCTGATGAAAAACGGCATGCTGGCAAAGAGCTATGCGGTGTCCAATATGGACGTGGACGGAACCGAGTTCTGTCTGGGCGGGGATGCCATAAGACTCCAGTTAAACAGAAAGGAAGAGGCAAAAAAGCAGAAACAGGAGGAGCGCAGAAGCAATCAGAAGCACAGGGAACAGAGCCGCAGGTATAGGAGCGAGATCGAGGGAGTGGACTGGGAGGCCGGCCATTATGATTTTGATGCGGCAAAGTCCCTGGAGGCGACCCTGGAGCGGAAGGAACGGATCCAGCAGGATATTGATAAGATACAGAGCAATCCGGACTTTCTGGCAGTGCTGCAGGAGCAGCAGGATGCAGAACGGGAGTATGGAGCCCTGGGAGGCGCGATAAAGGTGATCGCCGGGGATATTGGGAGCTGTAAAAAGGAACTGGAACAAAGCGAAGCCGCACTTAAGAAGGCTGCAGGCGAGATCAATCAGCTGAACCAGGACTATGAGCGCCAGTGCATGCAGCATCTGGAATTAAAGCGTCCGATGCTGGAGGAGTATGAAAAGCTTTTAAAAGGAAAGACCGGGACCTGGAGGGCGATCACGAAAAAGACAGTCATGAACCTAAGCACCGAGGTGGACGCCTGCGTCAAACAGATGGAAAGCGCGCAGATCGAGTACTGTAAGCTGGCGGAGATCGATATAAACAGGCGGGGGACCGGCTATATTCCGTTTTACCGTGACGAGTATAGAAATATTGCCAACATCAAGATCGAGGAAGCGCATAATAAGCTGGAGGAGCAGGGGAAAAGGCTGGAAAGCGCCTTTATGAATGACTTTGTGGCAGAGATCAATGAGACGATCCAGGCAGCAAAGGATGAAATAGAGGGGATCAACCGGGAATTAAAGAAAATCCCATTTGGAAACGATACGTACCGGTTTGTCATGACAGAAAAGGCAGACCGCAGCGTATTTTTCAGGATCTGTAAAAAACTGGAGCAGTATATGAATTCTCCGGAAGTATATATGAATTCAGCACGGGACGACGAGGAGATGGAGCATGATATCCAGGAATTCATGAGCGTGATCCTGGAAGAGGAGGATGAAACGGAATATACGGATTACCGGAAGTATTTTACATACGATATGAAGATCCTCAGCAGGCAGGGAAGCCAGGAGATCGAGGCGGATCTGTCGAAAAAGCAGGGCTCTGCAAGCAATGGAGAGAAGCAGACGCCGTATTTTATCATTCTGGCGGCAAGCCTGCTCCAGTATTATCCGAAGCAGGTCTGCTGCGCGAGACTGGCCTTTATTGACGAAGCATTTTCTGCCTTGTCACGGGAGCGGATCGAGCAGATGGTAAAATATTTTGAAGAAAACCAGTTCCAGGTGTTTTATGCTGCGCCGCCGGAGAAGATCAGCAG
>OGCO01004900.1_pt1 | contig 13688 bp, 12 predicted proteins | sample 1570171 | NCBI WGS metagenome assembly OGCO01 (sample SAMEA4370583, study PRJEB24528) | human gut metagenome | reverse complement strand
CTGCTCGCTCTGGCCGCAGGCCTTCCGCCCGTCCTCGCTGCCTCCGCGGCCGACATGACGCCCGCCGGCCTCAGGCCGGCCGCCGTGCGTGGCGGCGTCGCCATCCTTGCACTCGCCGCAGGTGCAGGCGCGCTCTTCACGCAGATGAACACGCTTGCGGCCGTCATGCGAAACGACAAGGCGCTGCGCTACCTCATCACGCCCGTCAACGTCCCCTACAGCCTCGCCGCCACGCTCGCAAGGGACGCCTCGCCCGATGCGGCCCAAAAGCGCATCGTCGATCCGAAGCCCGAGTTCTCCGTCAGGCTCAGCCGTCCCGCCGTCCTTCTCGTCGTCATCGGCGAGACCACCCGCTCGGCGAGCTGGGGGCTCGCAGGCTACGCCCGCGACACCACGCCCGCGCTTCGCGCCGAAGGCGTGATCAGCCATCCGTCCGTCACGGCCTGCGGCTCGAGCACCGATGTTTCGCTTCCCTGCATGCTGAGCAGGATCGGCCGCTCCGACTACGACCGCAGCCGCATCATCGGCGAGGAGGCTCTGCCGTCGCTCCTCGCCCGTGCGGGCGCGCACGTCGTCTGGGTCGACAACCAGAGCGGCTGCAAGGGCACGTGTGCGGGCACCGAGGTGCGAAGCCCCGACCCGAAGAGCGCCGCCTGCGCCTCGGGCCGGTGCTTTGACGGCGTCCTTCTCGACGAGCTCGACGCCGACCTCGCGAACCTTCCCGCCGACCGTCCGACGGTGCTCTTCTACCACATGTTCGGCGAGCACGGCCCGCGCTACCACGAGGACTCGCCCGCGCACGCCAAGGTCTGGACGCCCGAATGCACCGACGCAGACCTCGGCGCCTGCACGAAGGAGAGCATCATCAACGCCTACGACAACGCCGTGCGCTACACCGACGGCGTGCTGGCGGGCCTCGTGAAAAGGCTCAAGGCCCGAACGGACATCGACGCGGGCTTCGTCTACGTCTCCGACCACGGCGAGAGCCTCGGCGAAGGCGGCCTCTACCTGCACGGCGCCCCGTACTTCATGGCGCCGTCCGAGCAGATCTGCGTGCCGATGGTCATGTGGCTCTCGAAGGACTGGAGCCGCACCTTCGGGTTTGATGCGGCGAATCTTGCCCGCGAGCCTGCGGGCGGCGTCACACACGAGCACCTCTACTCGACCGTGCTCGGCATGCTCGGCGTGCAGTCGACGACCCGACACCCCAGATGGGACCTGACGGACAATCGGTCGAGCGCCGCACAATGACGCGCGCAGGCTGCAAGGCGTAACATCCCTGCAGGAAGACTAATCAGAAAAGAAGCACTCTCATGAGCATCCGCATTCTCGTCGTCGACGACAATCCCGACATCCTTGCCAACGTCCGCGACTTCCTTTCCATGAAGGACGGCTGGGCGCCCGAGACGGCCTCCACGGGGCTCGAGGCCCTCGAGCGCATCGACCGCTCGACCTTCGACCTCGTCATCCTCGACGTGGGGCTGCCCGACACCGACGGCATGACGCTCACCCGAAGGCTTCGCGCCTCGGGCTTCACCGCGCCGATACTCATGCTCACGGCGCGCGACACGATCGACGACCGCGTCGAGGGGCTCACGAGCGGCGCAGACGACTATCTGATCAAGCCCTTCTCGCTTCGCGAGCTCGCCGCCCGCGTCGAGGCCCTGCTGCGCCGAAGCGGCGCGAATCCGGCGGGGCGCCTCACTGCGGGCCCGCTCTCGCTTGACCTCAAAACGCTTCGCGTCGAGCGCGAAGGCCGTGACATCAGGCTCAACCCGACCTGCCTGCAGCTCCTTCGCGAGCTCATGCAACAGAGTCCCGGCATCGTCTCGCGCCGTCGACTCGAGACGGTCCTCTGGCAGGGCGAGCCGCCCGCCTCCGACAGCCTGCGCTCGAACCTCTATCTTCTGCGCCAGGCGGTCGACAAGCCGTTCGACCGTCCGCTCATCCACACGCATCCCGGCCTCGGCTGGTACGTTGCCGATCTTCCCGACTCCGTTTCCTGAGGCGCCGCCATGCCCGTCCGCCATTCGCCTCCGCGCAGCCTTGCCCAGCGCATCATGCTGAGCTTTGCGCTCCTCGTCACCTTCGTGGCTGGGTTCTACGCATTCGCGCTCTACCAGTCGATCGAATTCACCGAGCAGCAGCTCATCTCGGGCATCCTCAGGGACGAGGTCGCCAGGGCGGTCGACACGCTTGAGCGCGGCGAGACGCCGAGGCTCCCCGAGGACACCCGGCTCTACGGCGCGCCTCCCCTCGAGGCGCCTCCGCCCACCATGCGCGGACTGCCCGAAGGCTTCGGAGAACTTTCGGACAACGGCGACTTCTTCGTCTACACGGGCGTCTGGCGCGGTGAGCCGCTCGTGCTCACGCGCGACCAGCTCGGCTTCGAGGACACGGAGCGCGTCTTCAGGCGGATCACGCTCTTTTCCGTTCTCGCCGTCTTCTTCCTCGGCCTTCTCGCGGGCTGGATCCTTTCGCGCAACATCATGAAGCCCGTCAAGGCGCTCTCCGACGAGGTGAGGAAGGCCAGCACCGGCCGCACCTACGAACCGCTTTCGATCGAGCTCACCAACGACGAAGTGGGCGAACTCGCCCGCATCTGCGACGGCGCCATGAAGAGGCTCCACGAGGCTCTGCAGCGCGAGAAGGCCTTCACGGGCGACGTGAGCCACGAGCTCAGGACGCCGCTCACCGTGATCGAGACGAGCGCCGAGCTTATCTCAATGACGCCCCTCTCGCCCGCCCAGGCGAAGCAGATCGAACGCATCACGCGCTCTGCGGGCGACATGCGCGAGCTGATGTCGCTCTTTCTCTCCTTCGCCCGCCTCTCGAACGAGACGACGAGCCCCGAACCCGACTCCGCTGCGGGCATTCTCAAGACCGTCGCCGACACCTGGGAGCCGTTCGCGGCCGAAAAGGGCCTCTCGCTCGTGCTTCGCCGCGAGGCCGAGTGCCCCGGCGCGTACTCGCCCGTCATGCTCGGCACCGTCGCCAACAACCTCGTGAAGAACGCCGTCGCCGACGGCTCGGGCGCCGGACTAGGCCTTTCGATCGTCTCGCGCATCTGCCGCCGCTCGGGCTGGACGGTAACGGCGGGCAAGGCCCCTGAAGGCGGCGCCGCCTTCACGGTCACAATGACGAAGGCGGTCGACGCACGACGCGCCGACCGCCTTTGAGAAAACGTCTTTGAGAAAAGACTCAACTGGTCTCAGTGCTTGTGATGCAGATTGAGGGGCTCGCCCTTGCGTTCGACAGGCTTCGTCTTTCGCACCGACGTCCAGCACACGAGTGAACCGAGCACGACGAGCGCGACGCCCTGCCAGAACGTGGCGCTCAGATCCGACCCGATGTAGAAGGAGGCGAAGACGCAGGAGAGGACGGGCGTAAAGTAGGAGCCGATTCCCAGAAGCGTCATGTTGCCGTACTGCATGCCGTAGGTCCAGACGCCGTAGCCCAGTCCCGTCGCGGCCGCGCCGAGGAAGACGCCGAGCCAACCGGGATGCATCCACTCGCCGGGCGGCGTGGGCGTAAGCAGCCAGATGAGCCCGAAGATCAGCATGTCGTTGAAGAAGATGATGACCACGGGATTGTGCCCGCCCGACCAGGCCCTGGTCATCGAGCCGTAGCCCGCCCAGAGCACGGCGCCCACGAGGGCGATCGTGTAGCTCCACGGATTCTTCATCCAGTTGGCCGCAAAGTGCATCGGATTGAATCCGTCCTCGCCGCCGAGCACCACCATGACGCCCAGCAGGCTCAGCAGCACGCCCGGCACGATCCACCACCTCGCCCGCTCGCCGTTGAAGAGCACCGCGAAGACGATCGTCAGGCAGGGCCACAGATAGTTAACCATGCCGACCTGCATGGTCTGCGTGGCGTCCTCGGCCATCGATAGCGAGAAGATGAAGCAGATGGCGCAGACGTTTGCGGCGCCCACGCCCAGAAGCAGGTACTTGAGGGAGAAGGCCCGCAAATGCGGGCGTCCGAAGATGAGAAGAAGCAGAAGACAGGCCGCGGCGTACATCACCGTGAAGCCCGGGCCTCGCCCGAAGTCCTCGGCGATGCCGCGGCAGATCCCGACGCTCATGCCCCAGAGGACGGGTGCGAGAAGACCGACTGCAGTTGCGCGTGTTGATGCGTCCATTTGCGAAAAAGGCCCGCCGCTTGAATGTTCGCGGCGGACCTGAGTGAGGTCAGTTGCGGTTGTTGCTCAGGACATTATGCCCGATGTTCATTCCTCAAAGGCGCCCTTGACGATCACTTCGCCGGCGCGCATGCACTGGACGCCGCCCATGAAGACGTCGGTGATCTCGTGTTCGGCGTTGAGGATGAGCAGGTCGGCGTCGGCGCCGACCTCGATGACGCCCTTACCTTCGAGCGTGAGCGCTTCGGCGACGGTGCGGGTCATCGGCAGCAGTGCGGTCGTCAGGTCGTGGCGGCGCGCAAGTTCCTGAACGGTCTCGATGTTGCACATGATGGAGCCGACGCCGAGGCCGACCATTTCGCCCGCCTCGTTGAAGCGCGGCATGGAGCCGTGGCCGTCGGAGCTCATCGTGATGCGGTTGACGGGCACGCCGTTTTCGACGGCCATGTCATAGGCGTCGGCCGCGCAGCCCATGTAGTTGCCGCCGCCCGTGGTGATGTCGATCCAGCCGCCCTGCTTCGCGAAACCCATCGCGCGTTCGAAGACGGCGGGATGACGGGCGACGTGCGTCGGACGGATGTGCTTGATCGGCAGGCCGGAGGCGACGATGCCGTCAAAGATGTCGAAGGACGACGTGTAGTCGCCGAGATGAACGTGCACGAAGCCAGTCTTGCCCGTGAGCATGCCCGCGACGCGGACGTCGGCGACGATCGAGCGGACCTCCTCCATCGACGGGAAGGAGCAGCGGTGATCGCCCAGGGCGATCTTGACGCCGAGCACTTCGGGAATGGCGAAGAGTTCGGTCTTGACGGAATCCGTGATCGTCGTGACGGGGTAAGAGTAGTTGCTCGTCCACATCCAGCCCGAGGCGCCTTCCTGCTTGAGGCCGCGCACCTTGGCGAGGAGGTTCTCGATCGAGCGGGACATGCTGTCCGTGCCCGAGACGCCGAGGAAGGTCGTCACGCCGGCCTTGACGAGCTCGGAGAAGACGAGCTCGGGGCAGCGGCTCTTCCAGCCGCCTTCACCGCCGCCGCCCGTGACGTGGATGTGCTGGTCGATGAGACCCGGGGTCACGATGGCACCACAGGCGTCGATCGTCTCGAGGCCGGGGACGGAAAGGCCCTCAAGGCTCTCCTCCATGGCGACGATCCTGCCGCCTGCGATGAAGATGTCGCGACGGCCGAGCTTTTCGGGGGCGAAGACTTCGGCGTTCTTGATGAGGATGGGACGGGTCATGCTTTCTCCTTTGGTCCTGCCCGCGGCCAGAAGTAAAAGGGATGGGACCGCGCGCGCAATGAGGCAATTCTACCTGCTCGACGCCTGCAGGAAGCCCCATGCCCGAACGCCTGAAAACCCTCGGGTGTTTACCCTTACCCGTAGGTGTGCTTCGAACGAGGAGACAGATAGAGATACAGGACGGCGCCCGCCGTAAGGACGACGGAGACGGCGAGGCGGGAGACGTCGCCCGTGCCCGCCTGCAGCATCCAGGCCTCGGCGACGGGGCCTGAGGCCAGGCACCCGAGCGAGGCTTCAAGACGAACGGAGGGCGTGCGGCCCGAAAGCAGGCGGAGCATCGCCCAGACAATGCCTGCGAAGCTCAGGATTCCCGGCAGCCCCGTCCTGATCCAGAAGCCCTCGGGCACCGCGCCCATGACGGCCGAGACCATGAGGCCGAACCCCGTCGCATTGAAGAGGACGGCGGCGGCCATGAAGCCCACGAGCACGATGAGGCCGCCCTCGACGCCCGAGGGCTCGCGCTCGTGCGCAGGCGGAAACTGACGGCTCCACTTCCAGAAGGAGTGGATCACCATCAGGAAGACCAGAAGGAGCATCAGGCTCCCGATCACGGGCTTCATCAGCGCTCCCCGACGGCGGAGCCGCCGCGCGAGAGCGCAAGCCTGCGGCCCGAGGCGGTGCCGTAGGTAAGTGCGGGACGATTGGAGAAGAGAAGATAGAGGGTCACGACCACCGTGAGGAAGAGGAGCCCCGTGGGCTCGCCCGCAAGCTCGATCGGAAGGCCGAGGTAGATCGTGCGCAGGACGGCGACGAGCGGGCCGCCGAGCCAGGCGCAGACGACGGCGGCGCCCAGGGCGACGGACGAGCGGCCGAAGACGAGCGCACCGATCGCGATCAGCAGGAAGAACGAGGCGGCAAAGTCCGGAATGAGCGTCTGCGCGACGGGCCAGAGATAGTCGGTGCTCATCGAGATGACGCGCGCGGCCTCGCCCGCGGCGCGGCCGAAGTGATAGAGCGCGTTGACGGCCTCGACGATGAGAAGCACGATTGTGAAGAGCAGCAGGCCGCCGACCCCGCTCGGAATGCCCGACACCTGATAGACGGGCGGAACGGCGCGAGCGATGCGGCGAATCGCCCAGACGGGCACGAGAACGGCGATCGCACAGAGCGCGATCATCAGCATGACCTGCATGCCGGAAAAGTGGACCACGGTGGTTTCCATCATGGTTTTCGACTCCAGAAAAGAGGCTCCTCAAGCGGAGCACAGCGGAGGCATTCTACACAAGGACATTCGTCCGAACTGCCTTCCGCACAGGGCGTTCAAAGATTTTTGCTTTTTTCTCAGGGCACGTCCGGGCCGTCTTCTGCGGCGTCAGGATGCGAAAGGCGCTCAAGCAGGCCACAGAGCTCGCCCTCGGCGTGGCGCCCGCAGCAGGCGCCCGCGAGCGAGCAGAGCTGCTCGCGCAGCCGCCTGAACTCCGCCATGCGCGCCTCGACCGCCTCGAGGTGCCTGTGGATCATCACGTGCGCGCGGTCGGCCCCCTCGGGACTCCCGTCCTCAATGCTCTCGAGCAGCGAGCGGATCTCGTCGAGACTGATGTCGAGCGTGCGGCAGTGCCTGATGAACTCGAGCCTGCCGACATGGACCTCGCCGTAGTCGCGGTAGTTGTTCGCAAAACGCCTGGGCGCGGGCAGAAGTCCCATCCGCTCGTAGTAGCGGATCGTCTCCGCCGTGTGCAGCGTGCGCCTGGCCAGTTCGCCGATCTTCATGACTCGTCCCTGAAAAAATAATGCTGATTCGCATTATCGCAAAAAAACGCTTGACCTTGTAGCGACTTCAGGGTGTGTAATGCCATCCATCAGTAATTCACGACGGACCTCGTCCGCAGAACAATCATGTCCACTCTGATCATCTCCATCTCCGCCATGTGCTGCCCCGCCGAGGGCGGTCCCGTCGAGCAGGTCCTCAGGGCCGCTCCGGGCGTGGCGGACGTCACGCTCGACTACTCCACCCGCACGGCCAGGGTCACGGGCGACAGGATCTCGGGCGAAGCCCTGCTTGAGGCGCTCCTCTCCATCGGCATGCTCGGCGAACTTGTCGTCACGGGCGCAAGGCGCATCGTGCTCTCCGTCCCCGAAATGGACTGCCCCGTCGAGGCGGACAAGATTCAGAAGGCCTTTGCGGCCGCAGGGATCACGGGCGCGGACTTCAACGTGATGACCCGCACCGTCACGCTCTCGGGCGACGACGATCTCGAGGCCGCCGCAGTGCGCGCCGTCGAATCCTGCGGCTACACGGCAAAGGCCGCAGCCTCGGGCCCCAGGACGATCGAAAGCGCGCCGATTCCCTGGGCGCTCTACATCACCGCCCTCTTCGTCGCCTTCATGTCCGAAGCGGTCGAGCTTGTGAGTGAATACTCGCCCGGACTCATCCCGCTCGAGCACGGCACGATCGACCTCATCACGCTCGCACTTGCCGTCGTCGCTATCCTGATGGCTGGGCTCGAGGTCTTCAAAAACGGCGTTCTGGCGCTCGTTCACCGCAACCTCAACATGAACGCCCTGATGGCGGTGGCCGTCGTGGGCGGCGTGCTCATCGGCGCCTGGCCCGAAGCCGCCATGGTGATGGTGCTCTTCCAGATTTCAGAGTCGATCGAGCAGCTCTCGATGACGAAGGCCCGCCGCTCCATCCGAGACCTGATGAGCGCCGCCCCCGAGACGGCCGAGGTCAAGGACGGCCGCAGCTGGCGCAGGGTCCCCTCGTCCGATGTGGGCGCGGGCGCCGTCGTGCGCGTGGGACCGGGCGACCGCGTGCCGCTTGACGGCAGGATCGTCAGGGGCGCGACCGCGCTCGACCAGTCCATGGTGACGGGCGAAGGCATGCCCGCCGAGAAGTCCGAGGGCGACAACGTCTGGTCGGGCACGGTGAACCTCACCTCCACGATCGAGGTGATGGTGACTGCGGCTGCGAGCGAGAGCCTCTCGGCCCGCATCATCGACGCCGTCGAGAACGCCCAAGCCTCGAAGTCTCCCGTGCAGCGCTTCGTCGACCGCTTTGCAGCCGTCTATACGCCGATCGTCTTCTTCATCGCGGCCGCCGTCGCAATCGTGCCTGGCCTCGTGACGGGCGAGTGGAGCACGTGGATCTACCGCGCGCTCTGCCTGCTCGTCATCTCCTGCCCCTGCGCGCTCGTGATCTCGACGCCCGTAACCGTCGTCTCTGCGCTCGCCACGGCCACGCGCTGCGGCCTGCTCATCAAGGGCGGACTCTATCTTGAGGAGGCGCGCAAGCTCGTCAACATCGGCCTCGACAAAACCGGCACGCTCACGAAGGGCGAGCCCGCCGTCGCAGGCGTGAAGTACCTCGCCACCTTCGACGAAAGGCTCACGGGCGCGATGGCCGCCAGCCTCGCCGCCATGAACAAGCATCCGCTCTCCCAGGCCATCGCACGCTGGGCGCATGAAAGGCACCTGCCCGTCTATCAGGTCGAGGGCTTCACGGCCATCCCGGGCGCAGGCGTCGAGGGCCGCATCGAGCGCGGCATGGTGAGGCTCGTCAACCTGCGCTGGCTCGAGGAACAGGGCCTTGCCGACGAGGAGGTCCGTCGCACGTTCGCGCACTATCCGAACGAGGGCATCGCCGTCGCCGACGCCTTCGGCGTGCAGGCGGTCTTCGGACTCGCCGACGTCGTGAAGGAGGACACGGTCGAGGGCCTGCGTCAGCTCGCCTCCGTGGGCATCCGCCCGTGGCTCCTCACAGGCGACAACGAGGCGGCCGCCCGCGCGCTCGCCGAAAAGGTCGGTCTCAAGGACGTCAGGGCGGACCTGCTGCCCGAGGACAAGCTCAAGGCCATCGAGGAGCTTCAGAAGAGCGGCCTCACCGCCATGGCGGGCGACGGCATCAACGACGCCCCTGCGCTTGCCCGAGCCGACATCGGCATCGCCATGGGCGTGCGCGGCACGGACAGCGCCATCGAGGCCGCCCACATTGCCGTGATGGACGACAGGATCTCGTCGATCGCAACGCTCGTGCGCCTCTCCCGCATCACCCACGGCTTGCTCGTCGAGAACATCGCCTTCGCCATCGGCGTCAAGATCATCTTCGCGCTCCTCGCGCTCACGGGCAACGCCACCATGTGGATGGCCGTCTTCGCCGACACGGGCACCTGCCTGATCGTGGTCGCCAACGCCATGCGCATGCTGCGCATGAAGCCAAGGCTCGACCGCATGGCCGAGGAGGCCCGCAGGGCCGCCTGACGCGGCCCCCGCACGCATCCGGCTTCAAGCGCCTCCGGCATTCCCGGAGGCGCCACGTCCAACAGAAAGCCGCCGCCGAGTCCTGAGGATCAAGGAGACCGCGGCCCTCTCAACAACAAGCGCCCGTCGGCATCGGGCCAAAACGGGCACTCTTCATAGCTTCGGGAAGCGGCGGGGTGCTCAGAGGTCGCAGGTCCAGCCGTTTTCGCGGTCTCGGGCCTTGATCTGGAGCTTGTCCTTGTACATGGCCGAGTCGTCGCGCTTCTGCGTGTCGGAAAGCTCGCGGTCCTGAGCGCCGTCGAAGGAGGCTCAGCCCATGGCGAGGGAGACGGGCACCTCGACCGCCTTGCCGAAGGGCTCGAAGGCGGTCTTCACGCGGCGGGCGAGGTCGGCCGCGTCGGCGTCCCTCGAGACGAAAAGCACGACGCCGAGCAGGATCGAAACCTGCCGGTCGTCTCACGAGAAAATGGGGCGGGACATGGAAGGAAGTGCGGGGTTTAATGTTTGGCTCTTCGCAGCTTTGAGTGGGTAAGTGCATGGCTAAGTGGAATCATTCCGTCAGGGGCTCCGCCCCCGACACCCCGGCGTTCGCCGCCACGTGGCTCGAGGGAAAGGCGGGCGTTAACGCCCTTACTTTCCCCGAACCACAGGCTATTTGCGCTGAATCACCTCGTCAATCTGCTTTCGCGGCATATGCTCGGCCTAACGGCCTGCGCTATTCCACGACAGCTTGACGATTCGATTCCGCGCGAGAATTGCCCACACGAATCTGCGAAAGGCCTAATGTTTATTTTTTCGTTGGTCGGCAGTTCTTTCCTTCCGGCATCAATACTGTCCAAAAGTTGACGGCGCAACAGAGGCTTTCCGGGGTGAAGAGCCTCATTTTTGTCGGTCTAACATTATAGCGGCCGCATGGGCGCCTGTATATAGCGTTTCCAATCGAAAACGCTCTCGGCGAGTAGCTTTCCGACGCGCTATCCTTGTATGGACACCCACCATTTCCAATCGCCCGCCATGACCGATCCCACAAGGCTTGAACCCAGAAACGGCGACTTCGTCGCCTACGTCGAGGCGCTCCAGGAAGAGTCGCTCGAGGCGCTTCGCCGCGCCAATCAGGCTGCCATCGCCAATCCCCTGCAGGTGCCCGACGCCTCCGAGGGCGGAGCCGACTTGAGCAGGATCGCGGCCGAAATGCAGCGCAGGGCCCGCGCCGAGCGCGGGGACGAGGCAGCGCATGACGCCGCACAGGCGAACATGCTGCGAAGGACGAAGGATTCCGTGGCAGAGAGCTTCCGCCGCATGGGCGGCGCAGCCCGCGGAAGCACCCGGGCGCCCGCTCCTCAGCCCCAGCCTCAGCCTTACTCTCCCGCCCCGGCACCCGCCGCAGGGCGCGCTCCTCAGGCGCGCAGACGGGGCGTGCCGCTCGGCTTCATCGGCTCCGCCTGCATCATGATCGGCTTCTTCATGACCTTCGCTGCCATGGCGGAGGGACGCGAGGATCTCGCCGGCCCCTTCATCTTTCTGATGATCGTGGGCGGGCTCATCGGCCGCATCGCGAAATCCCGCAGGTAGCTCAGCGGCCCGCCTTCCTGGCTTCGGCCCTGCAGCGCTCGTAGGACTCGCTCCCGAGCCCCTTCACCTTGTCGACGGGATAGCGGGCGGCGCTCTTGGCGAGCTTCGCCCTCACGATGTCGTCCATCGAAAGTCCGGCCCTGTCGGCGAGCATCGCCGCATAGATCAGCACGTCGGCGAGCTCGTCGGCCAGTTCGCCGCGCTTCTCCCCGCGTTCCAGGTCGGTGCCCGACCACTGGAAGACCTCGAGCAGCTCGCCCGCCTCGATCGCGACCGACATCGCGAGGTCCTTGGGATTGTGGTATGGAAGCCACCGACGGTCGTCCCTGAAGGCGAGGATTTCGGCCGCGGTGGCCTCGGAAATGCCCCTGAGAGGCACGGTTTCGGATGTTTCGGCGGTTTCGGCCTGCATGGCGAGGATCAGTGCTCGAGCACGAGAAGGGCCGAGACCTCGTTCCTTTCGTTGAGCCTCACGGCATAGCGGCGCGGGCGGCCCTGAAGGATCAGGTAGCGGTCGATCGCGGCCTGCAGGCGCTCGACGTCGGCCTTGAGGCGCTCGACGGACTCGTCGTGGGCGCGGCCGAGCTCGTCGGCGTCGCGCTTGACCTGGCCCGCGATGTCCATGGCGGGGGCGTTCATGCCGCGGCCCTGGACCTCGAGCGCGTCGTAGACGATGTGGCGCGCCTTGTCGAGGAGCGAGTGGACGTCGGGGAAGTGCTCGACGTTGCGGCGGATGTGCGCGGAGCAGTGCATGCCGTGGATGTAGTTGTCGCCCGAGATCACGCGGATGACGGCGAGCGTGCGCAGGAAGAGCACGGAGAGCTCGCGCTCGAGCATGTGCGGAATGCTGCTCGTGAGCGCCACGTCGGCCTCCTCGGGCGTCTTCATGTTCTTTTCAAGGGTGGCGAGGCTCTCGTCGATGCGGCGGTTGATGGCGTACATGTCCTTCGCGAGGACGTCGGTGCGCTCCGTGCGCATGAGGGCCTGGCCCTCGCCCGCGCCGAGGCGGCGGACGTCGCGCACCAGGTCGAAGAGCTTGTCCCAGTAGTCGCCCCACTTCATCGCGTCGAGCGCGGGCACAAGAAGCTTCACGCGCGGCAGAAGATTGCGGATGCCGTTGAGCTCGTACTCGAGCAGGTCGTCGAGCTCGTGCTTCTTGTCGGTCGGGTCGACCATCATCCAGAGCTGCGTGACGTGCGGGAAGCCGCCCACGCCGAAGTCCTCGACCGCCATCGGATCACCGAGCGGCTCGCAGCCGTTGGCGAGCGCGATGATCTGCAGGTCGTTGGAGGTGGCGTTCGGATGCGGCATGAAGCCCGAGCGGAGCTGCTCGACGATCATCGTCGAGAAGTTGAGGGAGAAGACGTCCTTCGAGAGGCCGTCGCCCGGCACGATGTCGAGCGTGCGGCAGCGGGCAAAGAGGCCCTTGAGGGCCTTGAGCTGCTCGGCTTCGGCGGGAAGCTCCCTGTAGTAGGGCTCGTCCAGCTCGAGGGCTCGCTGAATGAAGAGGTCGGCCGCGGTCACGCTGTTCTCAAGCGTCGTGAGCGCGAGCATCGATGGACGGTGAACGCCGTGCTGGGGCTTGCGCACCTCGGGGGCGGGAGCGGGCGCCTTGGGCGCGGGCGAGGCCTTGACGGGGCGGGCGGCCACCTTGTCGACGTTCCTGCGGGTGCGCGCGGGCGCGCGGCGGCGCATGGCCTGCCAGGCTGCACCGCCGCCGAAGCCTGCGGCGCAAGCCGCGATCAAAAGCCAGGTGAGGATTTCGCTGTCCATCTTCTCTTCTTGTCTGTGTAGTTGCAGTTGCGGAGTCCGCGCCGTCCGGCGCGAGGGCGGCCGGTTGTGGAGCGCTTCGTCCGAATGATAGCGTCGACTTTCAATTATGCGTCTTTCAGGGCGCTTGTGGTACATGCCGAAGACTGTTTTTCCTGTTTTCCCCAGTCGTTTGCGTTGAACGCCTTCGACATTCGTCAAGACTTTTTCTCAAAAGCTAATCTACAATGATCTGGTTCCATTCAACCATCAGGCCGTCCGGATCCGCGGCCGCCCTACAGCAGAGGAGTTTTCCCGTGTTCTCGTCCCTTGCCGACAAGCTCGTGCTTTCCAACGGCGTCCAGATGCCGGGCATCGGCTTTGGCACTTGGCAGGTGCCCACCGACAGCACGCTTGAAAACGCCGTCTCGGCGGCCCTCAAGCTCGGCTACCGCTTCTTCGACACCGCACAGATCTACGGCAACGCCTCCGCCATCGGCCGCGGCGTGTTGCTGAGCGATCTGCCGCGCGCTGAGATCTTCATCTCGAGCAAGATCTGGACGTCGCACCGAAGCTACGACGGTGTGATGCGGGCCTTCACCGACATCATCGAGCAGCTCAAAACCACGTACCTCGACCAGCTCCTCATCCACTGGCCCGCCACTCAGGGCGAGCCCATGATCTGGCAGAGCCAGAACGCGGGCACCTGGCGCGCCCTCGAAGACCTCTA
>OGCO01004884.1_pt1 | contig 13720 bp, 9 predicted proteins | sample 1570171 | NCBI WGS metagenome assembly OGCO01 (sample SAMEA4370583, study PRJEB24528) | human gut metagenome | reverse complement strand
CACTTCCGAGCCCGCCCCGGAGGTGCAGACCGCAATCTGCAAGCTGCAGCAGTTCATCACCGACCATTTCTACACCTGCACACCGGAAATTCTGGCTGGACTGGGCGAGATGTATGTCGCCGACGAGCGTTTCCGCGAGAACATCGACAAGGCCAGCGGAGAAGGCACAGCGGCATTCGTATCCAGGGCGATTGCTGTATATTGCGAAAAGTAACAAACGGACCGCACCTGTTCGCATGAGCAGGTGCGGTCCTCTAAAAAGTCGCTCGTATTGAACGGAATTTAATTCAGCCTGAAATAGCAGGTATTTTTCCCTTTTCCTTCTTTTTTCAGTTCTCCGGCTGCAACCAACTTCCGCAAGGCGCCCTCTATGGAACTGTCACTGAGCGTCGGGCAAAGCTCCCGGATGTCCTGCTCATAGGAAGCATCATTCAGTAAAATTCCGATCATTTCTAGTACCTCGCCAGGGGATTGTGCTTCTTTTCATATTCAATGGAGGTAACGCCCATATGGCCCGGATATACCTTCACCGTCTCCGGAAGCGTTAAAAGCTTCTTCACCGAGGCCAGCATGGACATGGCATCTCCTGTGGGAAGATCCACCCGGCCGTAGGAGGTGCGGAACAGGGTGTCGCCCGCAAACAGAAGATCCTCAGACTCGATATAGTAGCAGCAGGAGCCGATGGTATGGCCAGGGGTCTCGATCACCTTCCAGGTCACGCCCGCGGCCTCAAAGGTCTCTCCGTCACAGACCGTCAGATCCGGCTCCAGCGTGTAATCCTTTCTGTAATAATCCATCATCAGGTTCTTTTTGCTGTCTCTTAAGACCTCCAGCTCCTTTTCACAGGCACAGATCTTAATTCCCCATTCCTTCTTAAGCTCCTCTGCCGCCATAATGTGGTCAAAATGGCCGTGGGTCAGAAGGATCAGCTCCGGCGAAAGCTCCAGCTTCCGGCATTCCTCCCGGATCACATCTGCTGCATCGCCCGGATCTACGATCACCGCCTGTTTTGTCTCCTCATTATAGACCAGGCAGCAGTTGGTCTCTACCATTCCCACTGTCAGATTCTTTACGCAAATTCCGCTCATTGTTTTCTTTCCCTTTCAAAGATGATGGAGTCCGCCGGCCGTTTGGCGTGGCAGACTCCCCGTATTTTTATCAGCCTGTGGTCCTCTCGATGTCTAAGACCCCGTCGATCTGGCGGATCTTGGCCATGAGAGTATTTAATTCTTCTGTTCCGTGGATATCAAAGGACATGGTGATGGTGGCCTTGCCCTGCTTATTGGTCCGGGCGTTCATATTGGTCACATCGATCTCCCGCTCTGTGAAGATCCTGGCAATATCCACATACATACCGATCCGGTTATTGGCATAAATGGAGATCTCGGTGGCATAGGTGGCCGTTCCCTTCTCGTCCTCCTCCGCCTGCCATTCGGCGTCGATCAGCCGGTTCCGCTCCATTTCCGGCAGGTTCAGCACATTGATGCAGTCGGTCCGGTGGATGGTAACGCCGCGGCCTCTGGTCACGAAGCCCACGATCTCGTCTCCCGGCACCGGGTTGCAGCATTTGGAGAAGCGCACTGCCAGATCATGGATCCCCTTGACCACGATGCCGCTTTTGCTCTTTCCGCGCATGGGCACCACAGCCGCCCGGTTGTTGTCTCCAATGGTGTCCAGGATCGTCGCGTCGGTCACTTCCCGCTTCAGCTTTTTCTCCCGTTCCTCTACCATCTTATTGATGACCTGGCCCTCTTTTAAGCCGCCGTGGCCCACAGAGGCCAGTACCGAATCCCAGTCCTGGAAGGCATAGCGCTTTAAGACCTTATCCATATATTCGGGCTTGCTGATATCGGCAAAGTTGATCCCCTTGGCCTTACAGTACCGGTCGATCAGCTCCCGGCCCTTGATGATGTTATCGGCCTTCCTCTCCTGCTTGAACCAGGAATTGATCTTATTTTTCGCCTGGCTGCTCTTGACCTGGTTTAACCAGTCTCTGCTGGGGCCCTTGGAGTTCTGGGAGGTCATGATCTCGATCCGGTCTCCGTTCTGGATCACATAGTTGATGTTCACCAGCTTCCCGTTGACCCGGGCGCCCACCATCTTATTTCCCACAGCCGTGTGGATGGCGTAGGCAAAATCAATGGCCGTGGAGCCGCTGGGCAGGGCCTTCACATCGCCGTTGGGCGTAAAGCAGTAAACGTTGTCGGAGAACATGTCCAGATCGCTCTTTAGCATGCTCAGGAATTCTTTGTTGTCCGACATATCCTGCTGCCACTCCAGGATCTGTCTCAGCCAGCTTAACTTCTTGGCCTCGTCTCCGGCTGCAATGTGGCCGCTGCCGCTTTCCTTATACTTCCAGTGGGCCGCGATTCCGTACTCTGCCGTCCGGTGCATCTCGAAGGTCCGGATCTGGATCTCAAAGGGCTGGCCGTTGTTCCCGATCAGGGTCGTATGCAGGGACTGGTACATATTGGGCTTGGGGGTGGAGATATAGTCCTTGAAGCGGTTGGGCAGCGGATGGTACATATCGTGGATGAGGCCCAGAGTGCTGTAGCACTCGGCCAGCGTATCCAGAATGACACGCACCGCATAGATATCGTAGATCTCATCAAAGGACTTGTTCTGCATGATGGTCTTGCGATAGATGCCGTAAATGCTCTTGACGCGGCGCTTGATGGTAGCGCCCTCAATGCCGCTTTCGGCCAGCCGCCGCTCGATCACACCGGACACCTTTGCAAGGAACTCCTCGCCTGCACGCTCACTGAGCATCCGGCTGATCTCCTCGTAGCCCACAGGGTCAAGGTAATGCAGGCTGCGGTCTTCCAGCTCTTCCTTCACGTTCAGGATGCCCAGACGGTTGGCGATGGGGGCATACACCTCCATGGTCTCGCGGGCTTTATCGCGGCGCTTCTGTTCCGGCCATGCATCACCGGTGCGCATGTTGTGCAGCCGGTCGCACAGCTTAATGATCATCACGCGCACATCGCGGCTCATGGCCAGCAGCATCTTGCGCAGGTTTTCAGCCTGCAGTTCCTCAATGTTAGAGAACTGGATCTTGGTCAGCTTGGTCACGCCGTCCACCAGCAGGGCAACTTCCTCGCCAAAGGCGGCTTTCAGGTCGTCCAGTGTAGTGGGAGTGTCCTCCACCACATCGTGCAGCAGGGCCGCAGCAATGCTCTCGGAGTCCATGCCAAGATCCAGCACCAGCCGTGCCACAGCCAGCGGATGGCAGATATACGGCTCGCCGCTGCGGCGGCACACCCCCTTGTGGGCAGTGTTGGCAAGGTCATATGCCTTTTCGATCATCTCCATATTGTAGGAGCGGCCGCTGGCCTTGATGGCCTCACACAGCTTTTCCCAGGTAACGATCTCCGGCCGCACCTCCGAAGGCAGCGCGCCTTCCGGGGCATCGGCCAGCTGTGCTGTTGCAGAAACGGTAGCCGTTTCCTGCACCGGTACCGGCTGATGCAGGTGGGTCTTTGCGGAGTAGAGATCTTCTTCCCGCACCGGCTTGGGTGCCGGGACCGCAGCTTTCTTTCCCTCTGGCATTTTACATTCCCTCCAAACATTTCAGGATCGGGGCATCCGCAAGGTTCTTTTTGCCCTGCGCAGGCACAAGCTCCAGATATTTTGCCCCACCCTTTTCCACCGTGGCGATCAGGCCCACCTGTTCCAGAGCCGTCACTGCCACCAGTGTTTTGCCTGTATTTTCCTCACCCAGTTTTGCGCACAGCGGCTGCAGATCTTCTGCGTGCCAGCGGCGCGCCTGCAGCTCACGGTATACTGTGACGATATCACTGCGCTCAGGCGTAATAAGCTTTTTCTGTTCCTCGGTCAGGGGTGTGCCGCGGCGCAGCGCCACCACAAAAGCAGCCTGCTCCGCAAGCTTTGTGCCCAGCCCTGCCGGATGCAGGTCCAGAATGCGGCCCGAAAGCTGTGCGCCCCGGGGCGAATCGTAGACCGAAAGGTTCAGCGCAGCATCCACCACATCGCCCATGGCATAGGGCAGCTGTTCCGGCGGCATACCGAACCACACGGCATACACGCTGGCATTGCCCTGCCGCAGGCGCAGGCGGCTGTGCCTGCCCTCCGATACCGGGTATACCCCATCCAGCACGGCGTTCTGCAAAAGGAACACCGGGGTCGGGTTCTCGGCGCCATAGGGAGCCAGCTGGTCGAGCTTCCTCACACTTTCCACGGTCACACGGTCCAGATGGATGGGCAGGTCGCACTCCAGCGGGGTGGTATGCAGCACCGGGCATTCCCGTGCTGCCCAGTCGTTCAGGCGGCGGCGCAGAGCGGGCAGATTTTCTTCCCGCACCGAAAGGCCCGCAGCCATGGCATGGCCGCCGTAGCGGATGAGCAGATCTGCGCAGGCACCAATGCAGGCATGCAAATTGAAGCCCTGCACGCTGCGTCCGCTGCCCTTGCATTCGCCGTGCTCGTCGATCGTCACCACGATCACAGGCCGGCCGGTGCGTTCCACCAGCCGGGATGCCACGATGCCAATGACACCGGGGTGCCAATCGCGGCCCCACAGCAGCATCACGCGGTCTTCCAGCCGCTCCGGTTCCTGTTCCAGCAGTTCCTGCGCGGCCTTGAAGATCTGCAGCTCTGTCTCCTGACGCTTTGTATTGATCTCGTTCAGTTTATGGGCCAGCTCTGCGGCGCGGTCCGGGTCCTCACACATCACCAGCTGCAAAGCCGTAACAGCGTTGTCCATGCGGCCAGCCGCATTGATGCGGGGCGCAATGGCGTAGCTGACATTTTCTGCGGTGACCGGTTTGCCCGCAAGGCCCACCTCTTCCAGCAACGCTTCCAGACCCGGACGGTCCGTGTTCTGCAGCTGGCGCAGGCCCGCCTTGACAAGGGTGCGGTTTTCGCCGGTAAGCGGCATCACGTCCGCCACAGTACCCACAGCGGCAAGGTCGCCGCAGTAGTCCAGCATTTCTTCCGGCGGGCAGCCATCCAGTGCGGCACACAGCTTGAACGCCACGCCCGCACCGCACAGGCCCTTGAAGGGACTGGTGTCGTCCTCACGACGGGGGTCTACCACGGCAATGGCCTTGGGCAGAGTTTCCGGCGGCAGATGATGGTCGGTAATGATCAGGTCAATGCCAAGTTCAGCGGCATAATCGGCTTCTTCCACAGCAGAAATGCCGTTATCCACCGTCACGATCAGCTTGCAGCCCTTATCGTGGATGGAACGGATGGCATTGCGCGAAAGGCCGTAGCCGTCGCCCTCGCGGCTGGGCAGCATACATTTTACGGTAGCCCCCATGCCCTTGAGATGCTGGTACAGCAGGGCCGTGGCCGTCACGCCGTCCACGTCATAATCGCCGAACACCACAATGGTCTCGCCCTCGTCAATGGCCCGCCAGATGCGCTCGCAGGCCTTGTCCATATCGGTGAGCAGCGAAGGGTCGCTCAATTCTTCCTCACCGGCAAGCAGGGTCAGTGCTTCGGTAGGGTCGGTAATGCCGCGGGCCGTCAGCACGCCCGCCAACAGAGCATTTTCCTTCTGCTGGGCGGCAAGGGCGGCCGCATATTTTTGCTCGCTCCACGGCTCGTCGTTCTGTGCGTTATATTCCAGTTCTTCGGTGGCCTGCTCCGCAATCGCCTGCGTCAGCTCCCGCAGCGCGGCACGGTCCAGCGGCTTCAGATTCCATGCACGGTAGGTCATTCAAAATTTCCTCCCGTCAGGCCGTCGTTGGCCAGCATTCCCTGCAGGGCGGCAATCTCAGAAGAGACATCCATCGCTACATCCGAGAGCAGCGTATCATACAGGGTGTCGTAGGCCTGATTCAGCGTGTGAAGGATGCCCGCGATATCGCGGCGGATGGTCTCGGCGTTTTCGCCCTGCTGGCCCTGCACATCGTTGTAGGTGTGCAGCAGCTTGAGGGTAGTGGGGATATAGTATTCCGCAAAGCGGCGGGCCTTGGGCAGGCTTTCCGGGTGCGCTTCCAGCCAGTCACAGATGGCAGTGGTGGTGGTCTGCATATGGTCCAGCTCTTCGCGGCCCTGCGCATCCTGCATCAGCTGTTTTTCCTGCTGCAGCACAGCGGCAAAGCGGCGCGCCGTTTCAAGATTGAGCGGCACATCGTCTGTTTTTTCTGCCGCCGGTTCCGGCTGCGGCGGTGCCTTGGGGGCTGCGGCAGCTTCCTGCGCGGCACGGTAATCCTCAGCAGTCAGGTAAAGCTTTTCCGCTTTTTCGTCCACCCATGCACTCAGCCAGCCATTGCGGATGAATTTGCGCACCCGCTTGAGGGCACGGGCCTTTTTCTCGTCCACGGCTTCCAGCGGCAGGCCCTTTTTGCAGTCAAAGCCTTCTGCTGCCTCGGCCAGACAGAGCAGCGTCTTGCTGGCCTTCAGGCGGGACGCACCGGCAGTGATCATCCACACGAACACGGCGGTGACAGCCGCAAAGCACCAGCCGGTGATCCGCACCGCCCCCAGCGCAAAGCTGCCCATGGCTGCAGCATTTTCAGCCATAAAGCTGTCCTGCAGAAGAGCCTGCAGAACCGCCGCATTGGGCGTAAACAGGCCCGCCGCACCCAGACAGGAAACCGCCGTGATGCCAAAGATCACCGTAAACGTGATGCCGACTGCCAGCAATGCACAGCCTGCGCTGTAGCGCTTTTTGGCACTGGCGCGGATCTCGTCTGCCGGGGTCGTCTCTGCCTTGCCGAACATCTGCCGGAACCAGCCGGAAACACCTGCGGCCTGCGCGTTGATACAGTCCTCATTCGAGCCCTGTTTCGTATTCTGCGCATTCTGGCGGCTGCGATAGTATTCCTCCCGGCTGCTGCGGAACGCCTTTGCCGCTTCGCCAAGGCCAAAGTTTGCAGCATTCACCGCCGCACGGCCCACACCATAGGCGCGGTCGCCAATGTCCTCCCCTTTGCCCTCAAAGCCATGGGCAAAGGCATCCGACACGGTATCGCCAAAGGCGCGCAGCTGGTTTTCCAGCTCCTGCTGCACCTGACGGCCCTCATTCTCTCTCATTGTATCGTTTTCATGATCGTTCATCAAATTCTTCTCACCCTTCTGCCGGTGCATACCGGCTGATGATGGCGCGGGCCACCCGCAGGCCATCCACGGCGGCACTCATGATGCCGCCCGCATATCCGGCGCCCTCGCCGCAGGGATACAGACCTGCCAGCTGGGTGCATTCAAAATTTTCTTCCCGCTTCAGCCGCACCGGGCTGCTGGTGCGGGTCTCAAGACCCGTAAGGATCGCTTCCGGCGCGGTATAACCCGCAATTTTGCGCTCGTAGGCGCGCAGGCCCGCCCGCAGCGTTTCGGTCAGCTCCTGCGGAAGCAGTGCGCCGAGGTCTGCCGCAGCAACGCCGCGGTCATAGGTAGGCTGCACGCGTCCAATGTTCAGCTGGCCGCGCCCTTCCAGAAAGCTCTGGATGTTCTCTGCCGGAGCGGCATACTCCCCTGCACTGCGCCCAGCGGCGTAGGCTTTGGCTTCCAGCTCCCGCTGGAACGCGATCGCCCGGCGCGGATCGTCTGCAAAGTCCTTGCCTCCCACGCTCACCACCACGGCCGCGTTGGCATTTTTGCCATTGCGGGCGTGGAAGCTCATGCCGTTGGTCACTACACGGCCTTCCTCGCTGGCCGATGCCACCACCTGCCCGCCGGGGCACATGCAGAAGGTGTAAACGCACCGCTCCCCCACATGCTGGGAGAGCTGATACTCGCCCCGCGGCAGAGCCGGATGCCCGGCAGCCTCGTGATATAAGCTCTTTTCGATCTCACTCTGCAGATGCTCGGCGCGGAAGCCCACACTGAACGGCTTGCATTCCAGCTGCAGGCCGCCGTCCATCAGCATCCCGAAGGTATCGCGGGCCGAGTGGCCCACCGCGAACACCAAAGCTTCACAGGCAAAGGTGCCATTTGTGGTAAAAATGCCGGTGAGCCGACCATTTTTCTGTTCAAAGCCGGTCAGGGCCGTGTTGAAATGCACCTCACCGCCCAGAGCTTCGATCTCCTTGCGGATAGAGGTGATCACACCGCGCAGCAGGTCGGTGCCCACATGGGGCTTCTGCTTCCAGGCGATCTCCTCCGGCGCACCGTGCTGCAGGAACACCTCGGTAACAAAGCCGCACAGCTCATCGCCGATGCGGGTGGTCAGCTTGCCATCCGAAAAGGTACCGGCACCGCCCTCGCCAAATTGAATGTTCGCATTCACATCCAGTTCGCCGGTAGCAGAAAAATGTTCCACCGCCTTTACGCGCTCGTCCAGCGCCGGGCCGCGCTCCAGCACAATGGGCTGATAGCCCTGCCGGGCCAGCAGCAGCGCTGCAAACAGGCCCGCCGGGCCAAGGCCGCACACCACAGGCCGATGTGCCAGTGGCTGAATGCCATTCTGCACCGAAAAATCCACCTTCTGCTGCAGAGAAGCATCACCACAGCGGGCTGCAAAAGCCGCTTCCTCGGCAGGTTCTTTCAGGGTGACAGCCACGGTATACACCAGCTTGGGCTGGCCGTGGCGGGCATCCACCGAGAGCTTTGCCACGCCCAGATGCTGCACCTTTCCGCGCGGGATGCGGGCGGCGTGCAGGGCTTTTTCAAATGCCTGCGGCTCTCCGGCAGAGAGCGGCAGACGGATGTTGCGAACCAGAATCATGTTATCGTGTGTTCCTTTTTGTTTCAGTTGCTTTCGATGCGGCACTGCAGCACATAGCTGCCCAGTGCAAAGATCTTGCCGTTGGAGGGCACATACAGGCGGCAGGCAATGTTCTGCTCGCCGGTCGCCACCGAGAAATCCTCGGCATCGATCTCAATGACCACCTGCTCCGGGGTCAGCGTTTCGATCGCGCCCTTGGGGCCGCAGAGCGTTACATTCATCAGGCGTTCGGTCTGCACCGTCAGCTGGTAGGTAGAGGGCAGGTTGACCACCTGCACGCAGGTATTGGGCAGGTTCATGGTCTTGGTTCCCAGATTGGAGCAGTCAAAGCTGACCGTTATGGTGGAAATGTTATCCAGCAGATAGATGTCTGCGGGCAGGTCGATGGGCAGCTCATAGCTTTTGTTCAATGCAAAGGTGGAAAGGTCGATATTGCCGATGGGCAGCGTGGACAGCATATCGATCTTATCTGCCGGACCTGCCACCTTGAGCTGTTTGCGGCTGAGTGCATATACCAGCATCGAATCATCAAAATCACGCGGTGCATTGATGAAATTCACGTCCACCGGCAGCGTTGCCATCTTGTACACCTGCAAGGTCACATCCACGCTGTTCTCTTCCAGCTCCGTGTACTCAAACTTGACTTCCTTGCCGCCGGAGGTATAGAAGCGCAGCGGCGTGTTCAGCGTGATGGACTCGGTCAGTTCGCCGCTGTAGGTCACCTCTGCAGTGCAGGTAGCAACTTTATTCAGCTCACTGCTGGGGCCGGAAAGGGTGATATTCTCCTTGGAAACATCCGTACTATAAAGGATATAACCGTCCGCGATGGTCAGGTAGTTGGTGGTAATGGTAACGGGCAGGGTCTTTTCCTCCACCACGTCAAACACCACATCCACCGTGTTGTCATTGCCTTCCATGGTCACGGTCACACCGTTCAGCAGGCCGTTGGCACCGCGTACCAGCAGGCGCAGGGTCTTTTCGCCGCTGTCGCGTACGCTGGAAAAATCCGGGTAGACCACAAAATCGGAAGCCGTCAGCCCGCCGATGGTGTAGCCGTCGCCGGAGATTTTCAGGTTCACGGTCTTATCCTCGGCGCTGACGATGCTCAGGCCCCGGGAGGTGTAAGCAGCGGAATCGTAGGTATAATCCACCGGCACATTGTAGATGGTGTTGCTGGTGCCGGGCTGGACGATGATCGTGACCACCATCCATGCAACGATGGCCCCCAGCACCGAAAGTGCCAGCCGGATGCGGCGGTCGTCCAGAATGTTTTTCTTATGGGCGACCGCAGGCTTTGCGCCATTTTTCTTGTTGGGTTCGTTGTTCATTGCGCATCGTCCTCCTTCTGGCTGACCCATTTCCACAGACGGTCCAGCTGACCGCGCCAGCCGCTGACCGTCGTCTTTTCGGTGGTAGTCTCCTTAGGGATCATCTCATCCACCAGACGGGTATACAGGGTCTGGCGGTCAAAATGGCGGATCAGCACGCCGTTCTTTGCCATGGAGATGATGCCGGTCTCCTCGCTGACCACGATGGCGATGGCATCGGAATTTTCGGCAATGCCAAGGCAGGCGCGGTGACGGGTACCCATATCCTTGCCAAGATCCAGATTGTTGGAAAGCGGCAGCACACAGCCCGCGGCTTTGATGCGGCCATTCTCAATGATGGCAGCACCATCGTGCAGGGGCGTGCCCTCGTAGAAAATGGTGCCCAGCACTTCCAGATTGACCGCACTGTTCACCGGCGTGCCGGTGCGCACGATCTCCGAAAGGTTCGTGTGGCGTTCCAGCACGATCAGTGCACCGGTCTTGGTCTCAGAAAAGCGCTCTGCCGCATCGCAGATGGCAATGATGGCGCTGCGCCATGCACCCTTCAGGCTGGGATCGTTGTAGCGGCCTTTGACATTGAACAGCTTGGCGGCCCACTGGTCGGTCTGGCCCATGCGCTCCAGCGCACGGCGGATCTCCGGCTGGAACAGCACCACCAGCGTCAGCAGGCCCACCTGCAGCAGTGAGTTCAGCAGCCATGTGACGGTACGCATGTTCAGCGTTTCTGCCACCAGATAGACGGCCATCACCAGCAGCGCACCCTTGAACAGCTGGCCGGCGCGGGTGCGGTTGACAATGCCCAGCAGCTGGTAAATCAGGAAGGAAATGATGATGATATCCAGCAAATCGACCAGTTTGAAGGTCTGGAAATTTGCAATGATCGCGTTCAGAGTCATTGGTACACGCTCCCGTTTACAGTGTTTCGATCAGGGCAACAGCGTGGGCGGCAATGCCCAGCCCCTCACCGGTAAAGCCCAGATGTTCCTCGGTGGTGGCCTTTACACTCACAGCGTCCACCGGCAGGCCGAAGGCATCGGCCAGATTCTGGCGCATGGCCGGAATGTACGGCGCAAGCTTGGGCCGCTGACACAACAGCGTAGCGTCGATATTTTCAATGCGGAAGCCGTGCTCCTTTAAAATTTCGGCCACACGGCGGGCCAGCTTCAGGCTGTCGGCACCGGAGTAAGCCGGGTCATTGTCCGGGAAATGCTGGCCGATATCCCCCAGCGCAGCGGCACCCAGCACAGCATCCATCACCGCATGGGCCAGCACATCTGCATCCGAGTGGCCCAGCAGCCCTTTTTCAAAAGGCACTTCCACGCCGCCCAGGATCAGCTTGCGGCCTTCCACCAGACGGTGCACGTCATAACCATGTCCAATGCGCATTTTGTGTTCCTCTTTCTGTTCCGGGCGGGGCAAGTCCTCGCGGGTCGTGATCTTATAATTGGCGTAATCGCCCTGCGTCAGCTGCACGGCGCGGCCGGTCAGCTCGAACAGGCTGCAGTCGTCGGTGACAAGGCGGGCTTTTTCGGCATCCAGCTCTTCCAGCGCAGCAAGGTACTCTGCGCGGTCAAAGCACTGAGGGGTCTGCACCGCATACAGGGTGCTGCGGTCGGGCGTTGTGTACACAAGGCAGGCATCCGGCACGGTCTTTCCGTTGCCGCGCGCTGCAGCCTTGATGGTATCCTTTACCGGTACGGCGGGTGCAGCTGCGCCGCACCGGGCCGCTGCTTCCAGCGCTGCTGTGATGACGGCCTGACTGACGAAGGGTCTTGCTGCATCGTGCACTGCCACAAGCTCCCCTGCTGCCGCCAGCACGCCGTTTTTTGCGCTCTCGGCGCGGGTGGTGCCGCCCGTTACGATCTGCACAGGCTTTGTGCAGTCTGCTGCCTGCTGCTCCACAAAGGCGCGGTTCTTACCGGCCACCAGCACGATCTCCGTGACAAGCGGGTCCTGTTCAAACGCGCGGATGCTGCGGTGCAGCACGGTCTCGCCGCCCAGATCAAAGCTGAGCTTGTCAAAGCCCATGCGTGTGGAAGACCCCGCCGCCACCAGTACTGCGGATACTCTCTTTTCCAATTTCTTCACCTGCCCGATTCCTATAGTAAGCCATATTTTATTATAGCGTATAACTTCCCAAACTGCAACCAATATTCTACAGCAAAAATGCCCCTCTGCACACAGCAGAGGGGCACAAACTTGTTCTTGATGGAGTTTACTTCAGGATCGGCTCAATGGCAGCAGCCAGAGCATCCTTCTGTGCCTGTGCTTCAGCCAGATCCTTGCCCAGAGTGGTGAAGTAGGTCTTGATCTTCGGCTCAGTGCCGGAGGGACGCACCACAACGGTCGCACCGTTTTCCAGACTGTAGATCAACACGTTTGCTGCAGGCAGGCCGGTCTCCTCGGGCTTCTTGTAGTCGGTCACCTTGACCACCTTGTGGCCAGCCAGCTCGGCGGGCGGGTTATCACGCAGCTTCTGCATGATGGAAGCCATCTTCTCCATGCCGGTCAGGCCGGGGAACTCAAAGCTGTCCACCTTGTTCAGGTAGCGGCCATACTCCTTGTAGATCTCCTCCAGGCGCTGCTTGATGGAAGAACCGATGCTGCGGTAGTAAGCGGCCATCTCGCAGATGAGCATGGAACCGATGACGGCGTCCTTATCGCGGACATAGGGGCCAGCCAGGTAGCCGTAGCTCTCCTCAAAGCCGAAGATGAAGCGATCGACCTCACCGGCAGCCATGTATATTTCCGTTCCTGCCTCCTCCGTTCCAACGGAGAAGACGATGACAATTTCATCAATACCGTATGGAACGGACAACCGTTTTTCAAAGCCACCGGCGAAGAACATTACTACTACGATTATCGAATCGGGTCGGATAAATCCGATGCTATCGGGAAAGGAAACCCCGATTTCGCGATCTTCCCATTGGATAAAGATATGTATGGGAACCTTCGTTCCACGAGTGTAGATCTCGGTGGTTGTCGATACATAACAAAAAAAAATCCCGAAGAATAGAGAATGCACATAACATTCAAAAATGCGCAAATAGCACCCTTTTCGGTCTTCCTCCTCTCTTAATAAAAGTTACAAAGTTCAATTACTCACCCTATTTGTATAACAAATTTCTTTTTTCTCTCTCATTTTTCTATTTTTGTAAGAGATATTAAAACCTCTTTCTAAATATTTGCAATCATGAGCGAAGAGATACGACAAATAGCGGAACGGCTCGTTGGCCTTAGAGATGCCTTAGACCTTCGACCCGAAGATATTGCATCGACCTGCAACATCGATTTGGAAACCTATTTAGGTTACGAGTCGGGCGAAAAAGACATTCCGGTCAGTTTTCTGCACCAGATAGCCAAGCACTACGGCGTAGAATTGCCGGCATTGATGTTCGGATACGAACCCCGAATGAACTCTTATTTCCTTACCCGCAAAGACAAAGGTGTCGCCGTAGAGCGTACAAAAGCCTATAAATATCAATCGTTGGCCGCCGGATTCGCCAACCGCAAAGCCGACCCTTTCATGGTCACGGTCGAGCCTTCGGCTCCCGAAGCGCCATTCACGCTCAACACCCACCCCGGACAAGAATTTAACCTTGTTCTCGAAGGGAGCATGCATCTACGTATCGGAGAAAAAGAATTAGTGCTGAACGAAGGCGACAGTATTATATTCGACTCTACCCGTCCGCACGGTATGAAAGCGATAGACCGACAAGTCAAATTTCTGGCGATCATATTTTAAATGATCTTTCCG
>OGCO01004875.1_pt1 | contig 13735 bp, 9 predicted proteins | sample 1570171 | NCBI WGS metagenome assembly OGCO01 (sample SAMEA4370583, study PRJEB24528) | human gut metagenome | reverse complement strand
ATCCTTCTGAAACTGTACACCCGCCTGGGTCAGCACCACGCCTCTCGCCTGACGTTCAAACAATGGCAGACCAACTTCCTGCTCCAGGAGTGTAATCTGTTTACTCAGGGCAGGCTGTGAGATATAAAGTGATTTTGCGGCTGCAGTAATATTTCCATGTTCTGCCACACTCAAAAAATATGTAATTTGTTCCAATCTCATTGCTACTTCCTCCCCGAAAAACTCTCTTCTTCTATACTGGCCTTATAAAACAGACATTTACAATCCGCTTTTGCTACTTACTCCCCTCTGCTGCAGTAAATTCCTGTTTCCTCTATTGTGCTGCTACGCATTATGGTACTACAAGTTTACACTGTTTTTTCTTCAGACGCAACAATCCCGGGGAAATTAAATCCCCGGGATCGTGTGTCTATCCTAAGATACGCTAACGTTCTCTGTATTCGATTAGTCTGCTGTTTTATATGTTCTGTATGAGAACAGTGCATCCGGACTTCCCATGTTCATCTGATTTCTTACTGGTGTCAGCTCGAAGGAGATTGTGGCAGTTGTCGGATTGTAATCTGTAAATACTGGACGGCTTCCCTGTTTCAGAGCGATTTCAGGATAATTGCCATCATGAATTGTCAATTTCTCAGCTGGAACTACACCAGGAATGTTATCAATGACACCGTGAAGTCCCCAACCGATTGTTACGGATGTAGCACTGTCGTACTGTACGCTTCCGCAATGACTGGCAATATGATATTTACCATTTTTATCTGTCAGATCGCTACCTTTGATTACATTAGAAATTGTTGCAGTTCCTTTTGTCTCATCAATTGTAGCTTCAAAAGTACGTGTCTTCGTTGTCGGTGCACCTGGGAATGTCGGAGATGTAAGGAACGGTCCGATACCTGTCTGATTATCAAATACGCTGATCTCTGCATTTCCTGTAATCATACCGTTTGCATCTTTGTTTGTGTAACGCGCAAAGTGCTGTCCATAAGTGAGTGCTTTAAACGGAACTTTATTATCATCCGTGCGGGTTGATGTATACTCATCATATCCTGTCAGAGTTGATGCTTTACCACCAAGGATCCAGTCGATATCGCCATTGTCAAAGTCAAACTGGTAAACTGCACTCTGATCACGCATGGAAACCAAAATCTTATCGGTATTTCCTTTTGCATCTAATGTGTAATCCACACTGTTTACATGAACATAATCCATGACACCTGCTGCAAAGTTATTTGCAACCTCTGTCTGTCCTGCTGTAACCGGTGCTCCTTTTAAAGTACTTCCTGCATAGTTGATGCACTCAACAGCCGATTCATATAATAACGGATAATCTGCTGTATTGATTTCTTTTACAACTTTTCCGTCTTTTACTTCCTGAATAATGCCAGCCCACACGAAACCTGTATGTCCACCATCTATACCTTTTACAGAATCCGGAAGATTCTCTGCCAGAATCGGTGTGTAGCTGAGATCGATATAATGATCTTTGCCAAGTACTACAAACTCATGCTGATCCAGGTATCCCTCTCCATGCTCTGTTGTCGGCTCCAGAACTGCCTGATCAATATCTACATAATCCTTATCCATTACCAGATAGGATCCGCTGGAATATCCACCGTTTGCATTTCTGTAATCTGGTTTCAGCTCAATAAATGCAGTGTAGTAACGGCTTCCGTCAACAGCATCCTGAGCTGCAAAGTTCTCTGCCATATTCTCAGATACGTTTCCACGACTGTCTACTGTTACGTGCATCTGTGGGATGAAACGATAGTATACTAACTCGCCCTCTGTATTTACACGAAGGAAGAAATGATCTAATGCAAAGGAATATACACCTGCATCGTCTTTTTCAACACCATTATTCTCGATGTTCATGCCTGGCATCATATCATTTAAAGTATGTACTTTATATTCTGTTTTATCTTCCATAGTTACAGTGATGACTTCATCTATCGGATTTCCTGCATTGATTGCTGCCGGTGTAAATACAACTTTTCCGTCAACGATAGCAATGTCACTGTTCTCGTTTGTACTTACTGCACTTGAAACTTTATTATCGCCAGTTGCGTTCAGAGCAATTTTATCACCTGCTACTAAAGCATTCAGGCAGTACTCACCCTGATATTTTTTGGAAGCTGTCAGCACAACGCCGGATGCACCTTTCTCATCCTCTGCTGCAATGCCGATTTTTGCTGCTTCCGGAACAACTGCAAACTGTTTTTCCTGCTCAGCGATCAGTTTGGAATAATCAAAAGATTTTGTATCCACTTTGCTTCCATTTACCTGATATCCTATACCCTCTGAGGTTGTATATTCACCATTGTATGCAAAGGTTACTTTTCCGTTTTCAATAACCCACTGACCATTCTTGTTGTTTGCCAGACCGTTGTATCCAAAATCAACTTTTCCGCCGTCCAGGTACCACCAGCCGTTCTCATTCGATGCCAGTCCGTTGTAGTTGAAATTGACCTGACCTCCTTCGACTTTCCACCAGCCATTCTCATTCGGTGCTACTCCGTAGTAGTTGAAGTTGACCTGACCTCCTTCGACTTTCCACCAGCCATTCTCATTTTGAACGATTCCGTTATAATTGAAATTGACCTGACCTCCCTGGATGTACCACCAGCCATTTTCATTCGATGCCAGTCCATAGTAGTTGAAATTGACCTGGCCTCCTTCAATTCTCCACCAGCCATTTTCATTCTCTGCTACTCCATAGTAGTTGAAATTGACCTGGCCTCCTTCGATTCTCCACCAGCCATTCTCGTTTTCTGCTACTCCGGTATAACTAAAGTCTACCTTTCCGTTTCTGATATACCACCAGCCATTTTCATTTTCGGCAACCGTATTTACATCCGTAGCGATCACACCATTGTGATAATAATACCAATCGTTCGGATGAGCAGGATCCTGAAAAATACCATTTTTTCCATTTACTGTAACCTTACAGGATGCTTCTGCATTTCCATCGTTTGATCTCACAGTAATAACAGCCGTACCATTTTTATGGGCAGTCACTTTTCCATTTTCGTCTACAGAAGCCACTGTTGCATCTGAACTTTCCCACACAAGCGTCTGATCCGTTGCATCCTCCGGATCAATAACCGCTTTTATAACAACTGTCGCGCCTGCTTCTGAAAATACAATCTCTTCCTTATCTAACTGTATTTTCTCTACATGCTTTAACTGAGGAATCTCTGTTTTGCTGTTTTCATCTTTTACATTACATACTTTACAGTACAGATATGCAACACCCGGCGCATCATATGTAGCCTCTGCATCTGTCCGGAGTTCCCAGTCGTGCCCCTTTGCAGGAATCACTTCTGTATATTCTTCTGCATCTTCACTGCAGACATATTTTATCTCTCCATCTTCTGTACATGTAGCTTCTTTAACTACAGTTCCATTCTGCCGGTTCTTATCATGTGACGCATGATCAACAGATACAGGTTCATCACTTGTCTCTGCCATAACCGGTGTTACCATCATGCTTACCGCAAGCACAGAAGCAAGCACACCCGTAAACACTTTTTTAGAATTCATAATTATTTCCTCCTGATATTACAGTCAATTTTCGCTCATATGGAAGAAAAAGTCAAGTGTTCCAATATATTCCATGTCACTTATCCTTATACCGTTCTATATGAAAACAGGAAATTGCCCCTGCCTTTACTTTATTAATCACATACTGTATGAACAATGAAACCGCTATTGCTGCAATAACATAAACCAGGCTCCACTGTACAAGTTCTTTCGGCAGATAAAAATACCACAGATCAGATCTGTATGCCTCCCAGTCAAATGTCGGGAAAAAGACTCCGTAAGATATCTTATTGATATATGCAAATACTGTTTTTACCAGCATAAATCCCAGAAAATGATTGATCATAATCGAAAATGTATTGTTTGCAAGCAGCAGAACAATTTTTTTTCTGGCGATTACCGGAGCCAGTATCTTACAGATACGCAGCCAGAACAAAATGCCCAGGAACCCAATCAGATGAGGTCTTATAATGCTGTTAAAATCATTGCACCATGCCGGTGTATAGTGATCTGCATTTCCATAATACGTAATCTCTATCAATGCGATCAGAAATAATACAGCAAAATAAATACAAGATTTAATCTTCCATCTGTGTTCTATCTTTTCTCTGTATAAAATTCCAAACCCATAAAAAGGCAGCATATAAAGACATCTTGCAAGCATTAATCCATACCAGGTCTGATAGATGCCTTTCATGGACAGATAACTTCCAAAGAGACCCAGTATCAGATAGATACCAAATACCATATACGTATTCATATACTTCCGTAAAAGCTTCTGGGTAAGTAAGTGAAACAGATAAATTAATATCAATGGCACCAGGAACCAACTACCCAAGTTGTAACTGAACTGATGTCCGCTGATCCATGGCATCACAAACAGCGATTTCAGATTTACTGCATCCCCAATGGAAAATCCCCAGTTTCTGCTGACGCTTACTACGATTGCATAGAAGAAATTATACAAATACAATGGAATAACGATTTTTTTTATTTTATGCCAGATTGACTTTCCTATATGACATTCATCTTTTTTTGAATAAAAATAGCCTGAGGCAAACATAAAAATCCCAAGGTGAAATGCATATAATGGAAACCAGTTAAAAAATATGTTTATCCCACCATCGTTGCAATGACCACACACAATAAAAACAATGGCGATTGCATACAACAGTTTAAATTCATAATTTACTTTTCTTTTTTCTTTTCCCATTTTTTAACAACTTATGATTCTAAGAGTATACTCTTTTTCCTCTTATCCCAGCTCATGTGATTCTTTGGAATATTTTCTTGCGATCATGTTGTACAGACTGCAATCTCCCACCTTTAACAGCTTGAAGATTTTTCCTTCCAGCATATCCAGCAAAGTCGGATCTGTATTTTTTACATTATGATAGAACTCAAGCAGTTCCTGTTTGATTTCATCAGAAGGTTCAAAGCACAGATAAATACGGATCTGTGTGTCAATCAAAAGTGAGATTCTCTTTTTCAGGAACTCTTTTTTTGCTGCTGACAGTTCTTCTGTCTCATAATATTTCAATACATTTCCGATGACATGCTTGTGCATGTTTCTGTTTTTCATGAAGTTCTGTGTGCTGACGCTCTGGTTGGCATTGCCCACACGGTACTGATAAACCGCTTCATTCAGGAAGCTGATCGTTTCCAGATATTTCAGCGGGTACATGATATACTCCACATCTACATAGAAGCAATGCTCACTGATCTTCGGGATCTTTCTTACGATGTCTGTCTTAAAGGTCAGATTGTGCATCTGATATTTGTCACGTAATGTTAAAAGCACGTCATCCACGCGGTACTCTTTTTCGTACTCTACGCCTTCAAAACCGCGCAGCTCTTTTTCTTTTGTCTCTTCGTTTACTCTGTAATGCGGTGTTGCCACAACATCTGAATCTATTTTTTCAAGGAAGTTTACGAATTTAACAAAAGCTGCCGTATCTACCCAGTCATCGCCATCTACTACTTTGAAATATTTTCCGGTGGCAAGTTCGATACCTTTGTTAATGGTAGATCCATGTCCGCCGTTTTCTTTATCCACGAGTGTGATCACACCCGGATATTTCGCTTCGTATTCTTTTCCAAGGGCTGCGGTGCCATCCTTTGATCCATCATTTACGATCAGGATTTCAATCTTGTCCATGACTGCCGGATCAAGAAACGTAGGCAATACCTCGTTCATATACGGCTCTACATTATAAGACGGAATCGTTATTGTTAATATCTTTGACATATCTCTTCTCCTTTTCATTTCTGCTGCACTCCCGGCATCTTTTTCAGGAAATACCGGTTATGCATCTCTATATCATTCTAATATTTGTTCTATTCCAAACTCCAGATGTTATTTTCGTTCCGGAACCGGTTCATGCCAGACCCGATCTATATTCTGGCACTTCATCAGGAAATCACTGCATTTGCAAGCTTCCGGTACAGCGCCGGCATCCGAAAGATCATACGATACGAGATCTTATGTGCCTTCCGGATATAGCTTTTCGATGCGTATTTCTGATAAACGGTTTTCATCATGCTTACGATCTGTTTCAAATCTTCTTTATCGCCGGCATCGTACAGTTCCATCCAGATATAGATATACCGGCCAAAATATACAGACTCCATCATCTCCACAAGCTCCGGGTATTTTTCCTCACAATAGTGAATCATCCATTCTTCTGTATCCAGCAGATCTGTATAATTTTTCATGCTTACCCGGTGTGTGACGGATGTACTGATCATGCGATAATTGTAAACCGCTCCCGGACAGAGGCAGACTTTTTCAGCCCTGTCAAAATACTTCGGCACTGTACAGCGATCTTCAGAAAACACCTTTCCTACCGGAAACTCGATTCCTTCGACGATTTCTTTTTTGTACAGCTTACCACAGACGTATCCCCGGATGCCGGATGGATGGATCAGATTTTTCATCGCTTCCGGACGATCCATGACTTCCTGCTCCCGGATAAAATAATCATCCCCCTTTGTTTTCGCCCCGTTTTCGTCAACGATATAGATTTCACCCACAGCAATATCAGAACCTGTTGTCTCCGCTGCTGTAAGCATTTTCTCACAATAATCATCCTTCAGCGTATCATCACTGTCCAGATAGGTTACGTAATCTCCCGTTACCGCCGCGATTCCTGCATTTCTTGCAACAGAAACCCCCTGGTTTTCCTGGTGGATCACGCGAACGCGTGTATCCTGCTTCGCATACTGATCACAGATTTCCGGGCACTGATCCGGCGAACCATCATCCACCAGGATCACTTCCAGATTATCATATGTCTGCTGTAGAACTGAATCCACACATGCATGAATAAATTTTTCAACTTTATACACAGGTATGATCACTGAAATCTTTTTCTTTTCCATGCTATTCTTCTCCAACACAATCTATGGACATGCTGCATATCATCTGGAATGCTGGTATTTCTATGCCGGTATCCTTCCGTATAGCAGAACATGTCACTGTTTTGCCCCGTTCGTTATCTGCCGTGATTCTGTCGAATGCGCATTTTTACCATCCATACGGCAGCAAAATCCATCTTCATCTTAAAACAGAGGATCGGCAGCATCCGGGCACTTTTGCATGCACTGACCGGAATCGCCTTTAACGCATCTGCAAACAGACGGTTCTTTAACAACTGCCTCATCGCTTCTTTTTTCTCTTTATCTGATGCTGGATTTTCTTCACAAAACGTATCGTGCACCAGTATCAGCAGTAAATGCACTGCAATATACTGTTGGTACGCATCTTTGATTTCCTGACAGTCATTCTGTACATAGTTTGCCGTATGCTGCATGGACAGCATATATTTTTCTGCCATGCCCGGCTTATATGTTCTCACGGTAGAGGCATTGTCTTTAGAATAATGATACAGCTGTGCCTGAGACAAACTGCCCTTTTTCGCATGCTGCATAAACCGAAATGTAAAATCTGCATCTTCTGCAAAGGAAAGCTCTGCCGCAAAACGGATCTCCTGTTCTGCCATGATCTCTCTTGCAAAAAGCTTGCCCCACACCGGCATATATCGGGTCGGATTTTTCAACATCATACACCGCAGCTCCAGATAGCTGCTTTCTGTATCATAGGATACTGCAGCCCCTTCTGTTCCGGCGGAATCGCTGTTATGGTCAAACACGATGATGTCATTCTGCTTTCTGTCTGCCAGCGGTTTCAGTTGCGAAATAGCATTGGGGTACAGATAATCATCCGCATCCAAAAAACAGATCCAGGTTCCTTTTGCAGCTTCGATTCCTTTATTTCTTGCATTAGACACGCCTTTTTCGCTCTGCAATACCTGTATGCGGGCATCCTGCTTTGCCTGCTCCAGGCATTTTTCGTAAGTATCATCGGTTGAACCGTTTTCCACAATAATGAGCTCCCAGTTCATCCCCTCCTGCTGCTGCACGCTGTTGATTGCTGTTTCAATGCATCCGGCTGCATTATATGCGGGAATGATCACACTCACATCCAACTCTTTTTCCATAACTTTTCCTTTTCTCTAACTTTGAAATAGTTGGATATTTTCCATGTCTGTTTCCCGGCGGATTACCTTTCCGTCTGTCTTTGCCATGACACATCCATCTGTTAAAAAGCTGTTTTCTATCCGATATCTACTGCTGTTCCAGCATCTGACGCAGTTTCTTTACTTCCTCATCGATCAGGAAGCCTCTTTCCCGGAAGATTTCAATATAATTCTCTCTTTTCTCTTCAGACTCAGACTGACGGCCGCACTGTTCATCGATCCGCTGCGCCCATCGCTCCGGTGTCTCATCCAGGCTTACGAGGGTCAGTTTATCAGAGATCTGCGCGATCTCCGGAATGATCGTATCTGTAGCAAACATCTGGATACCGGAAGCCTGCACTTCCAGAGATACGAGACTCAGTCCTTCAAATACGGATGGGAATACAAATACATCCATAGCAGAGAGAAGTTCCGGCACATCACTGCGGACACCGAGGAATCTTACATCCTCCTCTACCTGCAGCCGTTTCGCCTCCTCACGGAGCATCGCTTCATCCGGTCCCTGTCCCACGAGCAGCAGACATGCGTTTTCATGAAGCTTTTTGAACTCTGCAAACACCTGAATCAGGAATTTCTGATTTTTCTGGAAATGCAGACGTCCCACATTGCCAAGAACCAGTTTTCCTTCCAGCCCCAACTCTGTTCTGAGTCTGGATCTGTTTTCTTCTGAAAATGTAAATTTCTTTACATCGATCGCATTTCGGATCACATGATATTTGCTGCCGGAACGGATTGCGTCACTGTAAAACCACTCGCCCGCTTCCTGTGAACAAGACCAGAAATCCGTTGCATACTGATCGATCTTTTTCCGGTTCATCTTATGCAGCATGCCACGAAGTTTTGAATCCATATTCTGTGAATTATGACTATGGATAATCCGTCTCGGAATCCCGTATTTTTTTGCCATTTTAAGATAATCAATATTGGCAAGACTGCAGATATTGACCCATATGATCTGATAAGAGGAAGCATTCTGTTTAAAAAATGCTTCCAACTCTTCTTTATATTTTTTCGGATTTACACTTCTCGCTGTGATCTTTGTCACACCGCATCCCATCGCCCGAAGTTCTTCTTCATAAGCCACTATCTGGGTATTACAGAGGAAATCAAATTGCATATCGTCCCCCTGCAGACGCCGGATATAATTCATGAGGAAACTCTCGATCCCTCCGGGATTATCGTTCATTCCAAATACTAATACACGCATGATCTTTACCGTCCTGTATTAATCCAATACAATAGTTCCAAGGACATCTGCCTGCTGCTCCAGACAGATTCTGAGTTCAGCTGACATATCTTCATATCTGGTGCTTCCGATCTGCTCGATCAGAAGTACATGATCATATTCTGCCAGTTTTTCCAGTGCTTTTCCAGAAGTAAGGAAACTGTCTGTGATGCATACTTCGATGCTTTCTTTTTTCAGTTCAGCCACAAGGTACTCTTTTACTTCTGCAGGTACTTCCGCAATAGAAGTTCCACTGATCAGAAGTCTGTCGATGGATTCTTTTGTACATGCTACTTTCAGATTTGCAAGCAACAGCTCTTTCTGTTCTTCCGGTGTCAGCCCTGAACCCTTGCCAGATAATGCATTTTTCTTTTTCTTTCTGCTGTCAAGCTCGCCCACTACACGCAGATTATAAAGGCTGCGGATGTCTTCTGCTTTATTGATAGTTCCACGCATTACATAAAGGATAATGATTGCAAGGCAGGATAATACAATGCCTGCTGCAGCACCTACAACCACGTATTTCTTACTGATACTTACATGTACCGCTTCTTTTTTCTCATCTCCGGAACCACTTTTCTTAGCATCTTTTGCATCTTTGCCGTACTGGTCGATAATGGCAGTCTGATCTGCAGTCATTTTCTCTTTCAGTTCTTTGATTCTCTGTTGCATGGAAACGATACTGTTTACACGATCGAATTTGTAAGTCATGATATTGTTGTCAACGACTCTGGAATAAGACTGATCCACCAGTGTCAGACTGTGTGCGCCCACACGGCTGGTCAGCTGCTGCTGATATGCATTCATACAGGAAATGACTTTATCAGCCATCCCTTCACAGTCATCCTTATTTGCATGAATGATCCTGATCTCGAAAGATTCGGATTTTGAATTTAATGTAATGTTGTTCCCAGCGGAATCAGAGGTTCCTGTTGTATCAGAATTACTCTTACAGCTGAGCAGCTCACTGATATACTGTACATCCAGATCTACCCCTGCATCTGCCAGGTCAGAACTGAGTCCGCCATTATTTACATAACTCATATAAGAATTCAACAGATCGGAGCTGTAATCTTTATCATCTGTGCTGTAATGATACTGTAATGTAACCAGACTTTCATTATACGGATCGATCTGCATCAATACAGAATTATCTGCATATTTCTGCTGTTCATCCAGGTTATCCTTGATTGTCAGTACATTGTTTACCTCTGCCTGGGCATCATCATCCAGCTTCACTTTCATATCTGTTGTAGACTCTGAAGCATTGGAAGCAGCTTTTGAATCTTTTGCGTATTTGTAACCGCCAAAAATTGCTGCAAATATAACAGCTGCAGCTACTACGACCCACAATTTGCGGATGATTGCTCTGATCAGATCTGCGATCGTAATGATGCGCTCCTGATTCAGTTTTGCATAATCAATCTGTTTCTTATCCATATCATTCCTCCAAAATTTATTTTTACGGATTTATCTTAACGCCTAACGCTTTAATACTTTTTGTTTAAGTCCACGCATGGTGTCGTACATCATCGGCTCTTTCAATGCAAGAAGTAAGATCCCATAAACGCCAAAGAATACGACTGCTGTCAGGACAAGCATCAGGAAATTATTAGACGGCCCAATCCGGTGTACCCCAAAGGTAGCCGCAAATGCGATCACACAACTCAGCAATATCTTTCCGATGCGCACTTCTTTTATCACGCCTTTCAGGAAATCCTTTAATGCGATAGCCTGTACTACCAGAACCGCAAATTCTGCCGCCAGTGTGCCAAGCGCAGCTCCCGTGCTTCCCAGTGCCGGAATCCAGATCGCATTCAGAATCACATTTACAATGGCTCCGACGATTTCTGATACCAGTACCATGTTTTCCCGTCCCTGCGGAACGAGGATCTGTATTCCCATGACATTTGTCAGTCCGATCAGAAATACTGACGGCATAATGACCTGCATCGGGAATACGGCATTCATATATTCCGGTGCCAGGAACTTCATGGTCTCCTTCGCGCAGAACATGAAATAGATGACTAACGGAAGCGCCATCAGCACAACAACATTAAAAGCCTTTGCCGTAACACTTTTAAATTCTTTTTCCATCTTCTTTTCTATATAATAAGATACCCTTGGAAGAAGAACCGTTCCGATGGAAGTAACAAGACTGACCACGATCGTCTTGACTTTTACTGCGGCATTGTAATAACCGGTCTCTGCATCGCCTTTCATAAATCCCAGCATCAAAGTATCCAGGTTTGTATAAATGGTCGTTGCCACCGACATGGCAAAGAACACGCCGATTGGTTTGAAATGCTGGCGGAAATCATATCCGCCCACCGGTTTCATAAAGATATATTTTCTGGCATTGATCAGATTCATAATATTGGATGCGGATGCTGCCACAACAGTCGTCAGTCCGTAAAAAACATAATCATCCGGATTGTGTACCAGAAGGAAAAGAAGCACGACCGCCAGTGCCTTGAATATCAGCGAACGGATCGTTATATACGTATATTGTTCCAGCGCCTTGTACAGCCATTCCATACCGATCAGGTTAAACACGATCGTGGAACTCATGACAAACATAAGTGCCGTGTCCGCCCGGAATTTCGGGACGGTAAACAACGAAACCAGAAACACTGCATATACCAGCACGGACATTACCAGATTGATCGTAAAGATCTCCTGCGTCGTACGGGACAGTTTTTCTTTATCATCCCTTACCTGTGCACAGGCACGGATTCCGTAAGTCGGAATACCAAGCATGGCCACCATGGAAAAATAATTCAGGGCAGAGGTTGCAAATGCAACTTTTCCTGTTCCCACCGGCAGAACCACACGAGATGCATATGTAAATGTAATCAGCGGAAAGATAAATGCGGATGCGTTCAGGATCGCATTCATAATTCTCACTTTCTAAAACAAAAGCATTTTATTTATACGAATTTTCCATACTGTACAAAACAGTTTGCATGCTACCCTCTGTTTTTTACTCTGATCCGGGGCATCTGAAAACGCACCTGCATGCCGGAAGCAGCCGGCTTCTGATAGAGTAAATCTCTCTCCTGATGGGTAAAAAATGCCACTGCCAGGATTGGGAATACATTAAAGTTAAAATCCAACAGTCTCGGTTCTGTAACGCTGATAAGAAGTGTGAACACCAGCACTGCCTGTAAATAATAATCTTTTAACCGAACTGACATATACATAATAAATGTATACAGAGCGATAATGACGATCAGCGCGATCACTCCATACTGGATCAGCGTCTGCATATATGCGCTGTCAACATAGTTGTACTCGCCAGATGCAGCTCCTATTCCATATCCTACCCATGTTATCTTCTGTCCAAACAGAGCTACACCATATTTCTGGAATGCGCTCTGTCCCAGCTGCAGTCTTCCTGACAGAATATCATTCAGTTTTGTCCACAGAGAGCTGTCTGCATTATAGCCCACATGTATAAAGATAGACAACAGGCAGATAATCGTAGGAAATGCGATCAGTATCCGGTTTCGCCGGATCTTTTCTCCCCGGTTCTGCAGGTAATATTTCATCAGATACATCCAGATCAGGAACACGGTAGTGATCATAAAGCACATTCGCGTATTTGTCTGTACATACAGCCAATAAGCAATCAGTTCCAATATGATATATTCTACCAGATGCGCCTTTTCCCGTCGCAGGTACAGATATGTCATCGTAAAAAAGAATACCAGGATCGGTCCCAGCGTTGTCCAGGAAAAGCCCAGTCCATGGCGGATTCTCTCATTTGGATCAAAAATGTGATCCTCTATGATACCCAGCTGCGACAATCCTATGATCGCAAACACACTGATTCCCTGTACCCAGCAGGCAATCTTCATCAGTCTGGACAGATTTACATTCTTGGCTGCCATAAAGATCAGGAAGAACAGAAAATACATGGTCGTCCCCGTTGATACCGTTGTCATAACCGTCAAAAATGCAATGATGATAAAACACCACAATTTCTTTTCTGAAAATCCATCCATCAGGATTTTGATGACACACCCCAGATAACAAAGATATTTCAGACCTTTGATCACAACTCCGCCATTTTCCGCCAGTACGCTCATGCTCAGAACACAGGCCAGAATATACACGGCAAAGATAAGATAAAACAGGAACTCCTGTTTACTTGTCCTGTATTGCATACGTTTTTCTCCTAAAAACTTCCCTCATACTTCTTATTTCCAAATTTCGCCTTCAGAAAAGCCATTCCCTTTTTCTTCCAGTCGATCTCTTCCATATGGATATATGGGATCTCTTTGATTTCTTCTTTCTGGTTTGCCAGCCATACATTGAAGATAATTTCGCTGACTCTTCCATAAAATCTTCCCTGGAAAAAAGAATACTCTTTATCGCCCACACGTTTTTCCAGTTCAAAGAGAATATCAAACAGCCATTCACAATATGC
>OGCO01004872.1_pt1 | contig 13738 bp, 12 predicted proteins | sample 1570171 | NCBI WGS metagenome assembly OGCO01 (sample SAMEA4370583, study PRJEB24528) | human gut metagenome | reverse complement strand
GGGTTCAAATCCCTCCTACTCCGCCAAGAAAAAGCTCGATGATTCTTTGAAATCATCGGGCTTTTTCCATTTTGTTCTCATCTTATCTTTCAATACGTATTTACACAATACGTATAATATGGTATACTTCTCTTGAGAGGATGTGAAGCTTGTGCCGCCAAAACCGCGTGAAATGGAAAAGCTGATTCTTGCCGATGGCTGGGTCTTCAAGGAACAGGTCGGTTCCCACCGTCAGTATGTCCATCCCACAAAACCCGGCAAGGTCACGATTCCTTTTCACAAGGGAAAAGAACTTGACCGCCGCACAGAGCTTTCCATCCGAATGCAGGCAGGGCTCAAATAATGCCATATCATCATACAGGAGGGATGAAGGATGTTATCCATGTATCCGGCTTGTTTTTATAAAGAGGCAGAAGGTTATTCTGTCGTTTTTCCTGATTTGAACAACCTTGCAACACAGGGTGATACCTTTGAGGAAGCCATGGAGATGGCAGTGGACTGCCTTGCAGGCTATCTCTACACCTGCAAGCGGGATGGCGAAACGATTCCCACACCGTCTCGTCCGGGTTCCATCGACCCAATCGCTGTGTCTCGGGCACTTGCTCCCGACGAGCCTGTTCCTGAAGCATTTGTCAATGTTGTTTCTGTTGACGTGGCAGAATATGCAAAACAGCACTTCGAGAGATCTGTCAAAAAGACGCTTTCCATCCCTGCTTGGCTGAACGATGCCGCCATGGCACAGGGGATCAATTTTTCCTGCGTCCTTCAGCAGGCACTGAAAGAGCAGCTGCACATGGCTTGAACAGATTTTTACACAAAACGCGCTTTCCGGGGCCTTCCGAAAAGCGCGTTTTGCTTTTTTACAGCAGAAGATTCGTCACCACAGCCAGCACGCTCAGGTGCACCGGGTAGAACCAGTAAAAGGCCTTCTTTTGCAGCGGACTGCACGCGCCCCGCTGCCCGTTGTAGAACCAGACCAGCACAAAGGCCAGCGGGGCGGTGAGCTCGAACAAAAACAGCAGCGCGCCCACAAGGCACTGCCGCTTGCGGTCTGCGCGGGTGAGGTACAGCGCGCAGATGATGATCACGCCGATGGCGTTGTAGTCGGTATTGGCAGCCAGCGCCAGCGCGGCGCACCCGCCCGCCCACACAAGCCCCTGCCAGCCGGGCAGGCCGTTTTCCTTTTCAAAGCGCTTGAGCCCTGCCATAGCCAGCACGCCCAGCGCCAGCGTCCAGTAAACGTTCTGCGCACTGAAGTCAAAGGGGGTGCGGAAGAACGCAAGGTCAAAGGGTACCTCGCTCAAAATGCCGAACAGCACCAGCCGCCCAAGGTAGCCTTTGACGTTGTGGGTGTGCACAAAGCCCTCCACCAGCAGAAAACAGAACAGCGGAAAGGCCAGCCGCCCGGTGAAGCGCAGCACCATGTCCAGCCGGTACAGCGGGTAGGCAGAAAGGGCGTCTTGGGAGAGGGTGCCGGCGTCCAGCCCGGGCGTAAGGATGCCCGCCTCGATGCAGGACGCGCCGATGTGGTCCACCAGCATGGTGATGCAGGCAATGGTTTTAAGGGCGGTGCCGCTGAAGCTGCAGCGCGGGGAAAGTGCGGTCATAAAAAAACACCTCGGTCAGTTTGTAAAAAATCGTTATAAGAACTATAACGGAGGAAAGGTGGCATTTCCTCCGTCTGCTGCGGCAAAATCTACACAGAGCGTACACAAATCCGCCCAAAATGCTTGACAGGACGGGCGCAGGATAGTAAAATCAAGAAGATAATTGAACTATCTCAAACCAAAGATGAAAAAGATTCACAGAGGATCGAGCGTCTCCGAACCAGATCAGACCGGAAGGAGGCATTGGGAATGACGCTGTTTTCTTATGAGATTTTCGACGCAGTTGCACGGCAGGGCAGCTTTAACAAGGCGGCTCAGCAGCTGCATCTGACCCCCTCAGCCATCAGCCACGCCATCGCCGTGATGGAGGCTGAGCTGGGCTTTACCTTATTCAATCGCGGCAAAAACGGCGTTACCATGACCAGCTACGGCGCTTCGCTGTACCCCTCCATCCGTGCGGTGCTGAACAGCGACGAGGCCCTGCAGCAGAGCATTGCCCGCCTGAACGGCCTGGAAAAGGGCAAGGTCAAGCTGGGTGCCTTCAACTCGATCTGCTCCGGGCTGCTGCCCAGCATCCTCAAGGGCTTTATGGCCCACTACCCCCAGATCGAAGTCGAGGTCTATCAGGGCACCTACGACGATGTCAAGGAGTGGCTGCGCACCGGTCAGGTGGACATTGCCTTCCTCTCCAACAACTGCCGGGAGGAGTTTGTTCTGACCGAGCTGTTCCACGAGCCGCTGCTCTGCATCACCCCCATGGACTGGCCCGAGCCGCCCAACGGCGTGATGACCCCCGCCCTGATGAACGGGCAGAACTTTGTGGTGCAGTGGGATGCCACCGACGCGGAGATGCGTCAGTTCCTCAAGAAGTATTCCCTCTCAACGGAGCGCCGCTGCCATGTCATCGACGACCAGTCGAACATTGCCATGGTCGAGGCAGGCCTGGGTATTTCCATCATGCCCCGGATGCTGCTGCGCAACTGCACGGCAGCGGTCAAGATCTACCCCATCGAGCCCGAAGAGGACCGCGTGGTGGGTCTGGCCGTCCAGCGCCCCACCGCCATGGCTCCCGCCGTGGAGCAGATGTTCCACCACATCGTGGAGTGCTGCAAGGATCTGGACTGAACAACAGTGTAACATAACGGGCCGGTGTGCGCAACACCGGCCCGTTTTTTGCCGCCCGGAAAACTTTGGATTGTATCCCCGCCCGGGATACGGTATACTAAGAAAAAATCCATTCTGGTTTTTGAGGGGAAAAATTATGGATCGAAGAAGTTTTTGCAAGGTGCTGGGGTTTGCGGCCGGCAGCACTCTGCTGCCCGGGCTGATGGTCCAGGCCGCCGGGCAGGGCTCCGTGGGCCATGCAGTGCCGGATGGCCGCTACACCATCGGCATCCGCAGCGACCTGAGCGGCTGTGACCTGACCCACGCGTTCTATTACTCCGACAGCTTTTTTACCCACCCGGCCACCCAATATGACCACCAGCTGGCGCTGGCAACGCTGGGTCTGGTCTGCGCTGCGGCCAACACCGTGGCCAGCGATGCGGAATACTGGGTCAACGGCTCTGTGGGGCGGGAAGCCCACATTGCCGCCGCCTACGAGACCCTGGGCTTTGAGGACGCGCTGTTCTACAATTACGATCTCGACACCGGCCGGGCCGGGGACTTTGTGGGCTACTCGCTGGCCCGCAAGACCCTGACCCTGAACGGCCAGCGTACCACCCTTGTGGCGCTTGTCCTGCGGGGCGGCGGCTACGGCGGCGAGTGGGCCAGCAACTTCCACACAGGCGATACCAGCGCGCACACCGGCTTTGTCACGCCTGTGGCGGCGGTGTTTGCGTCCCTCAAGGCCTATCTGGCCCGGGCAGGGCAGGGCGGTGCCTTCAAGCTCTGGCTGGGCGGCTACAGCCGCGGTTCCATCATTGCAAATCTGCTGGCGGCAAAGATCGCCCGGGAGCTGCCCCAGCTGGGGCGGGAGAGCATCTATGCCTACGGCTTTGCGGTGCCTGCAGCCCTGACTGCCGCCGACCGACCTGACCTGCAGCAGGATTTCGATGCCAATCACGCCCCGGACGGCACCCTGCTGGAAAACTGGCCCGAGAGCAACATCTTCAGCATCATTTCCAGCGGCGACGCGGTGGCCCGGGTGCTGCCCGCTGCCTGGGGCTACCACCGCAACGGCTGTGACCGCTTTCTGCCCGCCACCCGGAATGCCGAAGAGCTGGCCGACCTGGACGCGCTGGGGGCGGAATTCGGCCCCACGCCGCTGGTGATCAGCAGCCTTGCCACCGCCGAGGACACCAGTGCCCTCATCAACATCGTGGCCAAGTTCTGCGTTTCCCGGGAAAATTTCCACCAGAAATACGAAGCCGCCATCATGGACATGATCCAGTGTGCCTTTCTCCGCTCCGAAAAAGAGGTGGTCGATGGCTACATCCTCAGCGACGGTGAGATCGTGGAGCGGCTGCAGAGCCTTTCCCACATGAAAGAGATCGATTACTGGCAGATCGTGGGCAGCGTCTGGGCCGCCTCCACCATGAGCCGCCCCATCCTTGAGCGGTACGGCCAGAACGTGCCCCTGCTGGCCCGGCAGATCCTTATCCCGGTGCTGGCGGTCGGCCTGTGCTACGGCATCGAGACCGATGTGGTGCAGATGGTGGCCCAGTACATCATCCGCCTGCTCACCGCCCGGGGCGAGCTGGACAGTGTTCTGCGCGCGGCGTTCTGCCACCACCCGGAAAACTACATTTCCCTGATGGAATACTACGCCCCCGAGGAGCACGGTATGGAGCCCTTTACCCGAAAGTGATTCACTTTTCTTCACCTTCCGCCTGAAATCTCTCCACCGGTGAAACGCCTGCGATTCGTTGAAATCCCGTTTTTTCTATGTTACACTTGATTTTATCAACTGGAAAAGAGGAAAAAAACATGGAAACTCAACACAAGCGCAGTGCGTTTTCCGGCAAACTCGGATTCGTGCTGTCCGCCGCCGGTGCGTCGGTCGGGTTGGGAAACATCTGGCGCTTCCCGTATCTGGCCGCAAAATACGGCGGCGGCATTTTTCTGCTCGTCTACATCCTGCTGGCTGTCACCTTTGGCTACACCATGATCATTGCCGAAACGGCGCTGGGCCGGATGACCCGCAAAAGCCCGGTGGGCGCTTACAGCCATTTTGGCAAGGGGAAGGGGCTGGCGTTCGGCGGCTGGATCAACGCCGTCATCCCCATCCTGATCGTTCCCTATTATTCGGTCATCGGCGGCTGGGTCATCCACTATCTGGCCCAGTATCTCACCGGCCACGGCAGCGCGCTGGCATCGGACGGGTATTTCTCCGGCTTCATCTCCAACGGTCTGCTGGCCGAGATTGCATTCCTGCTGTTCACCTTTATCACGCTGGGCATCATCTTTGCGGGTGTGCGCAACGGCGTGGAGCGCGTTTCCAAGGTGATGATGCCGGTGCTGGTGGTGCTCTCGGTGGTCATTGCTGTCTACTCGGTCACACGGCCCGGCGCACTGGCGGGCGTAAAGTATTTTCTGGTTCCCAACCCGGCCAACTTCTCGTGGATGACCGTGGTTTCCGCCATGGGCCAGATGTTCTACTCCCTCTCCATTGCCATGGGCATCCTGGTGACCTTTGGCTCCTACATGAAAAAGAACGTGTCCATTGAGCAGTCCACGGAAAACGTGGAGATCTTCGACACCGCCATTGCCATCATGGCGGGCCTGATGATCATTCCCGCCGTGTTCGCTTTTTCGGGCGGCGACCCTGACACCCTGCAGGCGGGCCCGGCTCTGATGTTCATTACCATCCCCAAGGTCTTTGCCAGCATGGGCATGGGCACTGCCGTAGGCGTGCTCTTCTTTGTGCTGGTGCTGTTCGCGGCCCTCACCAGCTCCATTGCCCTGACCGAGAGTGCTGTTTCTACCTTTGAGGACGAGCTGGGCTGGGACCGCACCCGCTCCACCATCCTCATCGGCTGTATTATGATCACACTGGGCAGCCTTTCCGCGCTGGGCTACGGCCCCCTTGCCAGCGTGACCGTGTTCGGGATGCAGTTCCTCGATTTCTTCGACTTCCTGACCAACTCGGTGATGATGCCCATTGCGGCCATTGCCACCTGCCTGCTGGTCTCCCGGATCGTCGGTGTGGAAAAGATCGAGGAAGAGGTCACACGGGAAGGTCAGCCCTTCCGCCGTAAACCGGTGTTCAACTTTATGCTCCGGTATCTCTGCCCCATCTTCGCGGCTATCATCCTGGCCAGCTCGGTCGCCAACGCACTGGGCTGGATCGCAATGTGACCCTGTTTTCTGCACGCAAAAAGCCCCCGGCCTGTATCCTCACAGGCCGGGGGCTTTTCGATCATTCCTTTTCAAACACAAGGAAGCGGAACGCGATGTCCGTGGTCAGCTCGGGCAGGGCGGCCAGGCGGGCCGCGCCATCCCGTGGTGTTTTCCAGTAATAGGGGGTCATGGCGAACAGCGCCTCCAGCTGCCCGGCAGGCACCGTAATGCTGCCCGAGACCTCCCGCTCCCCGATGGGACGGAAGCTCTCATAGGCCACCTCCTGCACCGGGTTCTTGTAGGGCGTGTCGTAGAGGACAGCCTTCATCTGGTAGAGGTGCTCTGCACCGGGCACAACATAGATCATCCGTCCGCCCGGGCGCAGCACGCGCCGGAACTCTTCCTGCGCAAAGGGCGAGAAGCAGTTGAGCAGCAGGTCGGCCCATCCGGTGCGGACAGGCTGGGCAAAGCTGGATGCCACCGCGTATTTTGCGGCAGGCAGTGCCTTTGCGGCCAGACGCACCGCAGGCTTTGCAATATCAAAACCCGCCAGCTGCACCGACCGGCCGGCCTGCGCAAAGGCCTGTGCAATGCAGCGGTCGTACCAGCCCTCGCCGCAGCCCGCATCCAGCAGGTGGAGCGTTGCATCTGCCCCGGCGGCAGCGCCGTACGCAAGGCACAGTTCCCCCAACGCCCGGCCGAAGATGCCGTAATACCCGGCGTTCAGGAAGGCACGGCGGGCGGCGACCATCTCTTTGCTGTCGCCCGGGGCCTTGGTGCGCATACTCTGCACCGGCAGCAGGTGCCAGTACCCCTCTTTCGCCCGGTCAAAGCTGTGGTTCCTGCCGCATTTCAGGGCAGTGTCCCCGGTCAGGGGTTCGCCGCAGAGCGGGCACTGCCAGGGGGCAAACGGCTCAGGTTTCATCGGTGTGATCCTCAATGGGTGCGGTGGCACCGCCGTGGGCGGTCATATACTCTTCAAAGTTGGTGAACTTCTGCTGGGGCGGGCGGCGGCTGATCAGCATCAGGCCCGGATCTTCGTCCCGTGCGGGGGCGGCGTTCCGGCTGCGGCCGCGGGGTGCCTCGCTCTTGGCGGGGCGGGTCGGGCGGCTGCTCTGCACTTCATTGCGGTTATTGCGGCTGCCCTGCTGGTTCTGGCTGTTCTGGGCCGGGCGGGCATTGCGGCTGTTCCGCTCTGCCCGCTGCTCGGTGCGCGGATCATTGCGGTCGGTGCGCTGCTCGGCACGGGCCGGCTGACCGCCGCGCTGACGCTGGCCGTTCTGGGCCGGAGCAGTCTGCTTTGCGGCAGGCTGCGCAGCCGGAGCCTTTTTGACCGGGCGCAGAGGGGTAGCCTCCGGGGCGCTCACAAAGTGGGGGTCGAATTTGGGCTGGGCGTTGCTGCCGCGGTTGGCCGGCTGCGGGGCATTGCCCTCGCGGCGGGTGCGGCTGTTATTGGAGCGGCGGTTCTCATTGCGACCGCCGGAAGTGCGCTTCTGGTTTTCCTCCATGGATGTTCCTTCTTTCGGTTCGGTATTCTTGGGGCTGGGCTGTTTTGCAGCCGTTTTTTCCTTCTTGGGGGCAGCGGGCTTTTCGGCCTTGGTTACCCTTTCTGCTTTGGCGGGCTGCTCTGCTTCCGCCTTGGGCTTTTTGCCCCGCACCGGGGGCGCAGCCTTGACAGGGGCAGGCACACCGTCCCAGGGGTGGCCGGAGACAACCGGGATCTGGCGGCGGTTCAGCTTTTCGATCCCGGCCAGATATTCCTTTTCCTCCGGGGCACAGAAGCTGACGGCAGTGCCGTCGGCACCGGCACGGGCCGTGCGGCCAATGCGGTGGACGTAGGTCTCGGGCACCTCGGGCAGGTCGTAGTTGAACACATGAGACAGCTCGCTGATGTCAATGCCGCGGGCGGCGATATCGGTCGCCACCAGCACCCGGGTCTTGCCCGCCTTGAAATCCTCCAGCGCCGTCACACGGGCGGTCTGGCTCTTGTTGCCGTGGATGGCGGCAGCGGGGATGCCCTGCTTGTTCAGATCTTTTGCGATCTTATCGGCCCCATGCTTGGTGCGGCTGAACACCAGCGCGTTCACCACCTCAGGCTTCAGGTTTTTGATGAGCCAGGGCAGCAGGAACTTCTTGTTGCCCTTCTCCACAAAATACAGGCTCTGCTGGATGCGGTCCACCGTGCTGGACACCGGGTCTACCTTGACAAAGGCCGGGTCATGCAGGATGCCTGCGGCCAGCTGCTCGATCTCCTTGGGCATGGTGGCGCTGAACATCAGGTTCTGGCGCTGCCTGGGCAGCTTGGCGATCACCTTTTTCACGTCGTGGACAAAGCCCATATCCAGCATCCGGTCAGCTTCGTCCAGAACAAAGATCTCAATGTTGGAAAGGTCCAGCAGCCCCTGCCCCACCAGGTCGTTCAAGCGGCCCGGGCAGGCAATGAGGATGTCCACGCCCTTTTTCAGGGCTGCGACCTGCGGAGCCTGACCCACACCGCCAAAGATGACGGTGCTGCGCAAGGTCAGATACTTGCCGTAGGCCTCAAAGCTCTCGCCGATCTGCAAAGCCAGCTCCCGGGTAGGAGTCAGGATCAGGGCGCGGATGGCACCCTTTTTGCGGGGTGCGCTGGCAGTCAGGCGGTCGAGCATGGGCAGCGCAAAGGCAGCGGTCTTGCCGGTGCCCGTCTGGGCGCAGCCCATCAAGTCCCTCCCGGCCAGCACCGGCGGGATGGCCGCTGCCTGAATGGGCGAGGGGGATTCATAGCCCGCCTGTGCCACAGCACGCAGCACAGGCGCGGAAAGATTCAGTTCGTTAAATGTCATTCTTCACCTAAAATGTTTCTGCATTCCATATAATAGCGCTTTTCCTCTGCGTGTCCCATGCTGAAGGTCTTGCGGGGCAGCACACCACCCATAACGATACCCTTGAACAGGTCGCTCTTCTCAAAGGGCGGCATCAGGAAAGCCACACCCCCCTGCCTGCACAGGGCGCGGACAGCGGGCTCATCGTGGACATAATCCACCCGGGCCTCGATGTGGCGGGCCATGAAATACTCAATGAATGCGTCAATGGTGCCCACGGTCAGCGGGGCAACGGGATGTTCAAAGCTGAGCACATTGGCCACATGGGGGCCTGCCAGCGTAAAGGACTGCTGTTTTGCATCGCCGAAGCAGATGCCTGCCGCGTGGGAATCGCTCCACGCGATGAGGGCCAGCAGCACGGCACCGCAGTCCACATTGAAAAGGACACGGTGGATGGGCTCGATCTCAATGGCCGGAGAGTGGACATTGCAGACCTCAGCCAGGCACCAGCGGGCCGGGTGGGTCAGCTGCTGCTCCGGGGTCAGGGTCTTTTTCAGCTCCTCCCAGCAGGCCTTGGCGGAAGCCAGCGAATGGTTGCCGTCGCCCACGGCCAGCGTCAGGGGCGCGCCGCCCTTTGCCTGGGGATACCGGGCATCAAAGGCTTCCTGGCTGCCCAGAGCGTTCAGGGCGCTGTCGATCTGTGCCAGCAGGGCGGGATCTTCCACTGCCCAGCCGGCAATGTGGCCGCCGTTCAGCATCAGGTCGCCCTCGTAGACCTCGCGCAGCTGCTCCTTCTTCTCGCCGATGGGCTCGATGAGGGTGCAGCCGGGGTCATCGGCCAGCATCATAATATGGGGCGTTTCCAGCCTTGCCCCCCGGCGCACCGCCATGCGGGGCGGGATGCGGCTTTCCACTGTGTGTTCACTGGGGCGGATGGCAGGCACCGCACCCTCGGCATAGCTGTATGCCTCCAGGTCGATCCTGCCCACAAGGCCCTGCCGCACCCGGCCGCTCTGCTCGGTGCGCTCCACATAAATGAAGCCGTCCACCGCGCGGGTCAGCACGTTCCGGGTGTAATCGTCCATGGCCGCATGGATGGCGCTGATCCTTGCATCCACGTCATCCTCTTCCAGATAGACCTCCGGCAGGATCAGGTCCAGTGTGCTGGGGCCGCCTGCGGCGGCCTGCGCAGCCTTTTCCCAATAGGAGCGGTCACTGGTGAACTGATCGCAGGCCACACAGCCCCACTGCCCCACCGGGATCTGTTCCGACGGCAGCAGGATGTGCGCCGGGGAAAAACAGGGTGTTTTGTTCATAATACTTCCCTCCCTCTCACAAAAACGCAGGGATCACTCAAAATAACTGGCGGCATCGTCCCGGATGACCACATGCTCCACACCTGCCTCGGTCAGGGAGAGGGTCATCTCCTCCCGGGCCGCTGCATCCAGCGTAGAGGAGGACGGGACCTTCACCAGCAGGTTCTTTACGCCCAGCTGGGCCGCAGGGGCTCCCAGCTGGCTGGAGGAGCCGGTCACCTCGGCCAGCGAATAACCGTACCAGAGCGTCACCGTATCTCCGAAGCGGGCCTTCCAGGCGGCGATATCCGCAGTCAGCTGCCCGGCACGATCCACACCGTTGGTGGTGCCATAGTCCTGCTTGGCGCTGGTGGACGAGGGGAACTGGACATTTTCCAGCAGCACCTGATCAAACCCGGCGGCGTGCACCTCGGCGATCAGATCGCCGATATACTGCACGGTCTCCGCAGCGTAGGGATTCAGCCAGGGATTGCCTCCGGCGGAAGCCTTGTTGTCCAGCCAGAGGTACTCCTGCCCCTGATACCGGATGGCCAGAGCGTGGTCGGCCCGGGCACCGGCAGGGTCACGGAAGGCAGTCAGCGCAGCCACCGGCACCAGCCCCTCCTCCTTGAAGATGGATGCCACACTCGTCAGCTCGACCTGCGTGGGGGCCGCGTTGGCGGCACCCACCGCCGTCTGGGAGGCGTAATACACCTGCCCGGCGGTATCCTTCAGGGTCAGGATGGCATAGGTCATGCCCTGTGCCTTGAGCTGCCGGGCAGCAGAGCGGATGGCGGCCTCGTCGGTCAGGGTGGTCACATCCACCTCTGCCCACAGGCCCGTCACAATATCAGTGCCCTTGACCTCGGGCTCCGGCTCCTTTTCCGGCACCGAGGAAGCTGCCGGTTCGCTGGCAGCGGTGCTCTGCGTCCCGGAGGATGCACTCTCGCTGACAGCACTGGATGCGGAGAGGTCACGATCCCGCACCACGGTATACCAGGTGTGGGTGGCCCAGTCCAGCACATGGGGCGCGGCCACCCAGGCCGCTGCCAGCACGGCCACCACCAGCACCGCAATGCCGATGCCCTTTTTCAGCCGCATCTCGCGGGTGTAAAAGCTGCGCCGGTAGCGCTTGACTTTCTGGCGTTTGGGATATCTTGCCATAATCAACCACCCTCCTTGGGGTCAACTTACAGGATCACGGAATGGCCGGTAAAGCCGTAGATAGCCAGCGCCAGCACACCGATATAGATCAGGGTGATGGGCAGGCCGCGGAATGCTTCGGGGATGGCCTTGCTGCGCAGACGGTTGCCCGCCTCGGTCACCAGCATCACAGCCAGCAGGTAGCCCAGGCCGCTGCCCAGGCCAAAGCCGATGGACTGCGCCAGCGTAAAGCTCTGGGTGCGCTCCACCAGCACGGTGCCCAGCACGCCGCTGTTCACAGCGGCAATGGGCAGGATGCGGATGAGCAGGCCGCTGCGGGGGCCCTTGACCGCCCGCAGGATGGCGTGCTCAAAGATGCAGACCACCGCCACACAGGCCAGGTAGAGCAGCGGGCGGAGCTGGGCACGGTAGGGCAGGTCCACGATCTGGCTGCCCGCAAAATACGCCAGCGGGGCCACCAGCGTCTGGGTAACACAGAGCAGCAGGGCAAACCACCAGCTGCTGGTGCGCTCGTCACCCACCAGCTGGATCAGGCGCGACACGCCCAGACCACGGGTAAAGATGGCGTTCTGGGCAAACAGGGCCAGCACGGCGTAGGCAAAGGCCACACCGATGGTATTCATCACAGCACTCACTGATCCTGCACCTCCTTCCGGGGGTGCGCAGCCAGAGTGCCGCGCGCCTCAGTTTTCAGGTATTCCTTGTGTTTGCGGGCCAGCGCGCGCCAGACGGCACACACCACGCCCAGCACGATGAAACCGCCTGCCGGCATGGATGCCATGGGCAGGACAGAGCGGCTGAGCTGGATTCCAAACACACTGCCCAGCGCCAGCCACTCCCGCAGGCAGCCCACGATGAACAGGATGAGCGCGTAGCCCACCGTGATGCGCAGACCCTTGGAGACAGCCTTGCGCATGGACTCCTGCACGCGGCCAAAGCGGTAGGTCAGCAGGGGCTCCACCACCAGCATGGGCAGGTAGATGCCCAGCATCAGCAGGTCGGTGCCGAACACAGCGTTCAGGATGGGATAAGCGGCAAGGTAGACCACCGCCGCACTGCCGCTGTACACCAGCGCCCGGGGCAGCAGCTTTTTCTCCAGCTCTTCCGGGGCGGGCTGCTCATCCCGCAGGGGGAACAGGCGGCTGACCAGACAGGCCAGCATCCGGGAAGGCGTGAGCAGCAGGGCCACAGCCACGGCCAGCATCAAAGCATTTTTGCCCGTGGTGGCAAGCACCACCAGCGGAGCCAGACCCATGCCCTGCATGACAACGGGATTGTTTTTGAATACCCGGTCATGGTGGGCAAACTTCTCCGGATCGCGGGTGATCAGTTCTGCAATGGAACGTTTCATTCAGCACCCTCCTTTCCGGCCGCAGGGCGGTGCATCAGCTGATACAGGCGGCTCTCGGTGCGGTCCATCCAGCCGGAAATGCTGTTGACCGTGAGCAGGGCAAAGCAGACACCCGTCTCATACACGCCGTAATACCGGAAGCCCATGGTGATCGCACCCATCAGCACACCGTACAGGATGCGGCCCAGACGGTGATGGGCGCAGGTGTAGGGCTCGTTGAGCAGGAACACCGCGCTGAACAGCATGGCACCGGTCAGCAGCTCATCCCGCACGCACTGCAGGCGCAGGGCGATGTCCACGCCGTTCACCCCCACCTGACGAGGGAAGAGGAAGGCGATGAGGGCACAGGTGACCACAAAGCTGACAGAAGCGCTCAGACGGACATCCTTTTGCAGCCAGAGGAAAAGCCCGCAGGCCAGAAGGATGAGGGCGGCACCGGTGCCCATGGGGGCGGCATACTCGCCCAGCACCAGCGAAATTGCGCTGATGTTCAGGCTGCCGCCGCTGCGCAGGGTATCCGAGATGGTGCTGGACACCGGCACGCCGGTGGCATCCCACAGGGGGATGTTGGTATAGGGCTGGGGGTAGCGGAACACCTGCTCCGGCCAGGACACCGCCGCCACGGCGTAGCCCACAGCAGCGGGGTTGAAGGGATAGCTGCCGTAGCCGCCGAACACCTCCTTGCCGATGAGGACACCGGCCAGCACCGCCATAATGACCACATACCAGTCCACCGTGGCGGGCATGAGCAGGGCGATGATGAGGGCAAAGCTCTCGTTGGAGAAATCCCCGGCCCGATACACGCGGCGGCGCAGCAGGGAGACCAGGCGGTCACACAGATTGCCGGTGAGCAGCGCCGCGCCGCAGAGCAGCAGGGGCCGCAGACCGTACAGGAAGCAGGCCATGCAGAGCAGCGGGATGGTCATAAAGCAGACGTGCAGATAGTACCGCCCCGTCTTTGCAAGCTCCTGCTCCTGCTGCTGGATCAAACGTTCATCCATGGTAAGGCACCTCTCACAGGGCGGCCAGACGGCGCACCGCCGCAGCCGGGTCGGCTGCGCCGAACACGGCACTGCCCGCCACCAGAATATCGGCACCCGCCTCCACGCACAGGGGGGCGGTGGTGTCATCCACGCCGCCATCCACTTCCAGCAGGTAGCGGGCGCTCCGCTTTGCCCGCTCTTCCTTGAGCCAGCGCAGCTTTTCCAGCGCCGAGGGCATGAACTTCTGCCCGCCGAA
>OGCO01004871.1_pt1 | contig 13740 bp, 9 predicted proteins | sample 1570171 | NCBI WGS metagenome assembly OGCO01 (sample SAMEA4370583, study PRJEB24528) | human gut metagenome | reverse complement strand
TGGAAGCTTATCTGGAAAAGGGAACTGTGACGGATGAACAGGTGCGCAGAATGATCACCGGGAGAAAGGTTTTTCCGTGCTTCTTCGGTTCAGCCCTGAAATTGACAGGGGTGCAGGAGTTGTTGGACGGCATTGCAAAATGGACAGAAGAGAAGCAGTATCCGGAGACATTCGGGGCCAGAGTATTTAAAATCGCAAGGGATGCCCAGGGCGGACGCCTGACTTATATGAAGATTACCGGTGGCAGCCTGAAGGTCAAGGCACAGCTCCGGGGCCCTATACGGAGAAGACAGGAAGCCGGGGGTGAGGCAGAGGATACATTATCCGGGAAAGATGCTTCGGCAGGTGAATGGGAAGAAAAGGTTAATCAGATCCGTATATATAATGGAACAAAGTTTGAGACAGTTGATGCAGCTTCAGCAGGTACGGTTTGTGCAGTGACAGGGCTTACACAGACACAGGCCGGAGACGGACTGGGAGCGGAGGCTGAGCAGGTAGTGCCCCTTTTGGAACCTGTACTGACTTACAGGGTTGAACTGCCGGAGGGCAGTGATCTGCACAAGGTACTGCATCAATTGCGTCAGTTGGAAGAAGAAGAGCCGGAACTGCATATTGTCTGGGATGATATTTCAGGACAGGTGCTTGTGCAGCTGATGGGTGAGATCCAGACAGAAATATTGCAGCAGATGATCCATGAGCGGTTTGGGCTGGAAGTAAAATTTGGTGCAGGACAGATTGTATATAAGGAAACGATTGCAGCACCGGTGGAAGGTGTGGGTCACTTTGAACCTCTCAGACACTATGCGGAAGTCCACCTTTTAATGGAACCTTTGGAGGCCGGCAGCGGACTTGTCTTCGATACTGTCTGCAGCGAGAATATGCTGGATCGCAACTGGCAGCGTTTGATCCTGACACATCTGGAGGAAAAGGTTCACAGAGGCGTATTGATGGGAGCGCCGATCACGGATATGCGCATCACATTGATTGCGGGAAGAGCACATCAGAAGCATACCGAAGGCGGGGATTTCAGGCAGGCGACTTACAGAGCGGTGCGCCAGGGACTGCAGAAAGCAGAAAGTGTTCTGCTGGAACCTTATTACCGCTTCAGGCTGGAATTGCCGCAGCGGCTGGTAGGACATGCCATGACAGATATTGAGAAGATGAGCGGCAGGTTTGAACTTGGAGAAAATGAGGGCGAAACAGCCGTATTAACAGGAATGGCACCCGTTTCAGAAATGCGTGAATATCAGAAGGATGTGGCTGCCTATACCGGAGGCACAGGACGATTGTTCTGTACAATGGCGGGCTATTATCCTTGCCATAATACGGAAGAAGTACTGGTGGCATCAGCCTATGATCCGGAGCGGGATCTGGCAAATCCGACGGGGTCTGTGTTCTGTGCCCATGGTGCAGGATTTGTAGTGCCATGGTATGAAGTGGAAGATTATATGCATCTGGAAGGCGCCGGACTGGATGGAGAGACGGCAGGTGCTGAGGATGAGGATACGGTGATGACAGCAAAAGCGAAGGCTGCCAGAAGCCGAAGCATTGCACCGTCTCTGGCGGATGATAAAGAACTGGAAGCTATTTTTGTCAGAACATATGGTGAAATTAAGCGACGAAAGCCACAGAAAGAACGTACATTCAGAGGAGCGGATACAAGTTATTCAGAAGTATCAGGCTCTTCAGGGAAACTGACAGGTGGGTTGAGTGATTCATCAGGTAAAGGCAGCTGGCGAGGTGAAAAGAAGCAGCAGGAGAACAGACGGCAGGCGACCGCACAGGAAAGCTATCTGCTTGTGGACGGTTATAATATCATTTTTGCCTGGGAAGATCTGCATGAATTGTCGGAACATAGTATGGACGCTGCACGCAACAAGTTGATGGAGACATTGTCCAACTATCAGGGCTATACAAGCCAGAGGGTGATTCTTGTTTTTGATGCCTATAAAGTGGAAGGATTTCCGGGTGAAGTGACAAAGTGGCATAATATTGATGTCGTTTTTACAAAGGAGGCAGAGACGGCAGATCAGTATATCGAAAAGACGGCCCATGCCATCGGAAGAAAGTATAAAGTAACCGTGGCAACATCAGATGGCCTTGAGCAGGTGATTATCCGAAGTCAGGGGTGCCTTTTGATGTCAGCCAGAGAATTGCGGCAGGAAATCGAGCGGATAAAAGTCGAAATCCGCCGTGAGCATCTGGAGAGGAATCAGGAGAGAGGCAATTATCTGCTGAATTATCTTCCGGAAGAAGAGGCCGAGCGGATGGAAGCCATCCGTCAGGGCCTGATATCAGCAGATGAAGCGGATGCGGACAAAAGGCGCCGCTGATAAATAAGATACCATGAGACAAGAACGATTCCTTTCAGTATGCTGGAGATACTGATGCTCCACCAGATGCCTGAAAGGCCAAGGGGTGTTTTTGTCAGAATAAGAAGTAAAGGAATACGCATACATGTCAGCAGGATGCTTTCGCTGGAAGGTGGCAAGGTGTTGCCCAGACCTCCGAAGGCACCTGCTGTTGTAATTTCGGCACACATAAAAAGCTGTGAAAAACCCATGATGCGCAGATAGTCGATACCGATCGGCAAAACAGCATCATCGTTCAGGAAAATTCTGAAAATCGGTCCCGGGAGGAAAACAAGCAGTAATGTGCAGAGACTTCCCCAGACAAGAACAATTTTCATGATGGAACGATAACCGGCTTTGACACGATCCAGCTGTCCGGCACCATAGTTCTGTGAGATAAAGGCATTGATAGCGGCCATAAAACCGTCGGCAGCCATCCAGGACAGGGATTCAACCTGAGTGCCGACTTTCTGCGCAGCTACAGCGCCGTCCCCGTAAACGGCGACAAAGCGGGCAATCAGCATGGAACAGCATGAAAATAGCATATCCTGCAGAGAAAGCGGAAGGCCGATGCGTATAATCTGTGTATAATACTGAAATGGCCTTGGTTCCGCCAGTTTCAGCCCACGGTAAAGGGGGTGTCGTTTCCTGATGGCAAAGATAAACAGGATAAAGACAAACATCTGGGCAAAAACAGTAGCAACAGCGGCACCGGCCACGCCCAGAGCCGGGAAAGGGCCAATGCCGAAGATCAGCAGCGGGTCCGCAATGACATTGCTGACAAGACCGCATGTATTCATGATAAACGGTGTCCGGCTGTCCCCATAGACATTGAAAGATGACGTGAAAATCTGGTTCATAAAGGTAAATATAACCAGGCCGCAGGTAATGCGGAGATACAATACAGCATCATGGATGACTGCCGGACTGCTCAGATGAAAAAAGCCGATCAGTGAGTGCGCCAGAATATTTATACCAATGCCGAAAAACAGGGCAAATACGATGCCAAGCTTCAGGGCAGCGCCGAGATAGCGGCGTGCATCATCATCGTCACCGGCGCCGAGGCAGTGACCAATCTTCACCTGACCGCCCATCTTGGCCATCATGACCAGTCCATTGGAAAACCAGGTAAACATACCGGCTACGCCGACACCGGCCACTGCGCCGCTGCCAAGACGGCCAATCCAGATCATGTCGATGAAATTGTAGGCCATCTGTATAAAATAAGTCATGACAATGGGCACTGCTAAAATGCAGAGTGAGCGCATGATTTTGCCATGGAGTAAATCAATTGTTTTGGTCATAAATCCTCCTAGATTTCGAATCTGCCAGCAGGATGGCAGATATTGTAGTCTGTCGTAAGTTTAGAGAACAGAAAGGGATATATTTTAAGCATTATCAGTGATTCTCTTAAATCTTAGTCGCCAAATACTATGGTAACATATTTGGAAATTTGTGTAAACTGAGAAAAAGCAAGTATAAAAATTGCTCATGGCAGAAAATTCAGTCAAAGGGTCGCTTTACAAGGCAAGGCTGGCGATGTATAATGTGCAAGAGGCTAACTTAGTTATTAAATGCAAAAAAAATAAATGGATTTTAATAATAATATTGTTGTGATGTACCAGGCAGATGCAAATTTCTCATTTCTCTGAAATATTGAAGAAATTTGCTCATGCCGGTAGATTCAGAAAGGAAATTTAAAATGAAAATCGTAGTTTTAGCAGGTGGAATCAGTACGGAACGAGATGTTTCTCTTGTATCGGGAATGGGTATTTATAAAGCATTAAAGAGCAAAGGTCATCAGGTCATGCTTTTGGATGTATTTCTGGGTTATGCGAATGAGGACTGGAAGAATGTGTTTGAAAAGGATGTAGACTGGACAGCTTCTGTAGGCGCTATTAAGGATCAGAATCCGGATATTGATGCAGTGAAGGCACTTCGTCCGGATTGGAAGAAGAATTTCTTCGGCCCGCATGTCATTGACATCTGTCAGCAGGCGGATGTTGTCTTTATGGCACTGCATGGTGAGAATGGCGAGAACGGAAAGATTCAGGCATGTTTTGATCTGAATGGTATCCGTTATACTGGCACGGATTATGTAAGTTCAGCAATCTGCATGAATAAAGCTATTTCTAAAGATTTGTTTGCAGCAGGCGGTGTGCCGACACCCGTTGGCATTCGATTGAAGAAAGGGGAAACACCGGATGTAAAGGTGCCTTATCCTTGTGTTGTGAAGGCTTGCTGCGGCGGTTCCAGTGTCGGTGTTGTTATGGCGAATAATGATGAAGAATATGCGGCAGCACTTGAAGAAGCGTTTAAATACGATGATGAAGTCGTTATTGAACAGTATATCAAGGGTCGTGAATTTTCTGTAGGTGTTGTAGATGGTAAAGCGTATCCGATCATTGAGATTGCACCGATCCATGGCTTCTATGATTATAAGAATAAGTATCAGGCGGGATCGACGATTGAAACATGTCCGGCAGAACTCAGTGAAGAGAAGACACTGGCCATGCAGGCGGCAGCAGAGCAGGCTTTCAAGGTACTGCGTCTGAAGAATTATGCACGTATGGATTTTATGATGGATGAAAAGGGAGATTTCTACTGTCTGGAAGCCAATACACTGCCGGGTATGACACCAACGTCACTGCTGCCTCAGGAGGCAAAAGTGCTGGGCATTGAATATGCGGATCTTTGCCAGTTATTGATTGATATTTCCATGAGAGATGAATAGCAGGAAGGAAACGGTATAAATTGATGAAAAATATGACTTTAGAGAATATTGCAGCTGCATGCGGCGGCCAGATTTATTATATGCGCGAAGATCTGGCACAGGAAACGGCAAAAGGTGTTGTTATCGATTCAAGGCAGATTGAACCGGGCTATATTTTTGTGGCAACAAAAGGTGAACGCGTGGATGGCCATCGTTTTATTCCCGACGTATTTGCAAAGGGCGCGCTGGCAGTTATCTGTGAAGTATTGCCGGAAGAGGACCTGGGACCGTGTATCCTTGTGGAAGACAGTTTTATGGCTCTGAAGCAGGCTGCTGCTTTTTATCGTCAGCAGCTGAATATCCGGGTGGTGGGTATCACCGGCAGTGTGGGTAAGACCAGTACAAAAGAATTCATTGCAGCCGTTCTTGCTGAGAAGTATAAAGTACATAAAACAGCCGGCAACTATAATAATGAAGTCGGTCTGCCGCTGACGATTTTCGGGATTCAGGATGATGACCAGATTGCGGTTCTTGAGATGGGAATCAATACATTTGGTGAAATGCATCGTCTAAGTGAAGTGGCCAGACCGGATATCTGTGTGATGACGAATATCGGGCAGTGTCATCTGGAAAATCTTATTGACAGAGATGGCATTCTCCGGGCAAAATCCGAGATTTTTGACTTCATGAATCCAGAAGGAACAGTGATTGTCAATGGTGATGATGATAAGCTGGCAACAATTCATGACGTTTACGGCAAAGCACCGATAACTTTTGGTATGAACAAAGATAATGCCATCTGGGCAGATCATATTGAAAATCGTGGATTGCTGGGAAGCCGTGCGGATATTCATATGGGGAATGTGCTGGTGCATGCCAATATCCCTCTGCCGGGTGAGCATATGATCTACAATGCTATGGCAGCAGCGGCAGTGGGAGTTCAGTTTGATATGACGAAGGAAGAAATCACGGCGGGTATCAGCCATGTTGAGGCTGTTGCAGGGCGCAGTCATCTGATTGAGGCCGGAGATAAAGTTGTCATTGATGACTGCTATAATGCAAATCCGGTATCCATGAAAGCAGCGATCGATCTGCTTGCGACGGCACCGGGGCGCAAGGTGGCTATTCTCGGTGGTATGCGTGTGCTTGGAGAGAATGAGAGGGCCATGCATCGTGAAGTCGGACAGTATGCGGCCGAGAAGGGCATTGATCTGATTCTCTGTGTGGGTGGACTTTCCTCCGAGATGTATGAGGGGGCTGCTGAAAAAGGCGGAGAGGCCAGACATTTCGAGATAAGAGAAGCTCTTGAAGCGGTTCTTCAGGATCTTCTTCAGCCGGGTGATACTGTCCTTGTAAAGGCTTCTCACAGTATGGCTTTTGAAAATATTGTGCAAAATATACAGGAGAACAAATAAAATTTGTTGGAAGTGTTCATAGTAAGCCTGAGAAATAGTTTGCATGTTTGTTAATTTTTTAATTATTGCGGAATGCATTGCAATCTGCAAAAAAAGTGATAAATTATATATGTGAGATTGTCAAAAGACAAATTTAGGAGGAATATATATCATGAGCAAGAATATGCAGGGCTTCGGTATGATGATTCAGAAACTGAAAGAATCTCCGAAGAGAATCGTTTTTACAGAAGGTACAGATGAAAGAATTCTTGAAGCAGCATCCCGTCTGCTGGCATCCAACTTCCTTACACCTATCCTTGTAGGCAAAGAAGATGAAGTTCAGGCAGCAGCAGAAGAATATGGTTACAATATCAGAGGTGCTCAGATCATCGATCCTGAGAACTTCGACAGAATGGATGAGATGATCGCTATGTTCTGTGAACTTCGTAAGAGCAAGAACATTCAGCCGGATGAAGCACGCAAGATCTTATCCGCAGGCAACTACTTCGGTACAATGCTTGTTAAGATGGGTGTTGCAGATGCACTTCTTGGTGGCGCTACATACTCAACAGCAGATACAGTTCGTCCAGCCCTTCAGCTGATCAAGACAAAACCAGGCAGCAAGATCGTATCTTCATGCTTCATCATGGTTCGTCCATCTGCTACAGGTGAGAACGAAGTATTAGCTATGGGTGACTGTGCGATCAACATCAAGCCAACAGCAGAAGAACTGGTAGAAATCGCTATCGAATCTGCTGAATGCGGCCGTATTTTCGGTATCGATCCGAAGGTTGCTTTCCTTAGCTACTCAACACTGGGTTCAGGTAAAGGTGAAGATGTTGACAAGATGCGTACAGCAGCTGCTATGGCGAAAGAAAAAGCGCCTAGCCTTCCAATCGAAGGTGAATTACAGTTTGATGCTGCCGTTTCTCCACGTGTTGCTCGTACAAAATGCCCAGGCAACCCAGTTGCTGGTCATGCGAACGTATTTGTATTCCCTGACATCAACGCTGGTAACATCGGTTACAAGATTGCACAGCGTCTTGGTAACTTCGATGCATACGGCCCAATCCTGTTAGGTCTGAATGCACCAATCAACGACCTGTCTCGTGGATGTAACGCAGAAGAAGTTTACTCCATGGCTATCATTACAGCAGCATTAGCTGAATAATTGTAAGCGTGAGAACAGAATAGAATGACAGAAGAGAGGATATCCCATACGGACATCCTCTCTTTTTTCTTTTATAAACAAGATTCCTCTTTAATATAATTTGAGTTTGACTGTTTACATTTTATATTTAATTTCATCATTTGCATTTTGTGTTCATTTCAATCGCTTAAGTAAAGGAAAAAATCAGTTGAAAAAAAGGAATATTCCTCATATAATATATGTATAAGTCGTATGATATTGTTACTGGGAATCAACATACATTCGGAGAGGAAGATGAATAACTGCTTCTCTCCGAATTTTCATGTGGGAAATGTTTGGATGTTATGATAATGGGGAAGTAATAAAGAACAGGAGATAAGGGGTATGGATGAGAATACAGTCGCAGTGGGGAAAGATATTGATCTGGAGACGGTCATTTTGCAAAATGTGGATTTGGTGGAGAACATCGGTGCTTTCAAAGAAGTGGCAGAGCAGTTTCAGCAGCTGATGATGATGTACAGTTGTGCCATCCGGGAGGTGCGGACGAAGTTAGAGGTGCTCAATGATGAGTTTCAGGTGCAGCGCAGTCATAATCCTATTTCTTATATTAAGTATCGTGTGAAGAAACCGGGAAGCATTTTGGAGAAGCTGAAACGAAGAGGCTATCCGGTGACGCTGCAGTCTGTGGAGGAGAATCTTCATGATGTGGCCGGTATCCGTGTCATCTGCAGCTATGTGCAGGATATTTATATGGTGGCAGATATGCTGACTTCCCAGAATGATATTACATTATTGGAAGTGAAGGATTATATTGCCAATCCGAAGCCAAATGGTTACAGAAGTTTACATCTGGTTGTACAGATTCCGGTATTTTTTTCTGATGGATGCAAGCCGCTGAAGGTAGAAGTTCAGATCAGGACAATAGCCATGGATTTTTGGGCCAGTCTGGAACATCAGCTGAAATACAAGACGGAAGGAGATGTGCCGGATAGTATTGCAGCGGAATTGAAGGATTGTTCGGATGTGATCGCCAATACGGATCAGAGAATGCAGAATATATACAATACATTAAAGAAGGATCGTCCGGAGAAAGAAAATTAGTATAGTGTTACATATTGTAATGCGGGGTATCTGCGGTGAGAATGGGCAGATACCTCGTTGCTTTTTTGATAAATAATGCTAAGAAATGGTAAAAACATCGGTTGACACAGAGTTTTGGCATAGATATAATAGAAATAAATTAAGAAATCTTGCAAAAAAACCAGAAAAATGAGGCGATGAAATGGCCTTAAGGCGCGAAAGAATGAGACTTGGTGATATTCTCATCAAGCAGAATGTATTAACAGAAGAACAATTGAAGCAGGCACTGGAACTCCAGAAGGGTTCCGGCAAGAAGATAGGCGAAGTACTGGTAGACAGCGGCATGATCACAGAAGAGATGATCGTACGTGCGCTGCAGATGCAGCTTGGCCTTAAAGTCGTGCATCTTTCAGGGGTTGTTATCCCGAAGGAGGTCAGGAATCTTGTCAGTGTCAGTCTACTGAAGAAATATCAGTGTATTCCTTTTGAATTGGATCCGTACAATGCGAATATCCTGCATCTGGCGATGGCTGATCCAATGGATATGACAGCCATTGACGATATTTCCATTGTAACGAACCTGCAGGTTGAACCGTACATAGCAACAACCAGAGAGGTTTTGACAGCCATCGACCGCTGTTATGGAGCATCTGAGACCATGGATGCGGCTCGTAGATTTACAAGAGAGCGTGCACTGCTCAGAGGAACAGCTGAAGATGAAGGCGAGACCGATGTCAGTGATGCACCAATTGTGCAGCTTGTCCGCTCACTGATTGAGCAGGCAATCCGTCAGCGTGCAAGTGATATTCATATAGAAGCCTTAGAAGAAAAGGTACGTGTCCGCTATCGTATTGATGGTGCACTCTATGAGAAGATGGTTTATGATAACAGTCTTCTTCCGGCGATTGCCACACGTATCAAGATCATGGGAGGCATGGATATTTCTGAGAAACGTAAGCCACAGGATGGGCGTATGAGCATTGAGGTTGACAGACAGGAATATGATATTCGTATTTCGTCGATTCCGACGGTTCATGGTGAGAAGCTTGTGCTGCGTTTATCTTCCAAACTGAATCTGACAAGAAGCAAGAAGGAGCTTGGCCTTTCAGATGCTGAAATGGGAATTTTTGACCATATGCTGGCGCACCCATATGGCATTATTTTTGTTACCGGTCCAACCGGAAGCGGTAAATCTACAACTTTGTATACAGCCCTGAGTGAGCTGAATACAGAGAACGTCAATATTGTGACAGTTGAAGATCCGGTGGAAGCCGATATTGAAGGCATCAACCAGATTCAGGTGAATCCGAAGGTGAATCTGACATTTGCTTCGGCTCTCCGTTCAATTCTCAGACAGGATCCGGATATTATTATGATTGGTGAGATCAGAGACCGTGAGACAGCATCAATTGCTGTTCAGGCATCTATTACCGGTCATCTGGTTGTATCTACGATGCATACGAATAATGCGGTGGGTACTTTGAACCGTATGGCGGATATGGGTGTTGAAAGCTATCTGATAGCGGATTCCATGGTGGGTGTCATTGCACAGCGACTGGTAAGAAAGCTTTGTCCACATTGCAAAAAGTCACATATGGCTACCACAGAGGAGAAGAAACTGCTCAGACTGCCGCCGGATAGGGAGAAAGAGATTTATGAACCCGGCGGCTGCCATTTCTGCAATCAGACAGGTTATTTCGGACGTATCGGTGTCTTTGAGATGATGGAAGTCAATGATGATATGCGCAAGTTGATTTCAGCCAATGCGTCTACAGAGAAACTGACAGAGGCGGCCAGAAGAACAGGCATGCACACACTGCGTGAGAATGCCGTTCAATATGTCTTAGATGGTGTGACCTCCGTAGAGGAGATGCTGCGTGCATCCTATGAATAGGAATAGAAGAGCATGTATAGTTTAGATGAAATTTTACGGATGTCTGTGGAAGAAAAGGCCTCAGATATTCATTTTACAGCAGGGTGTCCGCCTTATTATCGTATTGACGGTGTACTGACACCACTTAAAGGCGACAAGTTGCAGCCAACAGATCTGGAAGCATTGCTGCTGCCGATTTTGGACAATCGTCATAGAAACGAGTTGGAGACAAACGGACAGACGGATCTGGCTTATGCCATTCCGGGAGTCGGGCGGTTCCGTGTCAATGTTTATAAGCAGCGCGGTACTCTGGCTTCGGCCATGCGTTGCCTGCCATTTTCCATACCGGATGCAGACAGTCTTGGAATACCGGCGGAAGTGCAGGCATTGACAGCTAAGAAGAGAGGCCTTGTATTGGTGACAGGGCCAACCGGAAGCGGTAAGTCCACAACACTGGCGTCGCTGGTGGATATTATGAACAGGAAGTATCCGTATCACATTATTACGCTGGAAGATCCGATTGAGTATCTGCACAGACATCAGTACTCCATGGTGAATCAGCGCGAGATTGGCAGCGATTCCAATGATTATGCGCAGGCACTCAGGGCGGCACTTCGAGAGGACCCGGATGTGATTCTGGTGGGCGAGATGCGAGATCTGGAGACAATATCCACGGCGTTAACTGCGGCCGAAACGGGGCATCTTGTCTTATCGACACTGCATACCATCGGTGCAGACAAGACCATTGACCGAATCATTGACGTTTTCCCACCGAATCAGCAGCAGCAGGTGCGCATTCAGCTGGCATCCGTGCTGGAATGTATTATTTCACAGCAGTTGATCCGCCGGGAAGACGGAAGAGGACGAGTGGCTGCATTGGAGGTACTGTTTGCCAATACGGCGATTCGCAATATGATCCGTGAGAACAAGACTTATCAGATTATTTCCACGATGCAGACAGGCAAGCGTCAGGGCATGCAGACCATGGATGATGCCATTTATGAATTGTTTCTGCGCGGTGATATCAGTGCGGATTCTGCGGTTTCCTATGCACAAAAGCCTGGGGAGATGAGTGGCAAAGTCAATTTTGATATGCCATAAGATGCCGTTAATGAAGATTAAAGAGTGAAGAGAGGACGAAAAAATGCCGGGATTTTCTTATGTGGCTGTCGATCAGGCAGGCAAAGAGATAAAGGGCAGTATAGATGCGGAAAACAGTGAGAGAGTCGCGGAAACCCTCAGAAGAGACGGGCTGCTGCCTTTGTCGATCAAAGAGCAGGGTGTACTGAACAAGGAAATTGACTTCGCCATCGGCAAAAAGGTTAAGCCAAGAGATCTGAGTGTTTTCTGCCGTCAGTTTGTCAGTATCACAGAGGCTGGCGTTCCGATGAAAGAGGCTTTGCAGATGCTTGCAGAGCAAACAGAGAATAAATGGCTGAAACGGGCGATTGCGGAAGTCCTGACCAATGTAGAAAAGGGTAATACGCTGGCGGATTCCATGATGGCATTTCCGGATATATTCCCGGGAATACTGGTGAATATGGTTCGGGCCGGTGAAGTATCCGGCAGTCTGGAACTGTCTTTCTCACGTATGGCGACCCATTTTGAGAAAGAGGCCAAACTGCGGGCCACCATCATGAAAGCGACGATCTATCCGATTATTTTGATCTGTGCGGCTATTGGCGTCGTGGCAGTGATGCTGCTATTTGTTATTCCTATTTTTGTTGATATGTTTGCAGATCTGGATGTGCAGATGCCTGCCCTTACCCTTGCGGTAATGGGTATCAGCAGTTGGATGGCATCCCATTGGTATGTGATCCTGATCATTGCGGTTATTGCAGCTGCAGCCTATCGCCTGATTTATCAGACCGATCAGGGACGGCTTGCGATAGACAACGTCAAGATGAAGATGCCGCTTTTTGGCAAACTGACAGTAAAAACAGCCTGTGCACAATTTGCCAGGACGATGAGTACACTTCTGTCAGCGGGACTTTCAACGACCAGTTGTCTGGATATTGTTGCGGGCATTATGAAGAATGTTCATTATGCCAATGCCTTTTTGAAGGCAAAGGAAGAAGTGATGAAAGGTATCCCTCTTTCTGAACCTTTGCAGACAGCGGGCATTTTTCCGCCGATGGTTTATCATATGACGGGTATTGGTGAAGAGACCGGTAATCTGGAAGAGATGCTTGAGAAACTGGCTGATTATTATGATGAGGAAGTCGAGATGACGACCCAGAGTATTCTGGCAGCCATGGAACCATTGATCATCGTCTTTATGGCATTGATCGTCGGTACACTGGTCATCGCCGTCATCCTGCCGATTGGCGCTATGTATGAAGGCCTGGACAACCTGTAGAAGATCATTCAGTTATTCTGTATTTCAAAGCAGTTAAAAGTAATTAATGGATTCTTTGCGAAAAGCATTTGAATACGCGATTGGGAACCGCGTAAAAAGTTTCCGACAGTAACATGAAGGTGATGCGGCTGGCATAGGGAACCGTGTTCATCCATAAAAGAAAGAGAAATAAAGAAGGAGATAAACGTATGTTAAAATTTCTTAGAGACAAGAAGAAAGACAATAAAGGTTTCACTCTGGTAGAGCTTGTTATCGTTGTAGCAATCCTGGCTATCCTCGTTGGCATCCTTGCACCACAGTATACCAAATATGTAGAAAAATCAAGAAAAGCAGCTGATGCTTCAAACCTTGAGAACTTGGTAACAGTTATTAAGACAGCAGCAGCCGATGCTTCAGATAGTGTTCCTGTAGGTAAATATACAATTTCTGTAGCAGCAACTGGTACATCAGTTACAGCTGACCCAGAAGCTAACCTGGGTACGATCAAATCTGTTGTTACTGAATTTGCAGGTAATAAATGGGAACAGACATCACTGAAGTCATCCAGATGGCCAGATGGCGCAATAAAAGCAGAAATCGATGTTAAACAAGATGGTAAAATTACAGTTAGTTATACACCAACAAATGTAACTGAATCAAAATAATTATGTTTGCTGAATAAGCAAAATCTGATGCGAAAAGCTTGCTTTCATGAATGCTGCGATTTACAAAATGAATGCGTTTCGCAAAAAAACTTCGACTAGAAAGGAACTTCCCTATGCTTCTTTTTTTGGAATCGCTTCCATACATCGTCATTTTTATATTTGGCATTACCATTGGC
>OGCO01004861.1_pt1 | contig 13770 bp, 12 predicted proteins | sample 1570171 | NCBI WGS metagenome assembly OGCO01 (sample SAMEA4370583, study PRJEB24528) | human gut metagenome | reverse complement strand
CCCTTCTGCCCCCGGCGGAGACTCCCGCCCACACCGAGGGCTACGAGGGCTTCTATCACCTGACCCAGATGACCGGCAACGTGGGACAGGCGGAGCTGCACTATATCCTCCGCGACCACAGCGCTGCCGGGTTCCAGGTGCGGAAGGAGACCGTGCTCCACGCGGCCAAGGTGCTGAACGAACGGTACGGCGCCGGCACCGTGGAGTGGAGCATCCAGGATCAGTATCAGAACATGGCGGAAGTTATCCAGCAGCACTTCCTCCTCATCGACCACGCCAAAGCTGCTGCGGAAGCGGTGGGGTTGACGCCGGTGGTGGAGCCCATCCGGGGCGGCACCGATGGCGCACGGCTGAGCTTTATGGGTCTGCCCTGCCCCAACCTGGGCACCGGTGGGTACGCCTTCCACGGGCCTTATGAGCACATCACCGTGGAGGGGATGGAGAAGACGGTCGAATTGCTGTGCCAGTTGGTTCAAAAATGACTGCGTAAAAATACAACCATACCATAAATAAAGAGAAAAGGGGAAGCAACAATGGACGTCATCAAAGAAATGCAGGAAATGCGTGCTATGAAGGCACAGGTGGAAGAGCTGGCCAAGCAGGGGATGGACCCGCAGGTCCTGAACCAGAAGCTGCAGCTGCCCAGAAAAGAGTGGGAGAGCGACCTGGCTTGGAAGACCCGTGTGCTCACCTTGAGCTATGCCAGCGACTTCATCGACGGTGCAGAAGCCAAGGACATCAAGCTCACCTTCCAGCCCGAAGAGGCAGAGGCTGTGGCACAGGCGGTGGGTGCTGCCTATGAGTACAACCTGGTCAACCGGGAAGTGGATCACAAGGATAACCAGGTGCTGGTCAGCAAGCAGCTGGGCTGCTACTTAGCCCTGACCCTCTGCCACGCACGGGAAGGGAAGCTGATGGTCAAGACTGTCCCCGCCACCCCCGTCACCGGGCTGACCTCTCTGCTGGTCAGCGGCATGGTGCTGACGGTGAGCCTGCCCAAGTTCCGGGAGGTGAACACCATCGAGGTGGCCAACAAGGTGGTCAAGACCATGCGCGTCACCGACGAGGGGCTGCTGAGCTATAAGAAGTCTGCGGTCATCAACCTGCTCAAGTGATAAAAAAGCGAAAGCGCTGTTCCCGATGGGAACAGCGCTTTTACGTTTTGCATTTTAGAAAGAGAAAAAAGAGAGGGAGTTTTATGATGCAATCTTGCTTGCAAGGATAGGATACAAAAAATACGGGGAGAAGTGGTGAACGAAGGATAAAGAAATTATGAACAGACTGCGAACTGCCTTTTCAACGCCGCTGTCGGCTCAACAGCCCGATGAGCACCCGCTGTTCCTCCGTCAGCTCCTCCACCGCTGACCGGAACAGAGCCAGCTCCGGGGGTTGTGCCTGGCGTGCGGCGGCTTCGTAGCGTACTTGCAGGGTTTGCGCCCCTTGGAACAGGGCGGAATAGCCGGCGCGGGGCATCTGCCGGGCGGTGGGGCGACGGTTGGCGGGACGGCGGTCGGTCAGGGGGAGATACCAGACCTGACAGCGCAGGAAGAGGGCTGCGGCCAGGCGTCTGGCACGGCGGAGCTTCTTCTCGGCCAGGCTGGTCAAGGCTCGCTGGCTGGTTTGCTGGGCTAGGGCGCGGCAGCGGCGCCACTGGATGACTTCTAGGGTGATCAGCTCCCGCAGCACGCCCGTCCAACGGTCGCCAGGCGGGAGCGCAGGCGGGGGTGCTGGGGAGAGGACGGTCTGGATGGGGCTGGCGTCCGGGTCAGGGGAGACCCGCTGCCACACCTGGGCGAAGGTCTCTGCCTCCTGGTTCCACTGGGGTTCGTTCATGGGATCGGCCTCCTGTTTTTGAGAATTATCCCAGTTTATGTACCCCGGTCTCAAGGGGTGAAAAGCGTTGCAAGCCCTTCCATTGCGTGGTATAATGAGACATTATAATGTGGAAAAATGCTTTTTTTCAGATTGTGAGGCTATTTTTATGAAACGTGTTATCACATATGGTACCTACGACCTGCTCCATTACGGACACATCAACCTGCTGCGCCGGGCGAAGGAACTGGGGGATTACCTCATCGTTGCCCTGTCCACCGATGAGTTCAACTGGGAACAGAAGCAGAAGAAGTGCTATTTCAACTATGAACAGCGCAAGCAGCTGCTGGAATCCGTGCGCTATGTGGATCTGGTGATCCCGGAGGAGAACTGGGAACAGAAGGTCTCTGACGTGAAGGAATTCCGGGTGGACACTTTTGTCATGGGCAGCGACTGGGAAGGGAAGTTCGATTTCCTCAAGCCCTACTGTGATGTGGTCTACCTGCCCCGGACGCCGGAGATCTCCAGCACCCAGATCAAGCAGGATCTGCACAAATGAGGGATGTGACCCAACTGAGGGCAAATCGGTCGGACAGCTGCCGGGGAGCACATCTGCTGCTGGTGCTGATGGTGTTCAGCGCGGTGGCGTTGGCCGTCACCAGCGGACATGGACAGAGCAATCAGGCGTTGGCGGGGTTCTGTGCCTTTGTTCAGATGCCGCTCCTGTTTTTGGGGCTGGGGTTGTTCTCACGGAAGCGGGTGGAACAGACCCGCGACGCGCTGACCTTGGCGGCTGGCTTTGCGCTGCTATGGGCAGGGCAGACGGTGGTGCTCTTTTGGATGGAGACCGCCGGCCGGCAGGCGCCCCTGTTCCCCCTGTGGCCGAAGACCGGTCCGCCCTGGCTGTTCCTGGCTCTGGCCATCTGTCTTCCCCTGGGCGTCTGGCTGTCCTCGGACATACCTGGTGTTCGGTGGGGCGTGACGGGGGTGTTCCTGCTCCTGGGCTGTGCTGTGAGCTGTCTTCCCCAGGCGGACAGTCAGCCGGCGCTGCTGTCCTTCCTGTTCCTCTTCCCCCTGTATCTGCTGGGGCGAAATCTGGACTGGGACGCCCTGGAGGCTCGTGTGGACGGCAAGCGAAAGTTGCTGGCTTTGGCAGGATTGCTGGTACTGGCGGCTGGGCTGTGGCTGACCCGGAATGGGTTGGGCAAATATGTGGCGGTGTTCAACGGGACGCTGACGGATGCCAGCTTGCGGTTTGCGTTGCTGCGACTGGCCCAGTATGCTGTGGCACTGTTGCTGACGGGGTGCCTGTTGGTGCTCATGCCCCGGCGGCGTCTGCCGGTGCTGACGGGACTGGGACGGAACTGGTATGCCGGTTGGTTCTGGCTGGCGCCGATGATGACCCTCTGTCTCAGCGTCAAGCTGCTGTCCGCTGGCGGCTCTCGTGGCCGGCTGCTGCGGACGGTGGTGGGCTGCGTGACCGTGCTGCTGGGCAGTACCTGGCTGCTGGCCTGGCCGGTGAAGATGACCCTGCATCTGCCTGGCGACCTGACCGATCAAACGCGGTCGGAGGGACGTCGGCTGAACCAGGGGAAGGGGCTGTATTGGCGCGCCTTCTTGGTGGTCTTTTTGCTGGTGGTCACCGTCTTTGCCAGTCCCTTTGTGGCCAACGGGTACTCCACCGTGTGGAAGCCGGACGGCCAGAACCTCTATCTGACCATTATGTACTACACCCGCAGGTATGTGGTGGAGGCGGCCAAGACCTTCCTGGCCACCCATCAGCTGGTGCTGCCCCAGTGGGATTTCGCCATTGGGCAGGGCGCCAACATCCTGACGGTGTTCCATATCAACCCCCTGTTCCTGCTGGCTGCCGTCACACCCTATCGGTGGATGGAGCTGGTGTACAATGTGGTGACGGTGATCCAGATCCCGTTGGCGGCCTGGGCGTTCACCGTGTACTGCCACAGTGTGGAGAAACGGGAGGTGCTGCCGGTGCTCACCGGTGCGGTCATCTACGCCTGCTCTGGGTTTGTGATCTTCACCGCTGCCAAGCACATTTATTTCATGACCTTTTTTGTCATCTACCTGCCCCTCATCCTAGCTGGCTGCGAGCGTTGGCTCCGGCAGCGGAAGTGGGGGACCTTCGTGGTGATGATCTTTTTGGCCATGATCGGCGGGTACTATTATGCCTTTGTCAACACCCTTGTGATGGCCATTTATCTGGTCATCCGGCAGATTTGTGTCCATAAGACGCAGGTTAAGGTCATTTTCAAGGAGCTCTTCCAGCTGGTGGGACTGTACCTGTGGGGCTTTGCCTTGTCCCTGGTCATCTTCCTGCCGTCTATGGCTGGCTTCTTTTCCTCCAGCCGCAGCGACGTGCGCAAGAGTGCCTTTGACCTGTTCTATAAAGCCGGATATTATGCCAAGCTGGTGACCCGATTTGTCAGCTCCAATCCCAGTGCCAACTACTGGACGAAACTGGGGTTGGCAGGGGTGGCTTTCACCGCCCTGGTCATCCTCTTCCTGCGCTGGCGGGAGCGGAAGCTGGCGCCCCTGCGGGCAGGGACGCTGGTGCTGGTGGTGTGCATGTGCGTGCCGCTGATGGGCAAGATCTTTAACGGCTTTGGCTACGTCACCAACCGGTGGAGCTATGGCTTCGCCTTCTGTATGGCGCTGGTAGTGGTCTGTCTGCTGCCGCGGCTGGTGGAGCTAAAAGTCTGGGAACAGATCGTCCTGGCGATGGTGACTGCCGGGTACATGGCCCTGGTGGTCCACCTGTCCGGCGGTTGGGAGAAGGCACCGCGGACGGCCATGGTGCTGCTGGCAGTGGTGACCCTGTGCGCCATCGGCTTCACCTGGCTGCCCAACAAAAAGGTGGGGCAGTCGGTGATCGCATTGGTGACTTTGGGCTCGGTGCTGTTCAACATCAACCAGTTCTACAGCCCCAGCCACTCTAAGGAGCTGGAGCGCTACATGACCACCCGGAGCGTGCGAGCCAGCGTGGTGAAATCTGCTGAGGCGGCTGCCAGCCACATCAAGGATGATGGCTTCTGGCGGGCTGAGGTGGAGGGGAACCGGTGCAACCGGTTCTGCCTGACTGGCGGCTATGGCACGATGAGCTATTGGAGCGTGCTGGATGGCAACCTGGTGAATTACTATCAGGACTTTGACCTGAACTCCGTCCGTCAGTCCTACGCGGTATGGGGACTGGATGAGCGTGCCAGCTTGTGCGCGGCGTCCAGTGTGAAATACTTCGTGGGTAAGGCGACGGATGACGACGGCAAGGCCAAGAACTACGCGCCCTACGGCTTTGAAGCGGTGGGGAAGGATGGAAAGTTCACCATCTACAAGAACCGATACGCTCTGCCGGCGGGGTACACCTACACTGGTTATATGACCCGTTCGGACTATGAAAAGCTGTCTCCTCTGGAGAGACAGCAGGCGCTGCTCCAGTGTGTCGTCCTGCCTGACGACCAGGTGGAAAAGATGGAGGGTCAGCTGACCGAGACCAAGCCTCAGCTGTCCACCCAGGAAGTACCCTGGTCGCTGAAAAAGGAGCAGGATGCCAAGCTGAAGGACAACGCTATTGTGGTCAAAAAAGCGGGCGGGTCGGTGACGCTGACCTTTGCCGGTGCGGCGGACTGTGAGACCTATGTGTACTTCAAAGATTTGGAGATGGAGCAGAGTCCCAAGGAGGACTGCACCATGACAGTCAGCGGCAACGGCGTGAGCAAGAAGACCGACCTGTACCGGGAGGGGTCTCTGTACACCTTCCAGCGGGACGGGGTGACCTTCAACCTGGGCTACAGCGCTGACGGCGTGAAGCAGTGTAAGATCACCTTCGACGAGAAGGGGACGTACACCTTTGACACGCTGCAGGTGGTCTGTCTGCCGATGACGGACTATGTGCGGGACGTGACCGCCCTGAGCGAAGTGACCATGGAGGACGCCAAGGAGGAGGCTGGCTCTGTGTCCGGCTCGGTGACCTTGGCGGATACCCGGATGCTCACCCTGTCCATCCCCTGGCAGAAAGGCTGGACGGTACGGGTGGACGGCGAAAAGGCCGATGCCATCCAGGTCAATGGGATGTACACCGGTGTGCTGTTGCAGCCGGGGACCCATACCATTGAGGCAACTTATCAGATCCCAGGCTTGAAACCGGGTGCTGTGGTGTCCGGTGTCGCTCTGGTGGGCGGCGTGGCCGTGGTGATCTGGACGAAGAGACGGCAGAAGCGAGGCGGCGCACGGGTGCGCCGTGGCTCGGATGTGCCGTCGGAAAAATAAATACGCAAGTTCCTTTTAGGAGGCAGAATCATGAGAAACATTCCCTTCAATATCCCACCTGCAACCGGTCGGGAGCCGGAGTATCTGGCCAAAGCCATCGCCAACCACAAGCTGTGTGGGGACGGCCCCTTTACCAAGCAGTGCCATCAGTGGCTGGAGGAGCGGACAGGGGCGCCCAAGGCGCTGCTGACCACCTCCGGAACCAGTGCGCTGGAGATGGCGGCGCTGCTGTGCAATATTCAGCCGGGGGATGAGGTCATCCTGCCCTCCTTCACCTTTGTCTCCACCGCCGACGCCTTTGTGCAGCGGGGGGCGAAGGTGGTGTATGTGGACATCCGTCCCGACACCATGAATATCGACGAGACCAAAATTGAAGCTGCCATCACCGACAAGACCACCTGCATCTGCGTGGTCCACTACGCCGGTGTGGCCTGCGAGATGGACACCATCATGGACATCGCCCGCCGTCACCATTTGAAGGTGGTGGAGGACGCCGCTCAGGGCGTCATGAGCACGTACAAGGGCCGTGCTCTAGGCACCATTGGCGACGTGGGCTGCTACAGCTTCCACGAGACCAAGAACTATACCATGGGCGAGGGCGGCGCTGTGCTGGTCAACCACCCGGAAGACATCGAACGGGCGGAGATCATTCGGGAAAAGGGCACCAACCGGAGCAAGTTCCTGCGGGGACAGATCGACAAGTACACTTGGGTGGACTATGGTTCCAGCTACCTGCCCAGCGACCTGAACGCCGCTTATCTGCTGCCCCAGCTGGAGGATGCAGACAAGATCAACGAGGATCGCCTGCACAGCTGGAACCGATACTATAAGGGACTGGAACCGCTGCAAAAGGCAGGGAAGATCGAGCTGCCTGTCATTCCGGAGGGGTGCGTCCACAACAGCCATATGTTCTACATCAAGTGTGCGGACCTGGAAGAGCGGACGGCGCTGATCGCCTTCCTGAAGGAACGGGGCATCACCTCATCCTTCCACTACATCCCCCTCCACAGCGCCCCCGCTGGTCAGCGGTTCGGCTACTTTGGTGGGGAGGACGTGTACACCACCAAGGAGAGCAACCGGCTGACCCGTCTGCCTATGTACTATGGGCTGACCGATGAGGACGGCGAGGCGGTCATCGACGCGATTTATGAGTTTTATGGTGAGAGCCGATAAGGCGGAGAAACGAGAGAGAAAGCTATGAAAACGATCAGTTTTGTCATTCCCTGTTATGCCAGTGAAGGCTCCGTGGCATTGGTCATGGAGGAGATCCGCCAGACGGTAGCGGAGAAGCCGGAGTTCGACTATGAGATCGTGGCGGTCAACGACTGCTCCCCGGATAACGTGCTGTCTGTCCTGCGGCAGGAGGCGGAAGCCGACCCCAAGGTGAAGGTGGTAGACCTGGCCAAGAACGGCGGGCGGCACTGTGCCTTGATGGCCGGGTTCCACGTGGCGTCGGGGGACTATGTGGTGTGTATCGACGACGACTTGCAGTGTCCCACCGACCAGCTGTGGAATCTGCTGGCACCGCTGGAGGCGGGGGACTATGACGTGTCCATCGCCCGGTATGCCAAGAAGAAGCAGAGCGCGTTTAAGAACTTTGGCAGCAGCGTCCACAACAAGGTGTCCGACTGGCTGTTGGGGAAGGATAAGAGCTTGCGCTTCTCCAACTTCTCCGCCATGCGCCGGTTCGTCCGGGATGAGGTCATCCGCTATCGCAACCCCTATCCCTACATCTCCGGCCTGATGCTCCGCGCCACCAGTCGGGTGTGCAACGTGGATATGGAGGAGCGGGAACGCACCATCGGCACCGGCCACTACACCTTTAAGAAATCCTTCGCCCTGTGGATGAACAGCTTCACCGCCTTTTCGGTGAAACCCCTCCGGGTCTCCACTGCCTGCGGGTGCATCTGCGCCTTTGCCGGGCTGCTGGAGCTGGTGTATATCATCGTGCGCAAGCTGCTCACCCCCAGCGTGCCAGCTGGGTACAGCTCTATCATGGCGGTGCTGCTCTTTGTGGGCGGCATGATCCTGTTCATGCTGGGGCTCATCGGCGAGTACATCGGACGCATCTATATTAGCTTGAACAACTCCCCCCAGTTCGTGGTCCGAGAGACCTGGAACGTGGAGGAGGAGCGAAAGGAGGAGCTGAAATTATGAAGAAAAAACTTCTGATTTTAGGCGCTGGTATTTACCAGGTGCCTCTGATCGAGACCGCCAAGCGGATGGGCTTGGAGACCATCGTGGCCAGCATCCCCGGCAACTATCCGGGGTTCGCGCTGGCGGACAAGGTGGTCTATGAGAATACCGTGGACAAGGACGCCATGCTGGCGCTGGCCAAGGAAGAACAGGTGGCCGGGGTCTGCGTGTGCGGCACTGACGTTTGCGTGCCTGCTCAGGGATATGTGTGCGACCAGTTGGGGCTGAAAGGCCCCAGCGAGGCGGCGGCAGAGCGTGCCCAGGACAAGGCGCTGATGAAGGCGGCTTTTGAGAAGGGCGGCGTGCGGACGGCGCGGTTCATCCATGTGGATAATGCTAACCCAGTGGACATTTGTCAGGAGATCGGCTATCCGGTCATCTTCAAGAGTATAGACTCCTCCGGCAGTCGGGGCATCACCCGAGTCAATGGACCAGAGGACATCGCCTACGCCTATGAGCAGGTGAAGGAGAACACCCACGCGGATCACTACCTCATCGAAGAGTTCCTCATCGGTGACGAGTTCGGCGCACAGGCGTTCGTGCTGGACGGGGAAGTGCAGTTCATCCTGCCCCACGGGGACTACGTGTTCCAGGGGGATACTGGGGTGCCTATCGGTCATTTTGCGCCCTATGACATGGGTGCGGACATCGTGGCGGACGCAGAGGAACAGCTGCGCCGGGCAGTGAAGAGCCTGGAGGTGGACAACTGCGCCATCAACGCCGACTTCATCTTGTGCAAGGGCAAGACCTATGTGCTGGAGATCGGCGCACGGGCGGGCGCCACCTGTCTGGTGGAGATGACCAGCCTGTACTATGGCTTTGACTACTATGAGAAGATCATCCAGTGCAACCTGGGTGAAAAACCCGACTTTACGCCCCAGGCAGCCCCCCAGCCCAACGCGGAAATGCTGTTCCAGGCGCCGGTGACGGGGCAGATCACGGAGATTGACTTGAGCGGCGTGACGCCGGACGAGCGCATCATCAACCTGTCTATGGATTACCAGGTGGGCGATGCCGTGCGGCAGTTCCGCAAGGGGCCGGATCGCATCGGGCAGATCATCGCCATCGGGGACAGTGTGCCCCAGGCGAAAGCGCTGATCGACCGGGCGATGGCGCAGGTGAAGATCACCATCGACCCGGAATAAGCGGCTGCCCTTGGCGGGAGAGAGACGAAGGAAAAAGGAGAAACGTGTTATGTCTTACGCTTCAGAGAAACGGTGGGAAAACCTGTGGTATTTTCCCACGGACCTGATGAAATTATATCGGAAAGTGCCCACCAATCCCGCCAAGGTCAAGGCGGTGCAGGATCGGAAAGTCCGGGAGCTGATGAAGATCGCCTACGACATCCCCTTCTATCGGGAACGGTTCGAGGCCACCGGCACCACGCCGGAGGATTACACCTGTGCGGAGGATCTGTACAAGTTTCCGGTGCTGACCAAGGAGGAGCTGCGGGACTGGTCCAATCTGGAGCTGGATGAGCATCCGGAGAAGTATAAGGACTGGCACATTTCTCCCACCAGCGGTTCCACCGGCGTGCCCCTGCGCACCCCCTTCTCTCCCAAGGAGAATGCCTGGAACAAGGCCAATTTCATGCGCTCCATCATGCTGGCTGGCTTCAAACCGGGCATCCACAAGTGTCTACACCGGCCCAACAGCCTGCATACGGTCACCGGCGGCAAGAAGAGCTGGACGCAGCAGCTCATTGACACCCGGTGGAAGGATATGTCCGACGCCATCAAGCAGCGGGTGCCCAGCCGTATCCTGCTCCAGGAGATCAACGACTATAAGCCTGATTATCTGTACATCCACAAGAACATTATGGTGCGGGTGTGCCTGTACGCCAAGCGCAATCGGCTGTACATCCACAAGCCCAAGTGGTATTCTCCCATCAGCGAGATGCTGGACCCCAGCAGTGAAGCGCTGCTGAAGGAGATGCTGGGGCCGGGGCTCATCAACCCCTATGGCTTGTCTGAGACCTCTACGGCGGCAGTGCGTCTGCCGGGCGAGGAGTTCTTCCGGGTCAACAGCGACACCCATGTGGTGAACATCCTGGACGACGACGGGAGCCCGGCGGACAACGGCGTGGCGGTCATCACCCCCCTGTACAAGACCGACTTCCCCCTCATCAACTACGTCACCGGCGACCGGATGGAATCCCGGATGGTGGACGGCCTGCGGCAGATCACCAACATCAAGGGGCGGATGAACGACGTCATCCACCACAAGGACGGCAGTGTGACCGAGTGGGGCAACCTGGAAGTGGTGGTCAACTACGCGGTTGGTCTGGGGGTGGCTCAGAGCCGGTTCATCCAGGAGAGCTATGACACCATCCGCATCCAGGCGGTGAAAGATCCCTTCTGTCATATGAGCACGGCGGAGATCGAGCAGAAGTATACGGCGGTGTTCGCGCCGGCGCTGAAGAATGAGTTCCACTTTGTCTACGAGTGGATGGACGAGATCCCCAGCGACCCCAACGGCAAGCTGCGGATGATCGTGAACAACCTGCCGGAAGAGGCCAAGAAGGTCGTGGAACGATAAGGAGTATCCTGTGTTAGATCGATTTCTCGATAAAAAACGGAATCTGTATGCCCTGGCCATCGTGGCCATCGTCTTTGAGAGCTTGTCCTCCACGGTGCTGAAGCTGGGTGGACAGTATCCTTTCCTGTCCACCGGGTACCTGTTTTTCTTCTGCCTGGCGGTGGGCATCATGGCCCTGTACGCGGTGGCGTGGCAGCTGCTGCTGGAGCGGCTGCCGCTGACGACGGCGTATCTGCGGAAGGGCTTGACCTACGTGCTGATCTTCGTGTGGGCGGCGGTGTTCTTCCATGAGCAGATCCAGCCGAAACAGATCATCGGTATGGCGGTGATCATTGTGGGAATGGTGGTGAGTATGTCCGATGAACATTGAGTTTACCCCGGCATTTTGCTATGCTATGGCCTTCGCAGCGGTGCTCATCGCCACTATCAGCCAGATCTTGCTGAAACGGCAGGCCAACACCACCGGCCAGAACAAGAGTGGGTTCATCTGGAAGTTTTTGAACGTCCGAGTCATCGTGTCCTACGGGCTGCTCTTCCTGTCCTTGGCGCTGAACCAGGTAGCGCTCATCTGCGTGCCTGTATCGGTGCTGCCTTGCATTACAGCCACCAGTTTTATCTGGATCTTCCTGTTCAGTGCCATCTTTTTGCACGAGCGGCCCAGCAAACGGAAGATTCTGGGCGTCATCATCATCCTGGCGGGTATCGCCATTTCCCGTTTGTGAAAACATTAGAAAAGCAAAGAGATGGATTGGCAAGCGGTTCGTTCCCGAGTATATTGAAAAAACGGAATACAAGTATTGATATAGCATGTAGGTCTGAAAGAAGAGCGTAATGCTTAAAATACAGCACGTGAAATATAGGGAGGGTTTTATGAAAATTCGTTCTATTGTATCAGCGGCTCTTGTGTTCACGCTTTTATTGAGCGGCTGCGATTCCGCAGTGCAGAATGGCTCTAGCGGGTCGAATAGTTCTAGTAGGTCGAATGGCTCTAGCGAATCAAATGGTTCTGGCAGTTCTGCATCCAGCGGAGTTGAAACAGAGGAAAAGACACCGGAGCTGACGTTGGAGCAGAAGGTCGGACAGCTGTTTATCATACGGCCGGATGTGTTGGATTCGGAAACCTATACAGCGGAACAGTGCAATGATGTTAAGGCAGAGGGGGCTACGGAGGTAAACGACGCTATTCGCGCCAACATCAAAAAGTACCAGGTGGGCGGCGTGTGCCAGTTTAGCAAAAACATACTGAATCCGGATCAGATCACGAAATTCAATGCCGACCTTCAGTCCGCATCGGATATTCCGATGTTTATCGCGGTGGATGAGGAAGGCGGGAGCGTTGCGCGTCTGGCCAACACGGAGACATTTGATCTGCCCAAATATGAAAGCGCTGCCGCTGTCGGTGAAAAAGGGACGGATGCAGCCTACAAAATGGGAAACACGATCGGCAACTATGTCAAGAAATATGGGTTTAATATTGACTTTGCACCGGATGCAGACGTCAATACCAATCTGAACAATCCGGTCATAGGGACACGCGCATTTTCTTCTGACGCGGCAAAGGCAGCCGAGCTTGCAAAATCAGCAGGCAAGGGGATCGCAGATGCTGGTGTTATCCCGACCTTTAAGCACTTCCCAGGCCACGGTGATACCGCCGAGGACAGCCACACTGGTTTTGCCTACAGCTATCGCACGCTGGAAGAGATCAAGGGCTGCGAGCTGTTGCCGTTTGAGGCTGCTTCGGAGGTTGGACAGCATGCGATCATGGTATCGCATATCTCTATGCCAAATGTGACAGGGGACGATACGCCTGCTACGCTCTCTGAGCAGATCGTAGGTTTGATCCCTGATGCAGATCATACACTCATTATCACAGACTCTCTTTCCATGGAGGCGATTACGGACACGTATTCTTCCGGCGAGGCTGCGGTAAAAGCATTCCAGGCAGGCTGTGATGTTCTGCTGATGCCGTATGACTTTGTCGAAGCTTATGATGCTGTTCTGGCCGCGTGCAAAGATGGCACGATCAGTATGGAACGACTGGATAAGAGCGTTAACAAGATTTTGAGCTATAAGGCCGGGTTTGATAACGGCAAGTAAATTGAAGGATACCGATGACCAAGCTACGGACGGCATCCTGTTTCCAAAGAAAAAACAAAGGAGCCAGTTGACAACTGGCTCCTTTCCGGTATAATAAAGGTACCGGGGCACGCCGATAGACGGTTGACCCTCAGTTGTGGTTAAAAGAAGTAACCGATACTTTGGAAGAGGCGGTTACTTCTTTTTTCCATTCCGTGCGGCGATGAACAGACCGGCCAGGCCGATCAAAACCAACGTGTATGTAAACAGGTCGGAATAAGTCACCATAGGATCGCCCCCTCTCATGTCATGATAGAGGGCAGAAAAAAGCCGATACCCTCTTGAATAAAGAGGGTCAACCGCCTACCGTAATTGGCAATGCCACCTATAAAATACCATGATTCGTTTGATTCCGCAAGGGAAAATAAAGGAGCCAGTTTAATGACTGGCTCCTTTGCTTATTCCATTGCTTTCTCCGCCGCTCTGCTGGCGTGGATCACCGTTGTATCATAGAGGGGGAGGGAGGCGTGCTCCTGCTTCACCAGTAGTCCGATTTCGGTGCAGCCCAGAATCACAGCTTGTGCGCCGCGTGCTTTCAGGGTGTCGATGATACGGGAGAATGTCTTCCGGGAGGTGTCTTTCAGCGTGCCAACGCACAGCTCTTCAAAGATGATGCGATTCACCTCGTCGATATCCGCTTGCTCCGGCACGAGCACCTCAAATCCACGGGCCACCAGCTTGGACTTGTAAAAATCCTCTTGCATGGTGTAGCGAGTCCCCAGGAGTGCGACCTTGGTCACGCCATCTGACGCCAGGGCGTCTGCCGTGGCGTCGGCGATGTGGAGGATGGGGATGGTGACTTGT
>OGCO01004860.1_pt1 | contig 13771 bp, 10 predicted proteins | sample 1570171 | NCBI WGS metagenome assembly OGCO01 (sample SAMEA4370583, study PRJEB24528) | human gut metagenome | reverse complement strand
ACCTTTATGAAAATTATGACAGATTTCGCAGGGAACTGATGGAAAAGGAAACCATTGGGGAAGCGGATATGCAGGAGGTGTACAGGCTGCACCGGATCCAGGGATATCTGGCAGGACAGGCGGGGCAGTTAGAACAGCTGACTGTAAGAAACGGAAGCAGCCAGTATGAAAAACAGCGGTATATGCTGGTGGTAATACCGGTATGCAGTCTGATCTGCGGGATGGCGGCTTTCTGGATGGTGCGGCAGATGAACCGGACGGCCAGCCGCTATATTGTAAAGCCGATTGTGGAACTGGCAGCTGATTCAGTGCGCATTGGGGATAATGATTTTACAGGGCCGGATGTAGTGGCAGAGGGAGAAGATGAGATCAGCCGTCTGGTACAGGAATTCTGCCGTATGAAAGCGTCTACCAGGGAAAATATCCGAAACATGGAAGAAAAACATGCCATGGAGCAGAAGTTAAATGACATGCGTCTTCAGATGTTAAAAAGCCAGATCAATCCCCATTTCTTATTTAATACCTTAAATATGATCGCCAGTACGGCACAGATCGAAGATGCAGTGGCTACGGAAAAGATGATCACTGCTTTAAGCCGTCTGTTCCGGTATAACTTAAAATCAGCAGGTACGGTAATGCCTTTAGAGCGGGAACTGAAGATCATCCAGGACTATATGTATCTGCAGAAAATGCGCTTTGGCCAGAGAGTACGGTATGATACGGACTGTGCACCGGAAACGTTAGATGTGTTAGTTCCCTCCTTTGTTTTGCAGCCTTTGGTGGAAAACTCCATTAAACACGGCCTTTCCAAGGAGAGCAAGGGAGGCAGGATCTTTATAAGGACCTGGATGAGAGGAGAACGTTTGTGGATCTCTGTGTCAGATACGGGTGTTGGTATGGAAGAAGAACGTTTACAACAGATCCGTGCTGCGTTAAATGACGGTACAGAAAATGAGATCGGCATTGGTGTGGGAAATATTTACCGCCGGGTCCATGGTCTGTATGAAGATGGGGAAATGTTTATTTACAGTAAAAAAGGGTGCGGAACAGCCGTACAACTGGCTTTTACACCAAAAGATATCGTGTGAACTGCGAAAGTGCAGGGCACATGTATTGGGGATCAGAGAGAAAGACGGGAGGAAAAAGTTTATGTATCGTGTGCTTTTAGCAGATGATGAACAGATCGAGCGTATGGCTCTTGCCAGACGTTTGATGAGGCGCTTTGGAGATATTTTACAGATCAGTGAAGCTACCAACGGAAAAGAGGCAGTGCAGCTGTATGAAAAAGAGCACAGCCAGATCATTATCATGGATATTTCCATGCCGGAGTTAAATGGTGTGGAGGCAGCAGAGCAGATCCGCAGTATGGATGAGGACTGTGTTATTGTATTTTTAACGGCTTATGATGAATTTTCCTATGCAAAACGTGCCATAGTAATACGGGCCCTGGACTATCTTTTAAAGCCCTGTGATGAAGAAGAACTGACAGCTGTTATGGAAGAGGCCATGCGGTTGACGGATAAGGCAGTTGAAAATAAGAAAAATTCTTCCGGCAGCGGGGAAGAAAAGACAGAGGCAGAAAAGGAAGCGGAAAAAAGGAAAGAGCAATGGCCCTGGAACCCGGATGCAGAGCCGCCGAAAGACCCGGAAACAGAACGGGTGAACCAGGTAGCTGAGAAGATACGCACCTATATCCGGGAAAATTATATGAACGAGATCTCCATGCAGGATGCGGCCAGACAGTTTAATTACTCAGATGCCTATTTCTGTAAGTTGTTTAAGCAGTGCTTTGATCAAAATTTTACTACTTATCTTACGAATTTCCGCATCAATGAGGCGAAACGACTGTTAAAAGACAGAAATATCAGTGTGAAAGATGCAGGCATGAAGGTGGGATATTATGACTCCAACTATTTTGCCAAAGTCTTTAAGCGTGTGACAGGCATGATCCCGTCTGAATACAGAGAAGCTAATTGATACAAGGCAAATAGAAAACCAATATAAAACTAATACAAAACAGGACAAAGTTGTCATTGTACGTATTTTTGGACAAGATTTTCCACCTCAATGACAAGTATTTACGGTACAAAGGAAGACCCTCAGGTTATATAATGGGGAAGGTGTTAATGAAGTGTTAATAAATTAACTCCTTCCTTAAAAACCTGGGGGATTTGTGTTTTTCAGGAAGGAAAAAATATCACGTAGTGTATAAAGAAAGGGAAAATGATGGTTAGGAAATTAGTTAAAAAACTGTCAGCCTGTGTGCTGGCTGCAGCCGTTGTTGCTGGTCTTACCGGCTGCGGTTCTGTAACTTCCGGAAAGCGCATTGTCCGTATTTCACATGCCCAGTCAGAAACACATCCGGAGCATCTGGGACTTCTGGCATTTAAGAAGTATGTTGAGGAACGCTTAGGAGATAAGTATGAAGTCCAGATCTTCCCAAATGAGCTTCTGGGTTCCGCGCAGAAAGCGATCGAGCTGACTCAGACCGGTGCGATCGACTTCGTAGTAGCAGGTACTGCAAACCTGGAGACTTTCGCAAGTGTTTATGAGATTTTCAGTATGCCATATCTGTTTGACTCTGAGGACGTTTACAAGTCCGTTATGCAGGATACGGATTACATGGAAAAGATCTATGAGTCTACTGATGAAGCAGGTTTCCGCGTGGTTACCTGGTATAATGCAGGAACCAGAAACTTCTATGGCAAAAAGCCGATCAATACCCCGGATGACTTAAAGGGCATGAAGATCCGTGTACAGCAGAGTCCGGCCAGTGTTGCCATGGTAAATGCATTTGGCGCAGCTGCAGCTCCTATGAGCTTTGGTGAAGTTTATACAGCGATCCAGCAGGGCGTTATTGATGGTGCTGAGAACAATGAGCTGGCACTGACCAACAATAAGCACGGTGAAGTAGCTAAGTATTACTCTTATAATAAACATCAGATGGTACCGGATATGCTGGTTGCCAACTTAAAGTTCTTAAACGGCTTAAGCCCGGAAGAATATCAGGTATTTAAAGAGGCTGCTGCTGTTTCCACTGAAGTTGAGATGGCTGAGTGGGACAAGAGTATTGAAGAGGCAAAGGATATTGCCATTAATCAGATGGGCGTTGAGTTTATTGATGTAGATGTAAACGCATTTAAGCAGAAAGTGCTTCCTCTTCACGAGAAGATGTTACAGGAAAATCCGAAGATCGTGGATTTCTATAACCACATCCAGGAAGCAAACGAAAAAGCAAAGGGAGGACAGTAGAATGGAAACAATGCTGAAAATCAAAGCAGGGATCATGCGCGTTCTTAGTATCGTTATCATTTTCCTGTTTGCCTTTATGACTGTGATTGGTACTTACCAGATCGTGACCCGTTATTTCTTCAATAAGCCAAGTACTGTATCTGAGGAACTTTTAACATACAGCTTTACATGGATGGCTCTTCTTGCTTCTGCTTATGTGTTTGGAAAGAGAGACCACATGAGAATGGGCTTTTTAGCAGATAAGCTTACCGGTCCTGCAAGAAAAGTATTAGAGCTTTGCATTGACGCTTTAACCTTTGCTCTGGCAGCTGTTGTGCTGGTATATGGCGGTATCTCTATTACCAGGCTGACCATGATCCAGACTACCGCTTCTCTGCGCGTTCCTATGGGATATATTTACGTGATCGTACCGGTTACCGGTGTTCTGATCATGATCTTCAGTGTTATGAACGCGATCCAGGTTTCCAAGAAGAACTTTGATGAGAAGGGGGAAGTTAGATTATGAGTAGTATAGCAGTTACCTGTGGCCTTATTATCCTGGTGCTCCTTGTGATCATGCTTCTTGCAGGAGTTCCTATTGCAGTTGCTCTGGCAGTTTCCTCCATTGCAGCTATTCTTCCTGTTTTAAATACAGGCGCAGCCGTATTGACCGGCGCACAGAGAATTTTCTCCGGTATTTCCGTATTCAGCTTACTGGCAATTCCTTTCTTTATTCTTGCTGGTAACCTGATGAACAAGGGCGGTATTGCCATCCGTCTGATCAACTTCGCTAAACTGTTTACAGGAAGGATCCCTGGAGCTTTAGCACATACAAACGCAGTAGCAAACATGCTGTTTGGCGCGATCTCCGGTTCTGGTACAGCAGCAGCTTCCGCTATGGGTTCTATTATCGGACCTATTGAGGAAGAAGAAGGTTATGACCGTGATTTCTCCGCAGCAGCAAACATTGCAACTGCTCCTACAGGACTTCTGATCCCGCCAAGCAACGTTATGATCACTTATTCTCTGGTCAGCGGCGGTACATCTGTAGCAGCATTGTTCATGGCTGGTTATATTCCCGGTATCCTCTGGGGACTTGCCTGCATGATCGTTATCTATATCTTCGCTAAGAAGAAAGGTTACGCAAGCACAAAGAGATTTACAAACAGTGAAAAGATCAAAGTATTTTTCCAGGCGATCCCATGTCTGTTAATGATCATCATTGTAATCGGTGGTATCATTTCCGGTATCTTTACTGCAACCGAGGGAAGCGTTGTAGCCGTTGTATACAGCCTGATTCTTTCCCTGTTTTTCTATCGCTCCATTAAGGTTTCTGAGCTGCCAAAGATCTTCCTTGACAGTGCGGAAATGACTGGTATCATCATCTTCCTGATCGGTGTTTCCAGTATCATGAGCTGGGTAATGGCATTTACTGAGATCCCGAAGGCAGTTTCCACTGCTATGTTAAGCATCAGTGACAACCGTTATGTGATCCTTTTCATTATTAACATTCTGCTTCTGATCATCGGTACTTTCATGGATATGACACCGGCGTGTCTGATCTTTACCCCGATTTTCCTGCCGATCTGCCAGCAGCTTGGAATGAATACCGTTCACTTTGGTATCATGATGATCTTCAACCTGTGTATCGGTACTATCACACCTCCTGTAGGAACTACCCTGTTTGTAGGTGTTAAGGTGGGCCAGACTAAGATCGAAAATGTTATTAAACAGCTGTTAGTTTACTTTGCAGCTATATTTATCGTACTTCTGTTAGTAACTTATGTTCCGATCCTGTCAATGTGGCTGCCGGGATTACTTGGATATGTTTAAATAGAAATCAGGTCAACACAAAATCTCACATAGTGTTATAGAACCTGACTTTCAGAGTTGAATAGTAAAATATGGTGCTAAGCCAAGGATTAAAACCTATGGCTTAGCATTTTTTTATCTCTCCATCACTCAGAAAATAGGACATCAGTGGCAGGTTGCAAAGTGACGCGAAGTTTTTTATAATGGTGTCAGTATATAAGACCGCCTGTGGAAATGGTCAGGAAATGATTATTTTCGTCACCTAATTAAAACGGAATGAGGCCAGTGCAGCATTTTAAACCAGTTTGAGTGTGGGCGGTATTATCAGTATAACAAGGGGCGGCTGTTTGATGAGAACAGGCGCAGATGCAGGGAGCGCTGAATTAGGGGGAAAATATATGAAGAAGAGTATTTCGGTTGTGACGCTGTTTCCGGGAGCCGGTCAGTACTATGCCGGGCAGATAAGGGAACTGTTTGGCGATCTGGTGGAGGTTTATTCCTACAGTACAAGTGACCAATCGGTGGAAAAGATAACAAGAACGGATTTATATCTGGTTTCTACGGATGCTTTTAAGATAGCGGAGGAGGAGAGCCAGTATGTGCCGGCAGACGGGCAGGTGGTGGAAATATATGTAGGATATTCCAAGGATGTGATTCGCAGACTGAAGGAAATTCCGGCAGGAACCAGGGTGCTGTTTGTTAATGTTACGCACCAGATGGCCAGAGAGGCCATTACGCAATTAGAGCAGTCAGGTGTGAATCAGCTTCAATTCATTCCTTACGGGCCGGATGTATTTACGATGGAACCGACTTTTGGGGATGATGTGGTGCCGGAGAATGTAAAGCTGGCGGTAACGCCGGATGAGATGGATTTTGTTCCTGCAGGGATGGAGCAGGTCATCAATATCGGTCATCGTCCCTGTACTGCAAACACCATGATTGAGACTGCTTTGCGACTGGGATTAGAGAGTGTAATGGAAGAAAAAAAATTCCAGAATTATATTCACTCTATGGCTTCCGGAAATTACAGCTTTGAGCAGATGTTCCAGCGCTCCAGAAATCTGGAGAGTCAGTTGGATCTTCTTCTGGAAATTCTGGACGAGGGCGTGATCGGCGTTAATGAAAAAGGGAAAATTTTTGCCTGTAATCAGAAAGCCAGGGTTATTACAGGTATGAAGATCAGGATGCTTTTGGGGCGGCCGGCGGAACAGATTTTTCCATATATTCCTTTTGAAAAATGTATCCGTGAACAGACGCAGGTTCTGGAGCGCCTGATCCGTATTAATGCGGCAAATATCAATATGACAGTGGTTCCGGTTATGCGGGGCGGCCGATGTATCGGCGCTTTTTCCACCCTTCAGCCATTAAGCGAGCTGGAAAAAAAGCAAAATGAGCTGCGAAGTCAGCTGCGAACCAAGGGATACCGGGCGAAGTATAATTTTGAGGATGTAGTCGGAAAATCCCAGGCCATTGAGAAAACCAAAACGATCTTAAAGAGCATGGCCCAGACGGAATCTCCCATACTTTTAATCGGAGAGACAGGAACTGGAAAGGAAATTTTTGCTCACGCAGTTCATCTGGCCTCCAGCCGCAGAGATGGCCCTTTTGTGGCCATCAATGTAGCCGCCATGCCGGAAAATCTTCTGGAAAGCGAGCTTTTTGGTTATGAGGAAGGTGCTTTTACCGGGGCCAAAAAAGGAGGCCGTCCCGGCCTTTTTGAGTTTGCCCATGAGGGAACTCTGTTTCTGGATGAGGTCGAGGGAATGAGCATGGCCATGCAGGTAAAGCTTCTGCGCGTTTTGCAGGAGAGGGAAATCATGCGTGTAGGCGGAAATCAGATCATTAATGTGAACGTGCGTATTGTGGCGGCCACAAATGAGAGCCTGGAGGAGCGGGTGGAGAACGGAAGTTTCCGTAGGGATCTGTATTACCGGCTGAGCACACTTCCGGTCCTCATACCGCCGCTGCGGGAACGGGAGGGGGACATACAGCTGCTTTTGGAGCATTTCCGCAGATGTGCAGGCGGAGAATTTTCACTGTCTACTGAGGTGAGACAGCTCCTGTTTCGTTATTCCTGGCCCGGAAATATCCGGGAGCTTCAGAATGTGGTAGAGTATCTGTGTTTTACAGGAGAAAAGGTGATTAAGCGTGAGGATTTGCCAGTAACCTTTCTGCGTCTGGCGGGACAGGAAAAACCGGCAGTACGAAACCTGGACTTAGCAAAAAATGATTCCCGGTACAGTCCGGCTTTCTGGTTTGTGCTGGGACTGCTTTATAAGGCGGAAAAAGAGAGGCATCCTGCCGGCAGGGAGATGATACTGGAGACGGCAAGACAGCAGAATGTTGCACTGTCACAGAAGAAAATACGAGATATTCTGGCATTGATGGCGCAAAAGGGTTTTGCCACCGTGAGCCGGGGAAGAGGCGGCAGCCGCATCACAGAAACTGGTCAAAAAATGTGGGAAAATAACCAAATAACCAAATGACCAATTAAAATATGCGTTTTGGAAGCGGAAGCAAAAAGAAATGGGGAAAATGCGTGCTTTTCAGAATTGGCATGAATCTTGCTATATAAATAAGCAGCGGCCCGAAAGGAAACGGGCTGTAAAATGAAAGAGGAATGTCGCAGAGCACTGCAGGGCTCCGGCAGGAAAGGAGAGAAGTGAAATACAATTTTGACGAGGTCATTGACCGGAGCAAAAACCGCTCCGCCAAATATGACGAGAGAGAAAAGAAGTTTGGAAGAAAAGATGTGATTCCGCTGTGGATCGCAGACATGGACTTTAAGACGGCGCAGCCCATTATTGATGCCGTAAAGGCAAAAGCAGAGGAAGGAATCTGGGGCTACACCTCCAGACCGGCTTCTTATTATGAGGCAGTCTGCGGTTGGCAGAAACGCCGCAATGGCTGGGAGATCGACAAGTCTAAAATCAGTTTCAGCCTTGGCGTAGTACCTACATTATCTTCTATAGTGGAGGTTTTTACAGAGCCAGGAGATAAGGTGCTGATCCAGACACCGGTTTACTCCGAGTTTTATGATGTGACAGAGGGCTGGGGCAGAGAAGTAGTTGAAAGCCCGCTGGTTGAGACGGATGGGAACTGGAGTGTTGATTTTGAGGATTTTGAGGAGAAGGTAAAACAGGCGAAAATATTTTTCCTGTGCAGTCCTCACAATCCCCTTGGAATTGTATGGGAGAGAGAGCTGCTTACCAGATTATGCGAGATCTGCATTAAAAATCATGTGTTGATCGTATCAGATGAGATTCATTCCGATTTGGTTTTTCATGGAAAGAAGCATATTCCGACGGCAACGCTGTCGCCGGAAATCGCAGCCAACGTGATCAGCTGTATTTCCGGAACAAAAACCTTCAACATGGCGGGCCTGCAGGCGTCAGCGGTTATCTTCCCTAATATGGAGTTGAAGGCGAAGTATGACAGGTTCTGGATGAATCTGGATATTCACCGCAACAATGCCGTTAGTTCCGTTGCGATGGAGACAGCATTTAATGAAGGAGAGGAATGGCTGGAGCAGCTTCTGGTATATATTTCCGGCAACTTTGATTTTATCAAGGATTACTGTGAGAAATACATTCCTCAGATTCATCCCAATGTTCCGGACGCTACCTATCTGGTATGGCTGGATTGCCGGGAGCTGGGAATGAGCAATGAAGAGCTGAGCCGTTTTATGGTAGAGAAAGCTGGCTTGGGATTAAGCGATGGATACACATTCGGAAGAAGTCTTTCCGGTTATATGCGTCTTAACGCAGCATGTCCCAGAAGTGTTTTAAAACAGGCTTTAGAGCAGCTTCGTGCTGCTGTGGAAGCGTTATAGGGAAGCAAAGTAAGTATAATGGAGGGAAAAAAAATGGCAAAAGAAAAGAAGAAAGGCTTTGTGCTGCGGGCACTGGACACTGTGGAGCATGTGGGAAATGCTCTGCCCAACCCTGCAACGATTTTCCTGATTTTGACGGGAGTTGTAATTGTACTGTCCGCAATCTGTGCGGCTTGTGGTGTATCGGTTACATATGATTTCCTGGACAACTCAAAGGGAGAAATCACCCAGAAAACCGTTGCTGCAGTCAGCCTTCTGGCACCTGACAGCATCCGTCACATGGTAACAACCGTAGTTGGAAACTTTACCGGATTCTTCGCACTTGGAACTGTATTCACCATCATGATCGGTGTAGGCGTAGCGGACGGAACCGGATTTATGTCTGCATTGCTGAGGAAGGTGGCTGCTTCCACTCCAAAGGCATTTGTGACAGCTGTTGTGGTATTCTTAGGAATTATGTCCAACATCGCATCTTCTACCGGATATGTAGTTCTGGTGCCATTGGGCGCAGTTTTATTTATGGCATTCGGCCGTCATCCAATCGCAGGTCTTGCAGCAGCCTTTGCAGGTGTATCCGGCGGATGGAGTGCAAACCTTTTGATCGGAACCAATGACCCCATGTTTGCTGGTATGTCCACACAGGCAGCTCAGATGATCGATCCAAGCTACAATGTACTTCCTGTATGTAACTGGTATTTCATGATAGCATCTACATTCCTGATCACCATTATCGGAACCTTTGTTACAGATAAAATCATTGAGCCACGTCTGGCTCCTTATGTACCGGATGCTTCTGAGCAGGTTCAGGATATCGGTGAGAATGAGAAGCGCGGTATGCGCTGGGCAGGAATTACAGCGCTGGTTTATATAGCAATTATGGCAATGTTAGTTGTACCGCAGAACGGACTTTTAAGAAATCCGGAAACACACGCATTTTTAAGCTCCCCGTTCATGAGCGGAATCATTTTCTTCATGATGCTGCTGTTCCTGCTTCCGGGCCTTGCTTATGGTATCGGCGCTGGCGTTATCAAGAATGACAAAGATGTAGTGGAACTGATGAACAAGACCATCAGCGGTCTTTCCAGCTTCATGGTTCTGATTTTCTTCGCAGCTCAGTTTACTGCATGCTTTAACTATTCAAACCTGGGAACCATCATTTCCGTTGCAGGCGCCGATTTCTTAAAGTCTGTTGGCTTCACAGGACTGCCGTTGATCATTTGCTATATCGTACTGACCGCATTTATCAATATCTTTATTGCAGTTGACTCTGCAAAATGGGCTATTATGGCACCGATTTTCGTTCCAATGTTCATGCGTCTTGGTTATTCTCCGGAACTTACCCAGGTAGCTTACCGTATCGGCGATTCCAGTACCAACATCATTGCTCCGCTGATGCCATTCTTCGTATTGACTGTAGCATTCTTCCAGAAGTATGACAAGAAGGCAGGAATTGGAAGTGTTATTTCTACCATGCTTCCTTACTCACTGGCATTCTTAATTGGCTGGATTATCATGTTCTGCGTATGGTATGTACTGGGACTTCCGTTAGGACCTGGTTCACCGATGTTCTATTAATGAATAACTAACTGATGGTTGAAGGAGAAGGGGAAAACAAATGAGACCAAAGGAATATAGAATTAAGGAACTGCTTCGCAAAAAGGGATTGGATGGATCAATCGTATCCTCTCCGGAGAATTTTCATTATGTAACAGGATTCGGCGGCCATCAGCATACCGTATCCAGACAGCCAGGATTTACCCTGGCTGTCATGCGGGCTGATGACAAGGTGCCCACCCATCTGACAACGATGGACTTTGAGGCTGCCACATTCCGTATTAAGGCTACGGGACTGAATTTTGTGGTAGACCCTTATGATACCTGGGTTGGCTTAAAAACCTGGGATGAGATTGCCCACGGAGCGGTTGTGCCGGATAAAACAGCTATGGAAAGCTCCATGGATAAGCTGGTTCAGTTTATGAAGGCCTGCGATCTGGCGAACAAAAAGGTTGGCGTAGAGCTGGATTACCTTCCAGTTCCCTACTATAAGAGCCTGACTGAAAAGTTCCCGGAAGCGGAATTTGTGGATATTTCTGATTTGTTTGTTTATGCCCGCAGCGTAAAACAGCCGGACGAGATTGAAATGTTCCGGAAGCTGTGCCGCATTGCAGATCATGGTTTTACAGAGGTAAGCAAAATTGCGAAGATCGGTGTGTCTGAGCGTGAATTGGCTCAGTGTTTCCGGGAAGATGTAATAAAGTCCGGATTCTGTGCTCCAAGCGCCTGGTCTATGTTCTCCACAGGCCCATCCAGCGCAAGGCTGACACTGCCGGGAGACGGAGTTGTAAAAGACGGGGATGTGGTGAAATTTGATGCAGGTGTCAATGCAGAATTTGATTTCTATACCACAGATACCTCCAGAGCATGGATAATCGGAAACGGCGACCCGGTATTGTTAAAATTAAAGGATCGTCTTTACGAAGGACAGCGCAGAATGATTGCGGCGGCAAAACCAGGCCTTCCTATCAGTGAATTGTATCACACTGCATATGATTATGTAAAAGAGATGTTCCCCTGCTATCGGAGAGGTCATCAGGGACACTCCATCAGTATGGGACCGGCGACAGCAGAGGCGCCTTACATCAACGCTTCCGAGACAAGACCTCTGGAGGCAGGAATGATACTGGCAATGGAAGTACCTTGCTACATTGACGGTGTAAATGGTTTCAACATTGAGGATATGGTGCTGATTACAGAGGATGGTTGTGAAGTGTTGACACCAAACACACCTCATTATCTGTAAAACAGACCGGTTAAGGGGTGATTTTCCATGAATAAAAGGATTCTGATCATAGGAGGCGTGGCAGGCGGCGCTTCGGTAGCAGCCAGAGCAAGACGTCTCGACGCGGGAGCAGAAATCATTATGTTTGAGCGTGGCCAGCATGTGTCCTTTTCCAACTGTGCTCTTCCCTATTATCTGTCAGGAGTAGTGGGAAACAGTGATGCACTGGTAATGATGTCCCCGGAAAAATTCAAAAAGTCTTACGATATAGACGCACGGGTTAACAGCGAAGTGATGGCTATTAACCGTGACAAAAAGACCATTGAGATTAAAAACACGCTGACCGGGGACGTACATGAGGAGGCCTACGATGTTTTGGTTATGGCTCCCGGTGCATCACCTGTAAAGCCAAGAAGCATCGGCGGAATTGACGGCAAAAATGTGTATACAGTCCGTAACGTGGCAGATATTGTTCACTTAAAGGATGGACTGGAGGCCGCAGGAGCGGAGAACACAGCGGTTATCGGCGGTGGCTTTATCGGAATTGAGGTGGCTGAAAACCTTGCAAAGGCGGGGAAGAAGGTTACTGTGGTGGAGGCCATGAGCCAGATTCTGGCGCCCTTTGATTACGATATGGTACAGATGCTTCACAAGGAACTGCTGGACAACGGCGTGTCTTTAATTGTGGATGATGGAGTAAAAACCATTGAAGAGAAGCAGATTACCCTTGCTTCCGGCAAGACGGTGCCAGCGGATGCGGTTATTCTGGCTATTGGTGTAGCGCCGGAGACGGGGCTTGCGAAAGCAGCCGGACTGGAGATCGGAGAGACCGGCGGCATTTTGGTGGATCACAACTACCGCACAAGTGATAAAAATATTTATGCGGTTGGTGATGCCATTGAGGTCTTTGACCGTATGACCGGGAAACCTTCACGTCTGGCTCTTGCCGGTCCGGCCTTGAGACAGGCGCGGGCGGCGGCGGATGCGATGTATGGGATTCCCAATGACAACAGAGGTGTCATCGGTTCCTGTGCACTGCGTGTATTTGGCTTAAATGCAGCAGCAACCGGTCTTAATGAGCGGAATGCCCGCAAAGCCGGGATTCCTTGCGATTCTGTTTATGTGATTCCAGGTGACAAGGTGGGAATTATGCCGGGAAGTGCACCTATGCACTTTAAACTGGTGTTTGAGGTCCCAACCGGAAGGATCCTGGGTGCTCAGGCCATCGGAAGAGGAAATGTGGACAAACGGGTGGATGTGATTGCAGCCATGGTTTCCATGAATGGCACCATCCGGGATTTAAAGAACCTGGAGCTGTGTTATTCACCAGTATTTGGCACAGCCAGAGATGTGGTAAATCAGGCGGCTCTGGTGGCTGAAAATATTCTGTACGGACGTTTCCGCCAGGTTCCGGTTACACAGGTAAGAAGCCTTGTGGAGGAACAGGCGTTCATTGTGGATGTACGGGAAAAAGGAGAGTATGAGGCCGGACATTTGAAGGGTTCTGTGAACATTCCTTTAAGTGAGCTTCGCGAGAGAACGGATGAAATTCCGAAAGACCGTCCGGTATACCTGCATTGCCGTTCCAGCCAGAGAAGCTACAATGCGCTGATGGCGCTTCAGGGACGGGGATATGAGAATGTGGTTAATATTTCCGGATCATTCCTTGGAATCTGCCTGTATGAGTACTACAATGATGTGGCCATGGGGCGGGAAAAAATCGTGACGGAATATAATTTCGCATAAATATTCTGATATTTTTATACAACTTTTAGATTGACGCAGAATGTGTGTTGGAGTAAGTTTTTATGGAAAACGCACATTCTGCGTTTTTCGCTGTTGTCATGCATCCGAAAGAAGCTGCCGGCGACAGAACCTGCGAATCGGCAGATCAGCTTGTAGTTCTCATGAACAGGCTATTGAAAAGGGGCGGTATTTTTGTTTAAGGGGCAGTTGCTATTGAACGATGAGATGTGTTACTATAAAGAAAGTGTTAAGTTCCAGTTATTGGAAAATATCAGGATGTTCTCTCGGAGTCTTTCCTGCACCTGCTTTTGTGGCTGATTTTCCGCCAGTCGCACCCGAATTTCATCAATGTACGCACCGCGTACACCTCA
>OGCO01004857.1_pt1 | contig 13780 bp, 11 predicted proteins | sample 1570171 | NCBI WGS metagenome assembly OGCO01 (sample SAMEA4370583, study PRJEB24528) | human gut metagenome | reverse complement strand
CAAAGGCCATGACCTTATAGTAGGTGGTCTGGATGCCGCAGCTCTCGGCGGCGATCTCATTGTCGCGGATGGCGAGGACCGCGCGGCCATGGCGGCTCTTCATCATCGCATGGATGGCGAAGCAGGTGATGACCACGCAGAGGAAGACGTTCCAGTAGTTCGAATATTTGGGGATGTTCTTCAGGCCCTTGGCACCGTAGAACAGCTTGAAGCCCAGCACGTCATCGATGTTGTTCAGGGTGATGCGGATGATCTCGCCGAAGCCCAGCGTCAGGATGGCGAGGTAGTCGCCGGTCAGGCGCAGAGCCGGGATGCCGATGAGCACGCCGAACAGGCCCGCCACGACACACGCCAGCGCCAGACCGAGGGCGAAGGAGATACCGCCCGGCAGCGGGCAGTACTTGGTGAACAGGGCGCAGGTGTAAGCGCCCACGGCCATGAAACCGGCATGGCCCAGCGGCAGCTGGCCCAGATAGCCGGTGGCAACGTTCAGGGAAACCGCCAGAATGATGTTGATGCCCACGGTCAGCAGGACCTTGTTCTGGTAGGTGGACAGCACGTTCTGGGTCAGGTAGGACAGTCCCACGAAGAGCAGCGCCACCAGCACTGCGTTCATCAGGTAGCGGACCGGCATTTTCAGGGTTTTGCGTTTCGTATTCATCTTCCAATCCCCCTTACACCTTTTCCTGCACCTGACGGCCAAGGAAGCCCGTGGGCTTGACCAGCAGCACGATGATCAGGATCGCAAACGTGACGGCGTCCTTCCAAGCGGAAAGGCCGATGGCGGAAACAAAGCACTCGCACAGGCCGATGGCGATACCGCCGATCATAGCGCCCGGCATGGAACCGATGCCGCCCAGAACGGCGGCAACGAAGGCCTTCAGGCCCAGCATGGAACCCATGGTGGGCGTTGCCTGCGGGTAGGAGCAGCAGTACAGCACCGCGCCGATGCCGGCCAGCGCCGAACCCACCGCAAAGGTGAAGGAGATGGTGCTGTTGACGTTGATGCCCATCAGGCGGGCGGCGTCCATATCCTCCGAGACGGCGCGCATGGCCTTGCCGAGCTTGGTCTTCTGGACAAGGAAGGTCAGCACCAGCATGGACAGCACCGTGACCACCAGCGTGATGATGGAGGTCAGGCCCACAGGCACCTTGCCGACATAGAAGGTCTTGGGGGCGAAATAGGCCGGGATGACCTTGGCACCGGACCCCATGATGAGCTCTGCGGTGTACTCCAAGAAGAAGGAGACGCCGATGGCCGTGATCAGCAGCGAGATGCGGGGCGCGCTGCGCAGCGGGGTGTAGGCGATCTTTTCGATCACGACGCCCAGCAGCGTGCAGACGATGATGGTGGCGCAGACGGCGGTCACCGGGCCGAGACCAAGCTGGTTCATCACGAACCAAGACATGTACGCGCCCACCATAATGATATCGCCGTGGGCAAAGTTCAGCAGCAGGATGATGCCGTACACCATGCTGTAGCCCAGCGCGATCAGTGCATAGATGCTGCCGAGCGAAAGACCGTTGATCAGCTGGCTAAAAAACACTGTCATGGATGGATACTTCCTTTCTTTTCGGCGTTTTCACGCCTTCGGGGGATCACACTTTTTTACCAAAAAAGCGGAGACAACCCGTTCCGGCGGTCTCCGCAAATGGTTCGATGGGAAATCAGAACATTTCCTTCAGTTCCGGCTTGCCATCAATGTAGGTCAGGATGGCGGTGCTCTTAACGGGGTCGTGGTGCTCGTCGAAGGTGAAGGTGCCGGTCAGACCCTCGATGGTGCCGCCCGCGATGGCGTCGATGACGGCCTGCTTATACTCGTCGGAGCCAGCCTCCAGACCGGCGTCCTCCGCAGCCTGAATGCCGTACAGCACGGTGGTGGCGGCGTCGTAGCCCAGAGGAGCGAAGCCGTTGGGGTAATCCTCGCCGTACTCAGCCTTGTAAGCGCTCTCGAAGTCGGCAGAAGCGCCCTTTGCATAGTTTGCGCAGAAGTAGCTGTCCTTCAGCTGCTCTGCGGTGGCGTAGCCTTCCAGACCATCCCAGCCGTCGCCGCCGAGGAAGGGAACGGTCAGGCCGATGCTCTCAGCCTGAGCAAGGATCTGGCCCACTTCCTGATAGTAGTTGGGGCAGAAGACGGTCTCCGGGCCCTTGCCGAGGATGCTGGTCAGCTGGGTCTTGAAGTCCACGTCGCCGTCGGAGTAGCTTTCCTGATCGACGATGGTACCTCCCTGTGCCTCGAACTCCTTGACGAAGTTCTCCGCCAGACCCTCGTTGTAGTCGGCACCCTTCTTGAAGATGACGGCAGCCTTGGTGTAGCCGAGCTTCTGGCAAGCGTAGTCCGCCATCTTCACACCTTGGAACGGGTCGGTGAAGGTGGCACGGAAGACATTGCCATTCACGGTGTCGGTCTCGGCATCGTAAGTGACGGACTCTGCGGTAGCAGAAGCGGTGACCATGGGCATGTTGTAGTCTGCGCTCTCAGCAGCAACGGCCAGCGTGGGGGCGGTGGTAACGTCGCCCACCAGAGCGGTGATGCCCTGATCGCACATCTTGGTGAAGCAGGTGACAGCCTGCGTGGGGTCGCCCTGCTCATCCATGGTGATGATCTCGATCTGCTTGCCGTTGATGCCGCCTTCCTCGTTGGCCTGCTTCAGGCGCAGGGTCGCACCGTTGACAACGGCCTGACCGTAAACGGAAACATCGCCGGTCAGGGGTCCGAGGACGCCGACCTTGATGGTGTCGCCGGAAGCGGCTGCACCGGCCGTGGAAGCAGCACCGGAAGCAGCAGCGCTGCTGGAAGAACCGCCGCATGCAGTCAGAACACCGGCAGCAGCCACAACACCGGCAGCAGCCAGAAAGTTACGACGAGTGATCATCTTTTTCATAATGAATATCCTCCTGTTTGGAAGTATTTGCAGAAAATGCAGAAAGCAGAGCCCTTCCCTCAAAGCGGCTCTGCTTTCGGTGGTTTCATTATAGCCCCCTTTGGAGAAGTCCGCAATTCACAAACCGTCCATACTTTCGGCGGACATTTCCGTCAAATCATGTGAAAGTCAACAAAATTTTTCTGTTTCTTTTGGATGTTTTTTCATCTTGTTCACTTTGTTTCACCCTGAAATGAACGCTTTTCACGGATGTCAAAAAAGTTACAGCGCCGTATTTTTGTCCTTCCGGGTGCAGATGGAGGTACGATAAAATACCATGAGAAGCCATTTTCATGCAAGAAGCGTACAAAGCCGCTGGATAGCTCCCGGTGCGGCGGGGCACTCTTATAATGTTTACAGCCGCAAACATCCGTTTTCCCTCTTGCGCTGGGACACAGGACGTGGTAGGATAAAGGCAGTTAGTTAGTGTTGACTATCTATAGCTTTCAAAACATTACCGGGAGGTTTTCGTATGAACTATCTGGAAATCGAATCTGTTGTCGGCCGCGAGATCTTGGACTCCCGCGGCAACCCCACTGTGGAAGCCGAGATCACGCTGGCCGATGGCACCGTGGCCCGCGGCTGCGCCCCCTCCGGCGCATCCACCGGCGAGTTCGAGGCGCTGGAGCTTCGCGATGGCGACAAGGGCCGCTATCTTGGCAAGGGCGTGACCAAGGCCGTTGAGAACATCAACACCGTCATCGCCGATGCTGTGGTGGGGCTGGACGCTTCCGACATCTACGCAGTCGATGCTGCCATGCTGAAGGCCGACGGCACCAAGGATAAGTCCAATCTGGGGGCAAACGCCATTCTGGCCGTGTCCATCGCTGCATGCCGCGCCGCTGCCGCTTCGCTGGACATGCCCCTCTACCGCTTCCTCGGCGGTGTGAACGGCAACCGTCTGCCCGTCCCCATGATGAACATCCTGAACGGCGGCGCACATGCCACCAACACTGTGGACACGCAGGAGTTCATGATCATGCCCGTGGGCGCCCCCTCCTTCAAGGAGGCCCTGCGCTGGTGCGCTGAGGTCTTCCATGCCCTCGCCGCCATCCTGAAGGCCAAGGGTCTGGCCACCTCCGTCGGCGATGAGGGCGGCTTCGCACCCAACCTCTCCAGCGACGAGGAGACCATCGAGACCATTCTGGCCGCCATCGAGAAGGCCGGTTACCTGCCCGGCAAGGACTTCATGCTGGCCATGGACGCTGCCTCCTCCGAGTGGAAGAGCCCCAAGGGCAAGGGCTTCTACAAGCTGCCCAAGGCCGGCACCGAGTACACCTCCAGCGAGCTGATCGCCCACTGGAAGAGCCTCGTGGAGAAGTACCCCATCATCTCCATTGAGGACGGTCTGGACGAAGAGGACTGGGAAGGCTGGCAGGAGATGACCCGCGAGCTGGGCGGCAAAGTCCAGCTTGTGGGCGATGACCTGTTCGTCACCAACACCGAGCGCCTTGCCAAGGGCATCCAGTTGGGTGCAGGCAACGCCATCCTCATCAAGCTGAACCAGATCGGTTCCGTCTCCGAGACCTTGGAGGCCATCAAGATGGCACACAAGGCCGGTTACACCGCCATCAGCTCTCACCGTTCCGGTGAGACCGAGGACACCACCATTGCCGATCTGGCCGTGGCCCTGAACACCTGCCAGATCAAGACCGGTGCTCCCAGCCGCACCGAGCGCGTGGCCAAGTACAACCAGCTGCTCCGCATCGAAGAGCATCTGGGCGCCAGTGCCGTTTACCCCGGCATGTCCGCCTTCAACGTGAAGCGGTAACATTTTCCAGCAATCGAGGGGCTGTTTTCTTCGTATTCATCACGGGGTGCCTGTTGCGGGCCGCTCCCAAATCGAATGCAAAGGAGACGCTCCCCCATGCTGTCAGTTTCGTCCTCGATCCTGCTTTGGCTGCTGAAACAGGCCGGTGTGTCCGGCTTTCTGCTCTGGCTGCTGGAAAAGATTTTAGGATAACAAAAGAGGCTGCTGCAAAACGCCTTCCGACATCGCTTGCGCGATGCCGGAGGGAGTATGCAGCAGCCCCTTTTTCGTTATAGCCGGATCTGCCGTTTCGCCGTTTGCAGCGCAGTGCGCAGGGGGCGGTAGAGCAGCAGCATGATCACGAAGTTGCCCGCGCCGTGCATGACGTCGTAGGACAGGCCGCTCAGCCACCAGCTCAGCGCGAACGCCGGGGTCTTGGCCACCAGATACACCGCTGCGCACAGCCCGCCGAAGCAAAGGCCGTAGGCCCCGCTGAACGCGGCCCAGCCGAAAGCATTGTCCATCCGGCGGAGCAGCCACGCCAGCACCGCCAGCAGATACCACACATACAGGTACATCGCCCACCACAGCCCAAAGCCGTACAAAACGCCCTGCAGTACCAGAAAGACCGTGACGGCCCCCGGCGTCTCGCGGGGGAGCTCCAGCGCGAAAAGGATGATGAGCAGGGTCACCGGCTCCACGTTCGGGATGCCGCTCATGGCCTGTTTGCTGACCACCAGCAGCGCTCCCATCAGGCCGCTGAGCGCCAGCCGCAGCACCTTGTTGTGCATCGGTTCCTTACTTCGTGTAGGTGAAGGCATAACTGTCTCCATCGTGCAGCTGGATGTCGGCCACGCCCACGGCGGTCATTTCGCCGGAAGCGTCGGTCAGGCACCACCAAGCGGCGTCCTTGTCCCAGTCGGCGGTCTCGCCGTTCACGGTGGTGACGAAGCCCGCAGCGGCCTCGTCCTCGCTGATGATGCCCGCCTCGGCCAGCGCGTCGCTCAGCTTCTCGCCGTCGGTCGCCTCAAGGTCGAATGTCTGGCTCTCGCCATCGGCACCGGTCACCGTGAACTGGGCCTTGATCTTGGCGTCCGAAGCCTCAGAAACCGCCTCGCCGGATGCGGCCACAGAGGAAACGGCTTCGCTGGACGCAGCGGAAGAGGCGGTGCTGCTGGCAGCCGAAGACGCGCCGCAGCCCACCAACAGGCTGGCCGCCAGTGCGGCCGCTGCCGCAGCGAAAAAAATACGATCCATGATCTTCATAAAAAGAATGCTCCTTGGTTCTATTTTCACATGTGCAGAACATGCAGTGCTTATCATATCATCCGCCGGGGAAAATTGCAAGAGAAAGCGTTCGACGTCTTGACAATCTCCCTAAATTCGATAGAATGGGATCAGAAAAGGATAACCGTTGCAAGCAATTGCAGCAGCGCGATCACAGGATCACAACACAAAAGCCGCCGTGCAGCGTTCTGAACTGCACAGCGGCCTTTTTGTTTGATATAGGGTGCCTTACAGCTTCTTGCCGGTCAGCATCTCATAGGCTTCGAGGTACTTCTCGATGGTCTTATCGATGACATCCTGCGGCAGGTCATAGTTGCTGTCGGGGTTGGCCTTGAGCCAGTTGCGGACGAACTGCTTGTCGAAGGAGGGCTGGCCGTGGCCGGCTTCGTAGCCCTCCAGCGGCCAGAAGCGGGAGGAGTCGGGGGTGAGCATCTCGTCGCCCAGCACCACATTGCCGTTCTCGTCCAGACCGAACTCGAACTTGGTGTCAGCGATGATGATGCCGCGGCTCAGGGCATACGCGGCGCACTTCTTATACAGGGCAATGGTGTAGTCGCGCAGCTTGGTGGCGTACTCCTCGCCGTGGCCGGGGAACTGCTTTTCCAGCACCTCGATGCTCTTTTCGTAGGAGATGTTCTCGTCGTGGTCGCCGATCTCGGCCTTGGTGGAGGGAGTGTAGATGGGCTCGGGCAGCTTGTCGGACTCCTTCAGGCCTTCCGGCAGCTGGATGCCGCACACCTTGCCAGTCTTCTGGTAGCTGGCCCAGCCACTGCCGGTAATGTAGCCGCGCACGATGCACTCGATGGGCAGCATGGTCAGTTTGCGGCACATCATGCTGTTGCCGTCGAACTGCGGCTGCTGGAAAAACTCAGGCATATCCTTCACGTCCACGCTCAGCATATGGTTGGGCAGCAGATCGCGGGTGTAATCGAACCAGAACTTGCTCATCTGGGTCAGAACGGTGCCCTTTTTGGTGACCTTGTTTTTCAGGATGACATCAAACGCGGAAATGCGGTCGGTAGCAACCATGATGAGGCTGTCACCGTTATCATAGATCTCACGAACCTTGCCTTCTTTAATGGGCTTGAACTCAGTCATAATCAAACACTCCATTTTCCAATGCCGAAAAAGCGGCGGTGTATCTTACCTGATTATTGTACCATGTCTGCGGACAGTTTGAAAGAAACAGAATGAAAGGAAAATCAGGCCGTTTTTGCATTTTTCTCGTGAAAAATGTACGAAAAATAGAATCAAAATTCGGCGATTTGACGATAAAAGTCGTACTTTCACAACAATGAAGCACCTTTTTGTAAAATGTAGGCATGGACATTCCGGCGATTGTGCGGTATCTTATAATCAACAAATTAAAATAGGGAGGGTTTACTTATGGGCAGTTTTCCCAAAGATTTTCTGTGGGGCGGTGCCACCGCTGCCAACCAGTGCGAGGGCGCATGGCAGGCAGGCGGCAAGGGCCTTGCCACCGTGGATGTGACCCCGTTTGGCCCGGACCGCTTCCCGGTGGCGCTGGGTCGGCTGGAAATGCTGGAGTGCGACGACAAGCACTATTATCCCAGCCATGAAGCCATTGACCTGTATCACCATTATAAAGAGGACATCGCCCTCTTTGCCGAGATGGGTTTCAAGTGCTTCCGGCTGTCCATCGCATGGACCCGCATCCTGCCGAACGGCGACGATGCCCAGCCCAATGAAGAGGGCTTGAAGTTCTATGAGGATGTGTTTGATGAGTGCCACAAATACGGCATTGAACCGCTTGTGACCATCTGCCACTTCGATACCCCCATTGCCCTCATAAAAAAGTATGGCGGCTGGAAAGACCGCCGCATGGTGGATGCCTATGTGCACTACTGTGAAGTGCTGTTTGACCGCTACAAGGGGAAGGTGAAATACTGGCTCACCTTCAACGAGATCAACATGCTGCTGCATCTGCCCTTTACCGGCGCGGGGCTAGTGTTCTATCCGGGCGAGAATGTGCAGCAGGTGGAGTATCAGGCGGCACATCATGAGCTGGTGGCCAGCGCAAAGGCGGTCAAGCTGGCCCATGAAAAGATGCCCGGTGCCATGGTGGGCTGTATGCTGGCGGCAGGCCAGTATTACCCGCGCACCTGTGCACCGGAGGATATCCGTGCCGCGCAGGAAGCAGACCGCGACAACTACTTCTTTACCGATGTGCAGGCCCGGGGAGCCTACCCGGTGTGGGCAAAAAAGCGGATGGAGAAGGCCGGCATCACCCTACACACCGAGCCGGGCGATGAGCAGGTTCTGAAAGAAGGCACCGTGGATTTTGTCTCCTTCAGCTACTATTCCAGCCGCTGCATCACCACGGATCAGGAGATCCTGGCAGAAGAAAAGGCCGACGGCAATGCGGTGCTGGAAGCCGTGAAGAACCCGTACCTCAAGGCCAGCGAGTGGGGCTGGGCCATCGACCCGGTGGGCCTGCGCGTGACCCTGAACACCATCTACGACCGGTACGAAAAGCCCATGTTCATTGTGGAGAACGGCCTTGGCGCGGTGGATACCGTGGAAGCGGACGGCTCCATCCACGACAGCTACCGCATCGATTATCTGCGCGCCCACATCGAGCAGATGGAAAAGGCCGTCAACGAGGACGGCCTGCCGCTGATGGGCTACACCACATGGGGCCCTATCGACCTTGTGAGCGCATCCACCGGTGAGATGAAAAAGCGCTACGGCTTTATCTATGTGGATAAGGACAACGACGGCAACGGCACACTGGCCCGCAGCCGCAAGGACAGCTTCTACTGGTACAAAAAGGTCATTGCTTCAAACGGCACTGACCTTGCCTGAAATTTGCGAAAAAATAAATTTGTGAGAAAGAATTGGAATTTATGACACCTGAGATCATTGCACACCGCGGCGCGTCCTATCTTGCGCCGGAAAATACCCTTTCTGCGTTCCGCAAGGCGATGGAGATCGGCGCGGACGGCGTGGAAATGGACGTACAGCAGACCAGCGATAAAAAGCTGGTGATCCACCACGATTTTGTCATTGACTGGCACACCGATATGCGTGGCCAGATCTACGACATGACCGAGGGCGAGCTGAAGGCGCTGGACTTTGGCAGCTGGAAGGATGTGAACTATCGGAACGAGAGGATCGCTACCCTGCAGGAGGCACTGGCTCTGTGCAGGGAAATGGAAGGTACCATCGTTCAGCTGGAAATGAAGGCCACCATCGATGACGACCCGGATTTTGTCCCCCGCGTGATCGAGGAGGTGCGTGCAGCAAACATTACCGACCGGCTGGTGGTGATCTCGTTCAACCACGACCTGCTGCGGCAGGCAAAGCAGCTGATGCCGGAGCTGAAGGTGGGCGTGCTGGTCTACGGTGCGTTGGAGACCATGGCGCTGCCCACTAGCACATGGGAAATGCTTGGCCTGCAGAACGGGCTGGAAGAGGATGATTTTCCACAGCTGCCGCCGCTGTCGGTGGAAAATGTGGATGACGAAAACTGCAGCTGGGCCCTGCGCTGGATGGGCAACCAGATCAGTATGCTGCAGGCGAACTTTCCGGGCAAGAGTCTGGTAGAGGTAGCCCAGCGCCTGCTGGAACAGCGGGACCCGGTAAAGTATGTGCAGACGCTGGACTTCAAGCCGGACTGGGTGAGCTGTGAATATCACACCGCTTACCAGCAGCCCAGCATGGTGCAGAAGCTGCATGATCTGGGCATCAAGGCGGCATACTGGACGGTGGACGGGGAACAGGCCGTGAAAGACCTTTGGCTCCTGCAGCCGGATGCCATCGTCACAAACCGCCCGGACCGCGTGCGGGAATGGATCTCTGAACTGGAAATGACAGAATAAAGGGCAGAAGCTGCATCCCTTCGGTGCGGCCTGATTCCCCAAGCAACATCTGAAAAGCAAACAGCGGACAGCCTGCAGGCTGTCCGCTGTTGTGCTATGCAAAAGATGTTATAAAATATATCCGAGGCTCCGCAGCACGAACAGCCAGAAGGTCAGGCTGAATGCACTGAACAGGGTGGTGGTAACGCACACGCTGCCGGTAAGCACACCTTCGTGGCCCATCTGCTTTGCCATAACGTAGCACGCCGGGGTGGTGATGCTGCCCAGCATCACCAGCAGGGCCACCAGCTTTTCGTCGGTAAAGCCAAAGCGCACAGCCAGCGGCAGGAACAGCGCAGGCAGCACCATCAGCTTGACCACAGTAGCCACAGCGGTAGGCTTGAGGTATCCCAGAGCTTTTTGGCCCTTGAAGCCTGCACCAATGGCAAGCAGGGCCAGAGGGCTGGTCAGACCGGCCACATTGGAAAGGGCCTTATCCAGCATGGCAGGCATGGAAATGTGCAGCATGCTCCACGCAAAGCCCGCTGCAATGCCCAGAAGGATGGGGTTCGTCAGGATGCCTTTCACACTCTTTTTGAGCTTTTCAGCCATATTGCCGGTCTGAGCCTGCGCAGTGGGCGCTTCCAGCATCAAAATGACCACTGCCATGATGTTATACAGCGGCACACTGCCAAGGATCATCAGGCTGGACATGCTGGCATCGCCGTAGATGCTCTGCAGAAAAGCCGAGCCGAGGATGGCAGCCGACGAGCGGTAACACACCTGAACGAACTCGCCCACAAGGCCGGTGCCCTTTAAAAACAGCTTTGCCAGCGCCCAGATCACAAGGATGCACGCCAGTGTGACCGCAAAGCAGAACAGCACATACCGGCCATCGAAGGTGGCGCGGACATCGTTTTTGCCAAGGTCGCGGAACAGCTGCACCGGCAGTGCCACATAAAACACGAACTTGTTGGCCCCGGCCACAAACGCATCGCTCAGAAAACCGGTGCGGTGCAGCACATAGCCCAGCAGCATGATAAAGAACAGCGGCATGGTGCTGTTCATGCTGAACAGAAGATTTTCCAGCATGGCTCACACCCCGCCGTGGCGGCGCTGCTCTGCCGCCAGCTCCTGCTGCAGGGCAGCTTTGCGGTGGTCCAGCAGCAGGTCTTTGTTGTACTTGAAGTAGCGCTCGCAGCCGTTCTCGGTGAGGAAGGCGTGGGACACCGGGTCCACCGTCAGCTCGGTGACGAACACCACCATCTCCTGGCTTTCGGCAAAGGCCTGTTCCATAAAGTCGAAAGCGGCTTCCAGCGCGGCGCTGGCGGTCTGCTGGGCCTTTTCGCGCTCATCGGCAAGGGACTGGAACTGCCCGCGCAGCAGGTCGAAGGCTTCCTGTGTACCGGCGGCGTTGGCACGGCGCAGTTCGCCCTCCCAGCCGCGCAGCACGGCCAGCACCTGCAGGCGGGTGGTCAGAGCATCTTTGCTCAGCAGCCCGGCGGCACGCTTTTGCTGTGTTTCGGTGTCGTAATCCATGATCTGCTGGTGGAACATTTCTGCCGAGCCGTCCGGGATATCCTCCGGAACGGTGGCAAGGGCTTTTTTGGTCTCCCGCAGAAAGGCATAGCAGCTGTCGGCCACTGCATCTGCCTGACGGGAGGCCGTGAACCGGGTGCCGAGGCCTGCAAGGATCAGGCTGACCAGCGAAAGCCGCTCGTCAAAGGGGGCCTGCAGCAGCCGTGCGAACACGGCGGGCTTTGCCTGTCCGGCCAAGATCTCCTCTACGCCGTAGTCGTCGCGGTATTTATAGTAAAGGTCGAGGTAGGCGGAGAAGTCCTCTGCGATCTTCGGGTGCTGGATGTACTCGCGGATCAGGTCTTCATCGGCCTGCAGACCCAGTGTTTCGTAGGTGTCCAGCAGATTGGAAAGATCCTCCCAGCCGCGGGCGGTCACGAACTGGGTGCCGTCCACATCGGCGTTGATCTGGTAGAAGTTCTGCGGGTGCAGCTCCAGATAGCTCAAAATGGCGCTGTGGATGTGGGCAGCGCGGGCATAGTCCTTCCACACGGGCAGGTCCGGCTCAATGTCCATGCGGCGCACGCGGTCCAGCGTAACGATATCAAAGTCGCGCACAGATTTGTTATATTCCGGTGGGTTGCCTGCCGCCACGATCACCCAGCCCGCAGGCACGGCCTGATTGCCAAAGGTCTTGCATTGCAAAAATTGCAGCATGGTGGGGGCCAGCGTTTCGGACACGCAGTTGATCTCGTCGATGAACAGAATGCCCTCGGAGAGGCTGGTGGCCTCCATCTTGGCGTAGATGCTGGCAATGATCTCGCTCATGGTGTATTCGGTCACCGAGACATCTTTGCCGCCATAATTGCGCTGGCGGATGAAGGGCAGGCCCACGGCGCTCTGGCGGGTGTGGTGGGTGATGGTGTAGGCCACCAGCGCCACGCCGCACTCCCGGGCTACCTGCTCCATCACCTGCGTCTTGCCAATGCCCGGAGGCCCCATGAGCAGAATGGGACGCTGCCGGATGGCCGGGATGGCGTATTCGCCCAGAGCATCCTTGGCAAGGTAGGCTTTTACGGTGTGTTCAATTTCTTCTTTGGCTCGTTTGATATTCATAACAAATTCCCTCACGAATTGTTCAGGTCACGGTACAGGTCGTCCTCTTCGGCCAGCGCGTCGGCAAGGGTGCTTTGCGGGCGGGCTGCTGCACCGGTAAATTCCTCTTCATCCAGAACCACCTTCATGGCCCACGGCGGTACATTGGCATCGTCGAACCGCTCCCCCAGAAACAGAAAAGCGGTGTCGTAGGCCGGGCGCTTGGCGGGGTAGGTGCCCATGCCGTCGGTGAAGTACAAAAGGCCCCGCAGGTTCGAGAACTTCTTCTCGGCGCACAGCTGGTTCACGTATTCAAAGGCCGGGCGGAAGTCCGTTCCGCCGCCGCCCCGCAGCTCAAAGTGGTTCATGGCGTGGATCAGCTCGTCCTCATTGTGAATCAGGATATCCTGCCGGATGGCGTTATCGGCCTGGATCAGGTGCAGGTTCATCCGGTGGAAAAAGTTCTCCTGTCCTTTCAGCAGAGTGTAGGTCTCCGCAAGGAACGCCCGCACCAGTTCACCGGAGGTGGAGTAGCTGGTGTCGATGACAAGGGCCAGCTCCTCGATCTTTTTGCTCTCCCTGCTTTCCAGAGGCTCGATGAGGGGCAGGTTTCCGTACACCGAAAGGCCGTAGGTGTAGAAGTTCAGGTCGAACTCGTCCGGGTCCAGCTTTACTTCCTCCCGCAGCACGCAGAACCGGCGCAGAAAATCCCGGTAGCTGCGGCGGCTGCGGTTGGCGGCTTTTACCTGCTGCTTCAGGGCATCGGCACCGTCCCCGGCTTCCTTATCCCGCAGGTCCAGCTCTGTCTGCATCCGCTCCCCGATCTTCTGCCACGTTTTCTGGGGCAGCGGCGTGGGCATCTGCTGGGGCTGGTCGGGAGCGTCCTTGGGCCACAGGCGGTGGTCGTCGGTCACGAACTCCCGCTCCAGCTGGCGCAGCACACCGGGGGTCTGCCGGGTGAGCCACCGATACACCGGCGCGGCTGCCACCACGGTTTCCTCGGCGGTGATCTGCTGGTAGGCGTTCTGGCGCACATAGGTCAGCGGGCGCTTGACGCTGGTGCGGTTCAGGCTGTCGATAACGTTTTCCACTGCGATATCACAGGCAAGGCTCCACAGCTGCGGCTCCCGGCGGCCTTTCAGCCACAAATGTCGGAATACGCAGTGGAATATGGTGTGCAGATACAACCGGTTGAGATATTTTGGATTGTCCTGATAGAGCCGCAGTAGGTGGCTGGGCTGATAAAACAGGACCTGACCGTCCGTAGCCAGCACCCGGCAGCGCTCGTCCGGGGCGGGGGACAAGGCACTGAGCGCCATATCCAGAAAGCGGAAGTCCAGATACAGCCCGCTGCGCACCACCGCCAGCACCTCGCCGCCCATGC
>OGCO01004851.1_pt1 | contig 13792 bp, 10 predicted proteins | sample 1570171 | NCBI WGS metagenome assembly OGCO01 (sample SAMEA4370583, study PRJEB24528) | human gut metagenome | reverse complement strand
CCAGCGACACCGCGGGTATGAACCGCGTGCTCTAGCCAACTGAGCTATCCCGCCATATTTATATTCGCTGCTCTCTTGAACCAGCTTCCTAAGTTTACAATAAGATTCTACTTTCGTCAACAACTTTTTTTAAATTTTTCAATTTTTTCTACATTTGCAAAAATTTCATCTTTTATTTCGTCCCTCGCATCAGTAAATACCTATGTTCCAATAGATACTCAAAAGAAAAAGCGAGTCTGTGCGTGGAATCCGGTTTTACCTCGTAGATATATTTTCCCGAACTCCTGCACATTCTCGCTGAGTGTATTCACTCCTCTTCCTGATCAGGCGTTTAAAATATTCATGAATTCTTCTCCTGTAATCGTTTCTTTCTCATACAGATACCTTGCCAGATCGTCCAGTTTTTCTCTGTTCTCCATCAATATTCCAGCTGCTTTTTCATGTTCACTTCGAACAACTTCCACAACCTTTTCATCAATCTTTGTCTGCGTCTCTGTCGAACAGGTCAGGGAAGAATCTCCTCCCAGATACTGATTCGTCTGCACTTCCATTGCAACCATATCAAAATCACACGTCATTCCATATCTTGTGATCATAGCCCTTGCAAGCTTGGTTGCCTGTTCAATATCATTGGAAGCTCCCGTCGTGACTGAACCAAACACAATTTCTTCCGCTGCCCTTCCTCCTGTAAGAGTCGCAATTTTATTCAGGATTTCTTCTTTTGTCATCAGATAATGATTGCCTTCCTCGACCTGCATCGTATAGCCAAGAGCCCCCGACGTTCTGGGAACAATGGTAATCTTCTGTACCGGAGCTGAATTAGTCTGTTTTGCAGCCACAAGCGCATGCCCGATTTCATGATATGCCACAATCCGCTTTTCTTTATCTGTCAGGATCGCATTTTTCTTCTGATATCCGGCGATAACAACCTCAATACTCTCCTCCAGATCTTCCTGCGTTACAAATTTACGGTTGTCACGAACTGCACGAAGTGCTGCTTCATTTACAATATTAGCAAGTTCCGCTCCAGAAGCTCCGGAAGCCATACGTGCCACTTTATTATAATCTACATTATCACCAACTTTTATTTTCTTTGCATGAACCTTCAGGATATCTTCTCTTCCTTTCAGATCAGGAAGTTCTACCGGCACACGTCTGTCGAACCGTCCCGGTCTTAAAAGAGCCGGATCCAGGGATTCTGGACGGTTCGTTGCCGCAAGAATGATCACGCCCGTGTTGTCTTCGAATCCGTCCATCTCTGTCAGTAACTGATTCAATGTCTGCTCACGTTCATCATTTCCACCTATTTGTCCATCCCGCTTCTTACCGATTGCATCTATCTCATCAATAAACACAATACATGGTGCTTTTTCTTTTGCCTGTTGGAACAGATCACGCACCTTTGATGCACCCATACCAACGAACATCTCTACAAATTCAGAACCGGACATGGAGAAAAATGGAACATTTGCCTCACCGGCAACTGCTTTTGCAAGCATCGTCTTACCTGTTCCCGGAGGTCCTACAAGAAGAATTCCTTTCGGCATCGATGCTCCGATTTCTTTATATCTGGCCGGGTTATGAAGATATTCTACAATCTCGCTTAAATTCTCTTTCGCCTCATCTTCACCTGCAACATCACGGAAACGAATTCCCTCGGATGATTTCACATAAATCTTCGCACTGCTTTTTCCCATTCCGAAAGACATGGCGTTTTTCCCACCGGCCCGCTTCATCAATTTTCTGGACATGTATTCTCCCAATGCCACAAAAAACAAGATTGGAAGCACCCAGGATAAAATATTAACCAGGATCGGAGATGACTGATCAATTTCTTCTCCGTAAAAAGAAACATCCGCTTCATATAATCGTTTCGTCAGATCCGGATCATTGACCATCGCCGTTTTGTAAATGGTCTTCCCGTCTTTTCCTGTAAATAAGATCGTATTATCCTGTTGCTGCAATTCTACTTTTTTTATCTCCTTTTTCTCGGTCATAGAGATAAATGTTCCATAATCTACATCTTTGATCTGCTTTTCCTTTATGTAAGGCATCGCAATAATGTTAAATAATATCAGGATAATCAGCACAATCGTATAATAAAACATCAACGGTTTTTTCGGCCGTTTCACCTGTTCCATAATCATTCCTCCATTCTGTCAATATCAAATTCAATTTTCTTTTATATGGTAACAGTTTTTGTCTGATTATTCCAGTTTTATATTATGAAAATTGTATGAATTTCGTAAAATAAAAATATTAAAGTACAATCTTCCAATTATAATTCCTTTGGTTTCGGCCACTTCTGAGTACCGGCTTTTAAGAACTGTGATTTATCTATAAACTTCAGTCTCCTTTTCAAGAACCAGACAGATGCCAGGAAATAAAATGCAACTCCGCCTAGTATATTAATCCAATAACCCAGATACATACCCAGCAGCGTCATACCGATCAACACTGCTGCGATCAATGCAGGTACCGGATGGATTGGTGCAACATATCCACGCTCAATCGTTCCAAGGGGATACATTTTCCGGAACCGGAACATCATGATCACTGTCAGCACATATACCATCAACGCTGAAAATATAGAAAATGTAACAACCTGATCCAACATTCCTGTAAATGCAAATGCCATAGATATCGGCAGTAAAAATACAGTTGCCCGGTACGGTGTCTTATATTTCGGATGTGTCTTTGCAAATATCGGCGGGATCAGCCCATCTCTTGACATTGCAAACCAAGCTCTGCTTGCATCGTTAATGCAGCCATTTGCTGAAGCCAGACACGCCATGATCGTACCAACAAACAATGCAATGATAACATATAATTTTCCAGTTGCCAGTGCCGCGTCATACAACGGATATGCAGACTCACCAAGCTTTTCTGCCGGGACAAGACCTGAGCACACAAACCATGTTGTAGTAGCACCAATCAGCAGCACGGACAAACCTATCATAGTTCCCAGTGGCAAAGCTCTGCTGGTAGACCTGCATTCTTCTGCCGCCAGTGCTCCTCCTTCGATTCCTAGGAAAAACCAGACTGCAAACTGCATGGCTGCAATAATTCCAAGATAACCATATGGAAGTCCATCTGTCATTTTTTTCAAATTAATCAAAGTCATCTGTGGATCATAAAAGCTTGTTGAAAATAATAAAATAAATATCGTCACAAATGCAACTGCCGTAATCACAAAATTCAGGGTCAAGGTTGCATAGACACCACGGTAATTCATATATGTCAGCACAAGCAGACTTAATATGATAAATGGCAGCGCTTTCACATTCGGGTTCAATGATTCAAGTATCTGTCCGACGACCAGAACATCAGCTGCTTCCAGCATTGCATATTCCAGCACAAGCATCAGCCCTACGTTAAATGCAGCTAAAGGTCCAAGCATATATTTCGCCATTGTATACTGTCCGCCTGCCTCCGGCATGACAGAACCCATCTCCGTATTCATCATCACGATCATGACATAAAGCATGGCTACCGTCCAAAGTGCAATAACCGAACCAATCGATCCTCCTTTTGCGACCGTAAAATTCCATCCCATGAACTCTCCAACAAGTACAATTCCTACTCCAAGAGCCCAGATATGCATTGGTCCAAGAACTTTCGAAAGTCCCTGACTCTTTTCATTTGTCTTTTCTTTCTCCATAAGTATGCCTCTTAGTCTTTCTTTTCAAGCTTTTTCTCTTCTCTGTTCCTTTTTTCCACTTTTATCAGATCACTCAAGATCAAATAAAGAAATACTGCACATAATACCCATGCTGCAATATTTATAATTGTCCATATGCTCATACCTGTTCCTGCTCCTTTTCGCTATATTCCAGTTCAATAATTTCCTTTAAATCTTTTTTGCTTCTTTTCACAAGAAATGTTACATATGCTGCCAGCGCAACTACAACCGGCACCAGTGTAGATGCCTGGATCACATATGCTTTTCCTGCCTCCTTGACACCTGCAAGATTTTGAAAAAGCATCGTCACAAGCAAAACCACAAAGCATAGGATCATTACGAAAAACACATCTATCACTTGCATTATTTTTTCTTTTTTCGTCTCTTTTTTATTTTCCATCTTCTGTCACTCCTGCTACGCATCTTTCTTCTGCAATTTCAAATTTTCAAGATCCTCTTTATAAATCACATCTTTGTTTCTTTTTAAGTGTCTGTAAACTGCAAAAAATCCGAGGGACAATGCACTTCCAGTCACCAACGCAATACAAATCATAATTGTTCTTGTAGTAGAATCTCCCGCTACCTGTAAAGCCTGTCGTAATATCGTACTTAAAATACACCACATAAATATTGCAAACCCTGCCAGAAGAATGCAATCCCTGTGGTAGACTTTCTGGATTTCCGCCTCAGACACTTCCATTTTTGAGCCCATTTTTTTCATCCTTTCTGTATAAAATTTTCCGCACGCTTTTCAATGTTATCACGATAACATTAGTTGTTTATATTATACTCTTTTATGTATAAAATTCAATTATTTTTTTAATAAGTGGAAAATCTTTTGAACATAAAATACTGATTCTGCCGGAGACTTTTTGCATAACAGGAAATAAGATTCCTGTTATGCAAAAAAAAGAAAGCCCCGTAAATCCGGGACTTTCCAAATATTTTAGTACTTTTTATACAATTCCCTGAGCTGTCATAGCATCTACAACTTTCTCAAATCCTGCAATGTTAGCTCCTGCTACGTAGTTACCTTCCATATCGTAACGTTTTGCAGCATCTACCATGTTGTGGCAGATATTTACCATGATGTTCTTCAGTTTTGCATCAACCTCCTCGAATGTCCAGCTAAGTCTCTCACTGTTCTGTGACATCTCAAGAGCAGATGTAGCAACACCACCGGCATTCGCAGCTTTTCCAGGTGCAAAGATTACACCGTTCTCCTGCAGATACTCAGTTGCCTCGTATGTAGTAGGCATGTTAGCACCCTCGCATACAGCTACACAACCGTTTGCTACTAACTGTTTTGCATCCTCTAAGTGAAGCTCGTTCTGTGTTGCACATGGAAGAGCCAGATCTACCTTTACAGACCATACGCCACGTCCCTCATGATACTCTGAGTTCGGACGATAGTTCTTGTACTCTGTCAGTCTTGCGCGTTTTACTTCTTTAATTTCTTTCAGAGCTGCAACATCAATTCCTTCCGGATCATATACCCAGCCTGTAGAATCGCTGACTGTAACAACCTTAGCTCCAAGCTCCTGAGCCTTCTCTGTTGCGTAGATTGCAACATTACCGGAACCGGATACTGCAACTGTCATACCCTTGATATCTTTTCCGTTGAGTTTCAGAAGTTCCTCTGTCAGATACAGAAGTCCATAACCTGTGGCTTCTGTTCTTGCTAAAGATCCACCGTAACTTAATCCTTTACCTGTAAGTACACCTTCGTATACTCCGCGGATTCTCTTGTACTGACCAAACATATATCCAATCTCTCTTGCGCCTGTTCCGATATCTCCGGCCGGAACGTCAGTGTCAGCACCGATATATTTGCAAAGTTCTGTCATAAAGCTCTGGCAGAATGCCATAACTTCTCTGTCGGATTTTCCCTTAGGGTCGAAATCAGAACCACCTTTTCCTCCTCCGATTGGAAGACCTGTCAGTGAGTTCTTGAATACCTGCTCAAATCCAAGGAATTTGATGATTCCAAGGTTTACGGAAGGATGAAGGCGTAAGCCTCCTTTGTATGGTCCGATTGAACTGTTGAACTGTACACGGTAACCTGTATTTACCTGAACCTGTCCATTATCGTCTACCCATGGAACACGGAATTTGATCTGTCTCTCAGGCTCAACCAGTCTCTCAAGCAAAGCGTCTTTTCTGAATTTCTCCTCGTTTGCTTCGATTACCACTCTCAATGATTCCAATACTTCTTTTACTGCCTGGTGGAATTCTGGCTCAGCAGGGTTCTTTGCCACTACTTTTTCCAGTACTTCATCAACATATGACATACCTTTGTACCTCCTGAAAAAATGTTATTATGAAATTTAAAGCGCCATATTTCTTGATTTATTTGCATTCATCATTCAAAAAAGAAAGACGGCAAAACCGTTTTTCTCCTTCGACGCTTTTGTCCTTTAATATTGTAAAGTATTTTACTTTATAACACAAGATTTTTTTTGCAAAAAAATGTTATTTTTATATTTTGTGCAATTTTAATTTTCATTTCCTGCATAATTTTGTATTTTTGCCGAAATATAGAACAAGCGCCTGCAAAATTTGCAAGCGCCTGATTATTTTTATTTAAAATATTTCACTCCAGACTCAAAGATCTTCAGATCCTGTTCTCCGTAAATGTTCATTGCAACGGAACGTCCACGTCTTTCTGAATGGGCCATTTTACCAAATACTCTTCCATCCGGGCTGGTGATACCTTCGATTGCAAGATAGGAACCATTAATGTTCCATGTCTCATCCATAGATACATTTCCCTGTGGGTCGCAGTACTGAGTTGCAACCTGTCCATTTGTGATCAGCTTGTCAAGCCACTCTTTGCTTGCAACAAAACGTCCCTCTCCGTGAGATGCCGGGTTTGTGTAAATTCCGCCAAGCTTTGCTCCGGAAAGCCATGGAGACTTGTTGCTGACTACTTTCGTGTACACCATCTTAGAAATGTGGCGTCCAATTGTATTGTAAGTCAGTGTCGGAGAATCCTCTGTCTGTCCTGTAATTGTTCCATTTGGAACAAGTCCCAGTTTTACAAGAGCCTGGAATCCATTACAGATACCAAGTACCAGTCCGTCACGCTCCCCAAGAAGTTTCTCAACCGCCTCTTTCATCTTCGCATTCTGGAATGCAGTTGCAAAGAATTTTGCAGAACCATCCGGTTCATCACCAGCGCTGAATCCACCTGGGAACATGATCATCTGAGACTGCGCGATTGCTTTTTCAAATACATCGACAGAATCTACAATATCGGAAGCACTCATATTGCGGAATACTTTTACGATTGTTTTTGCTCCTGCTCTCTCAAAAGCTCTCTTACTGTCATACTCACAGTTTGTTCCAGGGAATACCGGAATAAATACAGTCGGCTGAGCGATCTTGTGTTCGCAGATATGTACTTCTTTTGTATCAAAAAGACCTGTGTCAATCTTCTCGTCCTGTCCCTCTGCTTTGGAATTTGTAGCAAATACGCTCTCTAGGGTACTTTCCCATGCTTTTTGGGCATCTGCAAGGGCAATCTTTGTATCTTTGTATTCAAAATTCTGCTCTTCTGTCACTTCACCGATGACTGTGTAATCAATCGTCAGTCCATCCAGCTTGTCAGCCGGAACTTCAGCAATCAGATCTCCAAATGCAGGTGCGAACAAGTCTTTTGCCTCTACGCTCGCATCTAATGTTACACCCATGCGATTACCAAATGCCATCTTGCTGACAGCCGGAACGATTCCGTGTCTGTCAAGTGCATAAGCTGCCACAATCTTGCCGTCATGGATATCAGCAGTAAATTTACCATACTGATCCATAACTTTTTCATAAACCGGAACATCATACTCGTCTGTCGGGATCTGAAGCCATACAAGCTTATCTCCTGCTTTCTTAAGCTCCGGTGTAATAATATCTTTTTCTGTTGCCACATCCACTGCAAAAGAAACCAGTGTCGGTGGTACATCAATATGCTCAAATGTTCCGGACATACTGTCTTTTCCACCGATAGAAGGAAGGCCAAATCCAAGCTGTGCACTGTAAGCACCAAGAAGTGCTGCGAATGGCTGGCTCCATCTATGTGGATCCTCTGTCATACGGCGGAAGTACTCCTGGAATGTGAAACGGATCTTACTGTAATCTCCTCCTGCTGCCACAATTTTTGCTACAGACTCTGTCACTGCGTAAATAGCTCCGTGGTACGGACTCCATGTTGACAGATACGGATCGAATCCAAAACTCATCATTGTAACCGTATCGCAGTCTCCTGTCAGTACAGGAAGCTTTGCAACCATAGCCTGTGTCTCTGTCATCTGATACTGTCCGCCATGCGGCATAAATACAGAAGATGCTCCAATGGAACCATCAAACATTTCCACAAGACCTTTCTGTGAGCACACATTCAGATCTTTTAATGTCTCCATCCACTTTTCTTTGACATCTGTCACTTCTTCTCTTACGAGGATACTGTCTTTGCGGCTTGGAATATCTACAGCTACTTTTGTCTCCTGATGAGCACCGTTAGTATCTAAAAATGCTCTGGATAAGTCTACGATTTTCTTACCTCTCCAGGATAATACAAGTCTTGGCTCCTCTGTTACGACAGCTACCTTTGTTGCCTCTAAGTTCTCTTCTGCTGCATATCCCATAAATTCATCTACATCCTTCGGGTCTACAACAACAGCCATACGCTCCTGAGACTCAGAAATTGCAATTTCTGTTCCATCAAGTCCTGCGTATTTCTTCGGTACTTTGTCCAGATCTACCTGAAGTCCGTCTGCAAGTTCTCCGATTGCAACAGAAACTCCTCCGGCTCCAAAGTCGTTACATTTCTTAATTAATTTGCTGACTTCCTCTCTGCGGAACAGTCTCTGGATCTTACGCTCTGTCGGCGGATTACCTTTCTGTACCTCTGCTCCACAAGTCTCGATAGACTCCTCTGTATGTACTTTAGAAGATCCGGTTGCTCCACCGCAGCCGTCACGTCCGGTACGTCCACCGAGCAGGATAATGATATCACCAGGATCTGAAGTCTCACGGATTACTGCACGTCTTGGTGCTGCTCCGAGAACAGCTCCGATTTCCATACGTTTTGCCACATAATTCGGGTGATAGATCTCCTTAACTGCACCAGTTGCAAGTCCGATCTGGTTACCATAAGAACTATATCCATGAGCTGCCTCACGAACCAGTTTCTTCTGAGGAAGCTTTCCTTTCATCGTATCTTTGATAGATACAGTCGGATCTGCTGCTCCGGTCACACGCATTGCCTGGTATACATAAGTACGTCCTGATAATGGATCTCGGATTGCTCCGCCAAGACATGTAGCAGCTCCACCAAAAGGCTCAATCTCTGTCGGGTGGTTGTGTGTTTCATTTTTAAAGTTCACAAGCCACTCTTCTTCCACGCCATCTACCTTGATCGGTACAACGATACTGCAGGCATTGATCTCATCTGACTCCTCCTGATCCTGAAGCTTTCCTTCTTTTTTCAGCTTTCTCATAGCCATCAGCGCAAGATCCATCAGACATACAAATTTATCCTCACGTCCTTTAAAAATCTCACTGCGATCGCGAAGGTACTGCTTGTAAGTATCTTCCATCGGTTTTCGATAATCTCCGTCTCCAAAGGAAACTTCTGTAAGTTCTGTTGAAAATGTTGTATGACGGCAATGGTCTGACCAGTAAGTATCCAGTACGCGGATCTCTGTCATGGAAGGATCGCGGTGCTCTTCCCCTTTGAAATGATTCTGGATATGCTGGAAGTCACGGAATGTCATTGCAAGTCCAAGAGAATCATATAATTTCTTAAGCTCTTCCTCTTCCATATCCTTAAACCCGTCAAATACAATAACATCAGCAGGCTCGTCAAATTTTGTCACTAGTGTCTCCGGCTTCTCCTCTGCTGCTTCTCTTGAGTCTACCGGGTTGATGCAGTGTTCCTTAATCTTCTGAAGTTCTTCTTCTGTAATAGCTCCATTCTTACCATGAATAATATAAGTCGTTGCAGTACGGATGACCGGCTGCTCGTCCTCTTTTACGAACTGGATACACTGAACAGCAGAATCTGCTCTCTGATCGAACTGACCCGGAAGAAATTCTACGGAAAACAGACTGTCTCCGGAACCAACAGGAGCCTCCTCTTTCCAAAGGACATCTACCGGTGGTTCAGCAAAGATACCATTGCATGCTCTTTCAAATGTCTCATCTGATACGTTCTCCACATCATAACGATTCAAGATACGCACATACTCTACGTCTTTGATTCCAAGATAATTGCGAATCTCATGTGCAAGTGCCTTCTGCTGGACATCATAGCTGCCCTTTTTCTCAACATACACTCTTCTTACATTACTCATTCGTCTTCCTCCATTGTGTTTATATTTTTATTTGGTAATAGTTCTGTTACTTTAAATCTTCATTATTTATTTCATTGTAACATACCCACCATTATTATTAAAATTAATATATTTAAATCCTTTTATAAGTTTTACTAATTTCTTTCTTTTTTCCATTTCCAGTTGTACACGACCGCTGCAACTCCCGGCACGGCAAGTAATACGATAAATATCACTCCGACCCGGATTACCATGTCTGAGAAAAATCCTTCCGGCAGCATGCGGATCATATAATCTGTCTCCGGGTCAAAGATCCAGAGATTATTTGTAAAAAACAATTTATGAAACAGCGTAAAACAGCTTGTAAAATCAATGCTCATGGCAACTCCCAGAATTACCGCCAAAATAAGATAAACAAACAGCGCCTGCAAATATCCTAGCGGAACCAGTCTTCGGAAATCTGCTTTTTTTGCCCTAAGAACAATCATTAAAATAGTTGCAAGAATCACCGCATAATTCCGAAGCTTCAAACCTCCCAGAAACAAATTCCTCACATCTGCCAGGTGAAGCCTGTCCTGTTCATTGAAGAAATCCTGATGCTCACCGTCCACATCTGTGACAATTGACAGCTTTTCTTCCTTTCCAATCAGATAAGCCATCATATGTTCTGTCACTGCCATCACATTGTCAATCTTCATATTCAGATTGTCCGTGACCCGGTACTTTTCATATTCCTTTTTATAAAATCCGTAATGGCTGTCTCCATAAACTGCAAGCTGAAATCCAGTGATCAGCAATGCAAAGATTACCAGGAGCATCGTAAATGTAATGGTAACTCTGTACCAGATCTTCATGTTATCTTCCTTTTCTTTCCTAAACTACCTGCGCATTTTTTGCGGTCCAGGTTTTTATCTCTAGTATTATACCAAGATATCTCATATCTGTATAGAAAAATCACTTCAAAACAAATTCTGCCATTGCATTTTGCATTAATTTACCTTATAATCAAATTAGTATTTATTAGGGAGTCTTATTATGGATATTAATTACGAATTATATAAAGTGTTTTACCACGTAGCAACTACACTAAGTTTTTCGGAAGCTGCGAATAAATTATTTATCTCTCAGTCAGCCGTAAGCCAGTCTATCAAAGCGTTGGAAAAAAAATTAAATCAAAAGCTTTTTATCAGGAGTACCAAAAAGGTACGCCTGACACCGGAAGGCGAATTGCTTCTTCGTCATGTGGAACCAGCTATGAATCTGATTCACCGTGGGGAAATCCAGCTTTTAGAAGCTTCTGAAGGTGTAGGACAACTTCGCATCGGTGCCAGTGACACTATCTGCCGTTATTTTCTTGTTCCTTACCTGGAGCGTTTCCATAAGGAATTTCCGGGAGCTCACATCAAAGTAACGAATGCAACTTCTATCCACTGTGTAGAACTATTAGAAAATGGACAGGTTGACCTGATTGTTGTCAATTCTCCAAATCCATATCTTGGAAACTGTGAAACAAAACATATCCGCTCTTTCCAGGACGTGTTTGTTGCAAATCATTCTTTTGATAAACTTGTTGGAAGATGCTTAAGCTATAAAGAACTTTTAGAACATCCGATTCTGATGCTGGATAAAAAAAGTACAACCAGCGAATTCCTGCATAATCTCTTTTTACAGCACCAGTTAGATCTCGTGCCGGAAATTGAGCTGAGCAGTAATGATCTTCTCATTGACCTTGCAAAAATCGGGCTCGGCATTGCATGTATACCCGATTACTGTATTACCGGAAAAGATCTGGAAAAATTATTTATTGTTGAGACAAAAGAAAAACTGCCGGTGAGAGAACTGGTCATTGCTTACAATGACCGCGTTCCCATCACCAAGGCAGCTACAGAATTTCTGAAATATTTTTAGCAGTTCCTTTTAAGGATCCCTGCACCATCTGAGGTTTTCCACCGCCACGGCCCTGGAAAGCCTCATTTAATTTTTTGCTGATCACTCTTACATCTTCAGAATGGCTTCCGATAACATAACGATATCCTTCTTCATCATTTCCTGCAAAAATTGCACAAATCTTTGCACCTCTCTCTAATAGAATGTTCATTAGTTCTCTCGGTTCATTTCCACTAAGTTCACTGTCAAATACCTTTACCAGTTCCGGAGTAACGTCAATCTCCTTTGCCTGATAAGCCAGTAATTTTTGTTTGAGAGCAGATACCTGATTTTTCAAGTCAAGCTGCTCTTCTTTTAATTTTTCTACAGCTTCGGCAACTTCTGTATCCTTTGCACAGAGCAGTGCGGAAATCTTCTTCACGCTCTCCTCTTTCTGCTGATGATCTGTAAGTGCACGGCTTCCACTTAACATAGTGATGCGTTCGCCGCCTTTGTATGACACCATATCCACCAGTTTGATATTTCCAATCTCCCCAGTTCTATCTACGTGTGGTGCACAGCATGCACAGATATCCACGCCCGGAATATTCACAATACGAACCTGTCCTTCAATTTCAATCTTACTTCTGTAAGTCAGATCTTTCAACTCTTCCTTTGTCGGGTAAAGAATCTCTATATTCAAATTCTTGTAAACGATGCGATTCGCCTCTTCTTCGATTTCTTTCAACTGCTCCTTTGTAATCGGTCCGTCAAAATCCATCGTACAGTAATCAGCTCCAAGATGGAATCCTACATTGTTGTATCCGAATCTTCCATGTACAATTCCTGAAATGATATGCTCGCCGCTATGTTGCTGCATACTTTCGAATCTCTTTTCCCAGTCAATTTCGCCTTTCACGATCTCGCCCGGTGTCAGTGCTCCATCTGTGTAATGATAGATAATTCCATCCTTCTCCTGCGCGTCCAGCACATGAACCCCTCCAAGAATTCCTGTATCTGCATACTGTCCGCCGCCTTCCGGGAAAAATACTGTCTTATCCAAAACTACTTTGTATCCTTCTCCTTCCGGCTCACATGAAATTACCTGTGCCTCAAAATCTTTTCTATGACTACTTTCGTAGTACAACTTGTCTGTCATGTTACCTATAAATCCTTCCTGTAATATATACTACTCTTCATGATACCTTCAGATTGCTCCGTGCTATGCACTCCCACAATCCGACCACACTATTCGACCTTGTTATCATTACATTCTCTCTGGTGCTTCGAATCCAAGAACATCAATGCAGGACTCCAATACTTTCTTTGTCAGTATAAGCAGTGCAATGTATCCCTGTTTCTTTGCTTCATTTTCCTCTGCCAGAATTTTGGTTTCATGATAAAAATGATTGAATGCATTTGCAAGATCATAAATATACGCACAGATTTTATGTGGTGCAAGTTCTTCGTAAGCATTTTCCATCATCTCGTTATATTTTACCAGCGCAAGCATCAATGCTTTCTCGCTCTCGCCGGACTGCTGATTTACCTTAAGTCCTGTGACAGCTTTTCCTTCTTCCTGGTATTTGTTCAGGATAGATTTGATACGCACGATGGTGTACAGAATATACGGTCCTGTGTTTCCCTCAAAGGAAGTAAATCTGTCTACATCGAAGACATAATCTTTGGAAGCCTGATTGGACAGATCCCCGTACTTGATTGCAGCCATACCTACCGTTTTCGCAGTGTTCTTCGCTTCCTCTTCCTCTACAGTACGGTTGTCTGTGATCTTCTTGTACATTTCCTCCTGAATCTCAGCGATCAGATTCTCCAGACGCATAACACCACCTTCTCTTGTCTTAAATGGTTTGCCGTCTTTTCCATTCATGGTACCGAAACCTAAGAATTTCAGTTCTGT
>OGCO01004850.1_pt1 | contig 13798 bp, 10 predicted proteins | sample 1570171 | NCBI WGS metagenome assembly OGCO01 (sample SAMEA4370583, study PRJEB24528) | human gut metagenome | reverse complement strand
CGGAAATTTGTGCTGCTGATCCCACTGATCTATCTGATGCCGCACCTGTTCCCAAAACTGCTGCCCATGTCAGTATATATGGCAGAACCGGTGGCAGATATTATCGCCGTAAGCTTTACCTCGGTACTGTTTGCGTTCCAGTTTAAGAAATCGTTGCTGCAGATATCCGAATTGTGATTTAAAGGATAAATCCCGTTTTATTTTATATTATATATTATATATAGTAATTGACGTCTCTCTGTGAATTAGTTATGATGAAATCATGAAGGAGGGTTATTATTATGACAATGGAAAAAATGGTTATTTTTCATAACCTGTTAGATGAAAATGCAAGACCTGCTATGGAACGCTGGTTCCGCCGTTCGCATGTTCCGGATGTACTGACACAGTATCCGTGGACAAACCGTTACCTGCTGTATCGTCCGGTACCGGCTCCGGAAGGCGCACAGGATGAGGGACTGTACACTTACCGTATCCATGAGAACTGGGCATATGATATTAACTATCGCCGCGGAAACAAAGGTCTTATCGGAATGACGCCTGAGCCGGTAGCAAATGCCATCAAGGCGGACATTATCCATATTCCGGCTGAACCGACCGAAGATTTTCTTGGTTCTGACTGGTCCTACGAAGAGCATCCGATCCTTCGCTGGGTCATCGCTTATCGTTACCCGGAAGGTGCAGATAAAGAAGAATGTGATAAATTTTTCCTGGAAGTACAGGCAAAAGAAATCATGCAGATGCCGGGGCTGATTCGTTTTTTCAGCCTATTGAATTTGAAGGTAGTGCACTGCCGATCACGACAGATGACAATAAAGAAGAAGGCGGCGACAAACTGGCAAACCTGATGCGTCACTGGGACCGTCTCTCTGAGCTGTGGTTCGAGTGCAACGATGACTGGACCAACGCCGTGATTAAAAATCCCCCAAAATTCACAAAACCGGACTGGGCAACATCTGACCGCTTCCCGTTTTTAAAACCGGGCGATGATTTTGTTCACACATTCCTTCTGGAATCCCCGGACAATGATTTTACTAAAACATTCAGTCCGCTCTATTACTAAAATCTCTGCCATATCTTTCTAAACGATATATAAGGGTCAAAAAATGTCCACGCAACGTATTGAGGAGATCCTAATACAGTGCGTGGACATTTTATTACTAGTCGAAACAGATTCCATTTAATTGAAATTCAGCACGAAGCGATGCGCAATCCGATAGCACCGCATGCCAAACAGCCTTCCGACTCTGCCTGGAATATTTTCGAAGACGGCAAGGGAGGCATGTTTTATTTTGTGGGCAAGTTTTTCGTCAAAACTTTCCAAATCTTTCCACATTTCTTCGACCTGCGCATCTGCTTCTTTGCTGTTGTTCAAACGTGTAAATGCCGTTGCGATGGTCGCCATCATGACCATTTCATGGTACATATATTTTGCAAGTTTTAGATTGTCTTTTGCAATCTCTTCCAAATGATACGATTTGAAAATCTTTGTCGTGATCAGTATCTGATCGCCACAGCGTTTCTTAATAACAGTTTCCGATACAGACTGATCCTCCCTGCCGATAAAATAATGGTACAAATCTGCATTCAGATAATACATTTTTTTAACGTTCGGCAGCGGATAATACACAAACAGGTTGTCCTCATAAAATACATGCTTTGGCAGTTCCACATGACAGGCGCGCAATATTTCCGTTCGATAGATGCAGGAATGCAGTGTCAGCAGCTGCCACGGGCGAAATGCCTTTGTCTGCTCCCATCCGAAGATCTCTCCCTGCGGAAAGATATTTCCGTAACGTATCGTCTGGTTTCTGCGTTTCTTTCCCTGATGGTCATATACATAATTGCAGATGCACAGATCAATGCCGCCCTCTTTTTCAAAAGACTCAAGGCAATCCAGGACCTCCTGCAAAGCATCCGCCGCAAGCCAGTCATCTGAATCCACGATTTTAAAATATACTCCGGAAGCTTCACGAAGTCCGTGATTGATACCCTCACCATGTCCTCCGTTCTCCTGGTGCAGCGCGCGCACTCTCCCAGGATGATCCCGTTCATAGCGATCAGCAATCTCTCCAGTACGGTCCGTCGATCCGTCATCTATGATCAGGATCTCTGCCTTTTCTCCTCCCTTTAGAAGACTGTCTACGCATTTTTCCATATAATCCTGCGAATTGTAACAGGGTACTACAAATGTAATGAGCTTATTTTCTTTCATTTTTCAAGAACTCCTTCAATATCCGATCTGAATCTCACAGTATTCTACTTATTCATACTCATGTCAGAGCTTTCACTTCTATTTTGCCCTGAAATTTTTCAATCTTTAACACTCCACCGGAACTATTTTTCTGGAAGAAAATATCACTTCTTCATATCCATTACATCAATATAGCATATTCTGCCAACTATTGTCATCTCTGAATTTTTGTACCCTTTTATGCTTCAATCGCTGCAAGCGCCTGCTCCAGATCTGCGATCAGATCTTCCTTATCTTCCAGTCCGCAGGAAATACGGATCAGGCCGGCCGGGATTCCTGCTGCTTCTAACTGTTCATCCGTCATCTGACGATGTGTAGATGTAGCCGGATTCAGACAACAGGTGCGGGCATCCGCCACATGCGTCTCGATAGCTGCCAGTTTCAGCTCTTTCATAAATGCTTCTGCCGCCGCACGGCCGCCTTTCAGTTCAAAGGAAACAACGCCACATCCGCCATTCGGCATATATTTTTTCGCCAGTTCATAATATGGATCACTCTTCAGTCCCGGATAGCTGACTGCTTTAACCTGCGGCTGCTGCAGCAGGAACTCAGCCACTGCCTGACCGTTTTCCACATGACGCGGCATGCGCACATGAAGGGATTCCAGACCAAGATTCAGGATAAATGCATGCTGCGGAGACTGGATGCATCCAAAGTCACGCATCAGCTGCGCCGTACATTTGGTAATAAACGCTCCGCCCTGACCGAATTTTTCAGCATAAGTAATGCCGTGGTAAGACTCATCCGGTGTACACAATCCCGGGAACTTGTCCGCATGTGCCATCCAGTCAAAGTTTCCGGAATCAACGATCGCGCCACCCACTGCTGCGCCGTGTCCATCCATATATTTTGTAGTGGAATGGGTTACAATATCTGCTCCCCATTCGATCGGTCTGCAATTAACCGGTGTCGGGAAAGTATTGTCCACGATCAGCGGCACACCGTGGGAGTGGGCTGCTTTCGCAAATTTCTCGATATCAAGCACGGTCAGCGCCGGATTGGCGATCGTCTCTCCAAATACTACACGGGTATTCTCCTGAAAAGCTGCATCCAGTTCTGCCTCGCTGCAATCCGGAGACACAAACGTAACATCAATTCCCATTTTTTTCATAGTAACTTCAATCAGGTTAAATGTTCCGCCATAAATGGAAGAAGATGCCACGATATGGCTGCCGCATTCACAGATATTGAACAGGGCAAAAAAGTTCGCTGCCTGACCGGAGGAAGTCAGCATCGCAGCGGTACCTCCCTCCAGTTCAGCAATCTTTGCTGCCACCATATCATTGGTCGGGTTTTGCAGTCTTGTATAGAAATAACCGGAATCCTCCAGGTCAAACAGTCTTCCCATTGCCTCGCTGGTATCATATTTAAACGTTGTAGACTGAATGATCGGAATCTGTCTCGGCTCTCCGTTTCCCGGTGTATAACCTCCCTGCACACATTTGGTGTTTAATTTATAATCGCTCATAATTGTTCTCCTTTCTACTATTTATCCTTGACTTTTTATTTGCAGGCTATATAAAATATCTGTGCTTTTTCAGATCCTGATTACCCAAGATATTTTCCGGCAAGCACTTCAAGTTCCTGTGCATGCATCTGATGCCAGTTTGAGTAATCCATGCCGCTTGCTGCCACGGTCTGTCCCAGCTCCACCAGAAATGCCGGGATCACTTCCGCCAGCATCGTTCCCGCTTCATATCCAAACTGTTCCTGACCCTGCCGCTCACATCCATTGACATAAAAAATATATGCCGGTTGCGGTTTTCCATCCACGTTTTTGACTGCGCCCCGAAATCCCATAACGCCGGTCTGATGGGTTCCACAGGACGATGTGCAGCCGGATATGTGGATCTGCGGCAATGCGCCATCCGGAATCTCTGCCTGTCGTACAGCTTTTACGCATTTCCACAGCAGCTCCTGAGAATCCCGCAATCCAACCTGACAGATAGAAGCACCGATACAGCTTACTGACGTCTCAAACAACGTCCCTGCCTGATCCGAAAAGATTACTTCCTGAACTTTCTCTGCCTCGGCACCAGTCAGATTAATGATATAAGCAGTCTCATCCGGCGCAAGACGAAGTTCTGTGTTCTCCATATCTGCGATCAGGTCCGACAATTCACACAAGATTTCCGGCCGGGGCTGTCCGCCAATGGGATGCCATTTGACCGTATACAGACCATTCTGTTTCTGCGGCAGGATCCATTTCCCGGAAACCCTGCTGCCATCCTCTTTTTTCTGAACCTCATGCTGCATTATCTCAAGATCCATATCTTCCCCGGAATCCAGCGCTTCCCGAAGTTTTTCCTGAAACGCTTCCCGATAAGCTTCCACAGTTTCAAAAGTTTCCTGCATATATCGGGTACGGGCTTTTCCGCGGTTCTTATAATTGCCATATGCGCAAAACATCAGCCACATCGCTTTTATATAGTAAAGAATCTTTTGTGGCCGCACCTGTTCTGCCACCAGGATGCCCAGCTTTGCATTATTTCCCAGACCGCCGGCGCTATACACATCAAATGTCTGGTCTTCCCTTGCCACAAACCCGAGATCACGATAAGTTGCATGCACCACATTTGCCGGAGAATTGGAAAAGCATACTTTCAGCTTTCTTGGCATCTTCTCCGCCGGAATCAGCGTCATCAGATATTCTCCGGCGGCTTTCGCCCATGGCATAACGTCAAAATATTCCCCTGATTCCACGCCGGATAAAGGTGAACACATGACATTTCGTGGAAAATCTCCACCGCCTCCCATCGTAATGATGCCTGCATCCAGCGCTTTTTCCAACAGTTCTGTGACTGCCCGTTCTCCAAGATTATGAAGCTGAACCGTCTCACAGGTCGTAAAATGCACTCTGTCTATCTTGTAATCCCGAATCGCTTTTGCAATAAAAGCAAGCTTTTCTTTTGTTACACATCCGGCGGTCATTCTCAGGCGCAGCATACTTGCCTTTCCTCCCCGCTGAGCATATGAACCGTACAATCCGGAAAATCCTTTATATTCGGCCACACTCAGATGCCCCTGATAAAATGCTGCCGTCTTTTCCCGAAACTCCGGAAGGTACTTTTTCCAGAACTCTATTTCCATCTTTTCCGCTCCTTTTTGTATGTTTTGCAGATAAAGATTATTGTATCACACTTAGAGCTATTTACCTACCATTTTCTTGACAAAACGAAATCCGTGCTTTAACCTACTTATAATGTATAAAACCTGAAAACCAAAAATATTTTCAGCTCTGGAACGTTTCTAAAAAGGAAGGAGATGACGACGGCATGAAGTACAAAAGACTGTTTCTGAGACTGAATGATCAACAGCTGATCGACTGTATCCGCCGTTATCATTTTGAGGATCAGGAAACTCTTATCCAGACACTGTACCGGCAGCTGATCCACCGGATCGAACCAGTCGTTTACTACGAATATAACTACCCTTCTGACGGACAGATGACAGTGACCATTTCTCTTGGAGATTGGCCGGACACTGCCATGGAACAGTTTCAGGCAGAAGGAAATTATGCAAAAGCCTATGCTGTCGAATGTCTCTGTCTTCAGATCCTTTCTCATTCTTATGAACAGCTAAAAGAGATCGTACACCGGGAAACCCGCGGATTTTTGACAGATATGATCTTCTGCGATGAAAAGGAGCTTTCGTTTTTGATTCCGACACTGCAGACGCGCTGGCCAAATTTTCCTGTCATGATCACAGATTCCTGCGCATTACTGCCTTCCAAGACAGTTGTTTTCTACGGCATTTGCAAAGATGTTCCGTCAGACTGCAGTCACACCTGTGACCGATGTACAAACACCGACTGTTGTTTTCGGAATCTTCTATAAATAAAATTTCCGAAAACAGATTAAACTTGTTTTATACGCCAATGGAGAGTTTTACTATGAATTTTCGAGATTATTTAAAAAACCATATTGTAATCATGGACGGTGCCATGGGTACCTATTTTGATACTCTGACAACAAATCCCTCTGCCATCGCAGAGGAAGCCAACCTGTCTGACCCGGATCTGATCCGGTCCATCCACAAAATGTATCTGGATAGCGGCGCCAGACTGATCCGTACCAATACGTTTGCCATCAACCATTCCCTTGCAGTTTCCAAAGGACTGAAAGATGCCACTGCACAGGATCAGTATCTGCGGGAACTGATTAAAGCCGCATGGAACATCGCCTGTGAAGCGGTAAAAGACAGTGGACATCCAGCCTGGATCGCAGCTGATATCGGACCGATCGCAGAATCTTTTGCTTTCTCAGAGTCAGATCTGGATGAAGCAGCGGAATATCGTTTTCTGGCTGACTGCTTCTTAGACTGTGGCGCTGAAATTTTTAACTTTGAGACTCAGTCCGACATTCATACTGTTTTACAGACCGCCGCTTATATCCGACAGCAAAAACCAGATGCCTTTATCGCTGTGTCTTTTTCCATCAACCGAAACGGATATACGACAAAAGGGCTAAGCATCAAACGGCTCTTTGCAGATGCCGCAAAATCAGATGATATCGACAGCTACGGTTGCAATTGCCTCATCGGTGCCGGACATATGCATAAACTTTTAAAAGCGCAGAATTTTTCTGCGGATAAGTATATTCAGATCTTGCCAAACAGCGGATATCCTCAGATTCTGCGTGGACGTACCATCTACTCTGACGGCGTAGCATGGTTTGCAGAGCAGCTGGAGCGCATCGCCCACATGGGTGTCAACATCCTGGGCGGATGCTGTGGCACCACGCCAAAACACATCCGTGCACTGAACGATCTGTTAAAAGAACATGCGCCTTATGAGCGCCGCCAGATAGAAGGCAGCACGGTAGAGGTAGAAGTATCCAAAACCCGCAACAATCTTTTCATGCAGAAGCTAGAAGCCGGTAAGACAGTGATCGCGGTAGAGTTAGATCCGCCTTTTGACCAGAATGCAGAAAAACTTCTGGAAGGCGCCTTTCAGTTAAAAGATCATAATGTGGATATCATTACCCTTGCGGATTCCCCACTGGCACGGGCAAGAGCGGACTCTGTCCTTCTTGCAAGCAAAGTGTCCTCTCTCGTGGATATTCCGGTCATGCCTCATATCGCATGCCGGGATCGCAACCGCATCAGCATGCATTCCACTCTTTTAGGCGCACATATCAACAACATTCGCAACCTGATGATCGTAACCGGCGACCCGGTTCCAAGCGGCGACCGCGGAAATACGAAAGGTGTGTTTGATTTTAACTCCATTCGTTTTATGGAGTATGTCAAAGCGCTGAATGAAGAGGTGTTCCATCAGGACGCCCTCTCCTATGGCGGAGCATTAAACCAGAATCAGGCAAATCTGGATAAAGTGATCGAGCGTATGCAGCGTAAAATTGATGCCGGCGCTTCCTGGTTTCTGACCCAGCCGATCTATTCGGATGAAGATATTGAACGCATCCGCATTATGAAGGAACGTCTGGATACAAAAATCTTGTGCGGCATCATGCCTCTGGTCAGCTATCGGAATGCCCAGTTCATCCACAATGAGATGCCAGGCATCTGTGTACCGGACGAAGTCATCAACAAGTACCGCCCGGATATGACCCGTACTGAAGCTGAAGAAGTGGCATGCGCCATCTCGCTGTCCGTGATCCGGAAACTACAGGGCATCGCAGACGGATTTTATTTTATGACGCCATTTAACCGGGTATCGCTGATCTGCAGCATTATAGATGCGCTCCCGGAAGAATCTATCTAAATGGAGGACAAAAAAACAATGACAACACAGGAATTATATTCCCTCATGAATACAAGTCCGCTTTATCTGGACGGAGCCACCGGCAGCAACCTGCAAAAAGCAGGCATGCCTTCCGGTATCTGCCCGGAAATGTGGATTTTAAAACACCCGGATATTCTCATAGATCTGCAAAAACAGTTTCTGGAAGCCGGCACACAGATTCTCTATGCGCCTACCTTTTCCGGAAACCGCCTGAAATTAAAGGAATACGGTCTGGATGAATATATCGTTGAGATGAACACGCAGCTCGTAGGTCTCTCCCGTCAGGCGATTGCTACTTCCGGAAAGCAGGCCTACATCGCCGGAAATCTGACCATGACCGGCGAAAGCCTTGCTCCTATGGGTTCTCTGGAACTGGAGACTCTGATCGACATCTACAAAGAACAGGCACAGATCCTGCTGGACGCCGGTGCAGACCTCTTTGTAGTCGAAACTATGATGAGCCTGGCAGAAACCCGTGCCGCTCTCATTGCCATCAAAGAAATCTGTGATCTTCCGGTCATCACATCCATGACCTTTAACGAAGATGGCAGAACGCTGTACGGCACAGATCCCAAGACCGCCGTTGTCGTCCTCCAGAGTCTCGGCGCTGATGTTATCGGCGTCAACTGTTCTACCGGTCCGGAGGAAATGACAGAAATCGTACGTCTCATGCGCCACTATGCCAATGTTCCGATCCTGGCCAAGCCAAATGCAGGTCTTCCGAAACTGATCGACGGCGAGACCGTCTACGATATGACGTCGGACGAATTTGCATCCTTTGGTCCAGCTCTGATAGAAGCCGGCGCATCCGTTCTCGGCGGATGCTGCGGAACTACGCCGGAACACATCGCAAAGCTTGTGGCTGCCACAAAAGACATGACGCCGCAGCCAGTGAATACAACGATTTACCGTGTACTTGCCTCAGAACGCAAAACACAGGAGATCGATATTAATGGCCGTTTCCTTGTCATCGGAGAACGCATTAACCCGACCGGCAAGAAAAAGCTGCAGGCTTCGCTCCGGGAAGGCGATCTGGATCTGGTCACAGATATGGCGGAACAGCAGGAAGCCATGGGAGCAGATATCCTGGACATTAATATGGGGATGAACGGTATCAATGAAAAAGAAATGATGTTGAAGGCCATCGATACAGTGACTATGACTACCAGTCTCCCACTCTGTATCGATTCCAGTCATGTGGATATTATTGAAACAGCACTGCGCCATTATCCGGGTCGTGCGCTGATCAATTCCATCTCTCTGGAAACGGAAAAATTTGAAAAACTGCTGCCCATCGCAAGAAAATACGGCGCTATGTTTATCCTGCTTCCCCTTTCTGACGAAGGAATCCCGGAAACTATTGAAAAGAAAAAAGAGATTATCCATACAATCATGGATCGCGCTCTTTCTCTCGGTCTGCGAAAAGAAGATATCGTTGTAGATGGTCTGGTAGCAACGGTCGGCGCCAACAAACGCGCTGCGCTCGAGACACTAGAAACCATTTCCTATTGTAAAAATGAACTGGGACTGGCTACTGTCAGCGGGCTTTCCAATATTTCCTTTGGCCTGCCAAACCGTGCCTATGTAAACGGCGCATTTGTAACTATGGCAATCCAGAGCGGTCTGACCATGGCAATCGCCAACCCGTCCAGCGAAGTCATGATGAGTCTGGCTTATGCCAGCGATCTGCTGCTGAACAAGGAAGAATCTGATATCCGATATATCGAACGTATGGCACAAGTAGCTGCAGCAAAGGAAGAAGCTGAAGCTGCGCTTCGTGCAGCAGGTAATGACAATGCTGTTAATTTCACTGGAAAAAACGACGACAACGCAAAAAATTCCCGAACATCCGAAAATGCCAGCTCCGGAAAAGGTGCTTCTAAAAATGCCGCCAAAAACGGCAGCGCTGTCTTCCAGTGCGTGCTGAAAGGAAACAAAAAATCCATTATAAACGAAGCAAAAGCAGAACTGGACAAAGGCAGACTTCCGGGCGACATCATCAATGAAGACTTAATCCCTGCCATCAATGAAGTGGGCGATCTCTTCGAGAAAAAGACTTACTTTCTCCCACAGCTGATCTCCAGTGCAGAAGCTATGAAGACTGCGATCGAATATTTAGAACCGATGCTTTCCACCGACGACGGCGATGGTCCAAAGACAACCATTGTCATCGCCACTGTAGAAGGCGATATCCACGATATCGGCAAAAACCTTGTAGCATTGATGTTGAAAAACTATGGATTCCGGGTCATCGACCTTGGCAAAGATGTTTCCAGAGAAATCATTGTCCAGACTGCAATTGATGAAAACGCAGACTTTATCGCGCTGTCTGCCCTGATGACCACCACCATGATGCGCATGAAAGATGTGGTAGAACTGGTTCATGAAAAACACCTGAAGACAAAAGTCATTATCGGCGGAGCTGTCATTACCCAGAGCTTTGCAGATGAGATCGGTGCGGATGGCTATTCCAAAGACGCTGCAGAAGCAGTAAAACTGGTACAGCGGCTGATCGGAGAATAAATTCTGATCAGCCCAGATGCCTTTCCAGCCAGACAGCAATATCTCTGTACACATCCTGCCGATCTGTCTCATTCAGAATCTCATGCCGGTCATTTTCATACAGTTTCAAAGACACGTCCTGAATGCCGGCTTTCTGATAGATCTCATACAGTTCAGACACACTCTTTCCGAAATTACCTACCGGGTCCTGTGCGCCGGCTGTCAGAAGTAGCGGCAGTTTTTTCGGCAATTGATCCACATGTGTCTGAGCATATTCAATACCACGGAACATCTGATAATATGCATTCACGGTAAACTGAAACGTACACAGCGGATCCTGACAGTAACACTCAACGATAGTCGTATCTTTCGTCAGCCAGTCATTTTTCGTCCGTGCCGGTTCAAATTTTTTGTTATATCCGCCAAAGGCCATATTGTCCACAAAAGTGCTGCGATAATGCCATCCGCGAAAAGCTGCGATCGTCTTGCATATCATTTTTCCAAGTTTCAGGACGATCCCCGGCTGTGTGCCGGTTCCCATAATGATCGCACCCTTCAATCCATTGCCATGCATCTCCAGATACTGCCGGAGCAGAAAAGATCCCATGCTGTGTCCTAACATAAAATACGGCACACCGGGATTCTCCGTCTGCGTCTGTTTTCGCAAAGCATGAATATCTGCGATCACATACTGATTTCCATCCGGATGTCCAAAATATCCCAGTTCCATTTCTGACGTCACAGACTTACCATGTCCCAGATGATCATGCCCCACGACCATCCATCCCCGTTCATTCAGATAACAGGCAAATTCATCATAACGGTCAATATATTCCACCATGCCATGACAGATCTGCAAAATCCCGCGGCATTCCCCGTCCGGTTCCCACACAATCGCATGAATGCGCGTCTTGTGATCTGCCGACAAAAATGTAAATTCCCTCTTATTCATTATAAATATTCTCCTATTCGCCATCTTCCTGCGCCCATGCAAACGACCGTTTCACAGCCCGTCTCCAATCTCTGACCCTCTGTTCCCGCACCGCAGGTTCCATTTTTACGGAAAATACCTGCTCTGCCCCGCGGTTTTTAAGGATATCATCTGTGTTTTCCCACAATCCTACCGCAAGTCCGGCGAGATAAGCAGCCCCAAGCGCCGTAGATTCTACGCACTCCGGTCTGACTACTTCCGCATCCAGAATATCCGCCTGAAACTGCATGAGAAAGTTATTTCTGGAGGCGCCGCCATCCACACGCAGCTGTTTCAGCTCCACACCGGATTCCTGCCGCATCACATCCAGAATATCCCGCGTCTGATATGCCATGGATTCCAGTGTTGCCCGGATAAAATGCTCTTTCGTGCAGCCTCTTGTAATACCAACTACCGTCCCTCTCGCATATGGATCCCAGTAAGGCGCGCCAAGCCCGGTAAATGCCGGCACTACATACACACCGTTGGTATCAGGAACCGAAGACGCATATTCTTCTGTCTCTGATGCATTCTGGATCAGACGCAATCCATCCCGCAGCCACTGAATGGAAGATCCGGCTGAAAAGACACTTCCTTCCAGCGCGTAATGGATGCTTCCGTCTGCAGTAGCCGCAATCGTTGTCAGCAGGCCGTTTTCAGAAGCAACTGCATGATTTCCGGTATTCATCAGCATAAAACAACCCGTTCCGTAAGTATTTTTTACCTCTCCGGGTTCAAAACAACACTGACCGAACAACGCCGCCTGCTGATCTCCTGCCGCTCCGGCGATCGGAACCACGCTTCCCAGAACTCCCTCTGCGGTATAACCATACAAACAACTGGACGGTTTCACTTCCGGAAGCATAGAAACCGGAATCTGAAAATATTCCAGCAGTTTCTCATCCCAACAACCATTGTGAATATCAAACATCATCGTCCGGGATGCATTAGTATAATCTGTCACATGGACTTTTCCACGGGTCAGATTCCAGATCAGCCAGGTGTCGATGGTTCCAAACAACAGATTTCCGGCTTCTGCCTCTGCTCTCGCGCCTTCCACATGATCCAATATCCATGCTGCTTTAGATGCGGAAAAATAAGCATCTGCCACCAGTCCGGTCGTCTTATGGATATACGCTTCCCAGCCTTCTTCTTTCATTTTCTGTATCCGGTCTGCGGTTCTGCGACACTGCCATACGATGGCATTGTACACCGGTTTTCCGGTTCTTTTATCCCATACTACCGTTGTCTCCCGCTGGTTTGTAATTCCAATCGACGCAATATCTTCTGCCGCCGCACCGATCTTTGCCACAGCTTCCGTACAGACTGCCAACTGTGTAGACCAGATTTCCATCGGATCATGCTCCACCCAGCCCGGCTGCGGATAAATCTGTGAAAACTCTTTCTGTGCGATACTGCAGATATGTCCGTTTCTGTCAAACAAAATCGCCCGGCTGCTGGTGGTTCCCTGATCCAGCGCCATAATATATTTCTTCATATGTTTCCCTGCTGTCGCCGGATTCATTCTTGGACAGCTGCCTCCTGTCATGTTTCATGTATCTCCGGAAAGCACTCTCATAAAATTGGCTGAAAGTCCTCCGGCATACACATTTTTCTCTCTATTTTGCGGCCTCATAAATCGCTGCAATGTCTTCTTTTTTCAGAACTTTAAATCCACCGACGGTTCTGCGTCCCATATATGTGCATTTATATGCCATATCCTCAATCTGTTCCGCAGTCGGCTCAACACCAAGCTCTTTCATAGAAATCGGCATATTGATGGAACGATAAAAGTCCTCCATTGCTTCGATACCGGCAAGCGTCAGTTCTTTGTCATCTTTTCCGGAAGGATCGATGTCCATAACATTTACCGCAAATTTTGCAAACCTGCTGTAATCCACCGGGCTGACATAACGCGCCCAGCTTCCCCATACAGCTGCAAGACCTGCACCGTGAGCTACATCAAACATACCGCCGATTTCATGCTCAATCTGATGGCACGCCCAGTCGCCACTGGTTCCGCATCCGGTCAATCCGTTGTGGGAAAGACTGCTTGCCCACATAACCTGCGCTCTGGAATCATAATTTTCCGGATCTTCTTTTAAGATCTTCGCATGTTTCATAACAGTTTTCAGCAAAGACTCTGCAATGGCATCTGTCAGATCTGTATCTTTCTCCAAAGTAAAATAACGCTCCATCGTATGCATCATGATATCCACACATCCGCACATAGTCTGATACTCTGGAAGCGTATAAGTCAGTTCCGGATTCATGATGGCAAATTTACATCTGCACAGGTTAGAATTTACGCCACGTTTCAGACCGCCAT
>OGCO01004846.1_pt1 | contig 13809 bp, 9 predicted proteins | sample 1570171 | NCBI WGS metagenome assembly OGCO01 (sample SAMEA4370583, study PRJEB24528) | human gut metagenome | reverse complement strand
TGAAAACCAAGAAATCAACAGTGCTATTTCTTATCTGTAATTCTTTGCTCATAAAAGTGTTCCTTTCTATATTCTCATAAATGTTACTCTTACATCTTATGGAATCCATATGTTTTAGTCCTATTCAGCTCAACCATTATCTCCAAATGTAATTTCCATCAATTCACTGGCTATCTCTTTACTCAGGACTCTCATAATACTATCATCCACCTTTGTCTTCGCTAGAAGATTGATATTACCATACCAGACAACTTCCTAATCAATAACAGCAAAAATCTTTATGATATTTTTCACTATAATTATCTCCATGATATATTGCATTAACTGTCTGTTTGTCAGTTTACAAAACACTAGAAAACGATTATTCTTCAACCATCTCAAACAAATCCATCTGCTCTGTCTTAAAATCTGACAACACCATCTTCTTCACTTCTTCGCCCTTAATGTGTTCACCTTCTACTCTCTGAACTCCTTTACGGATATTAGAATCTACCAGCTTTAACACATATATGTTGTCAAATCTGTTATATATAGAATCTCCGCCAAGACCAGATAAACATATAAGCTGTGTATTAGTCTTTTTCGCCATCTCCATAAGAGGCTTTAACAAATGTGCTGAATACGTCTGTGCAAATGGGTTATCCATTATAAGCACTTTACCTTCCTCTGCTGCCGAAAACAGATCATTCTCGTCACGCCTCATGTAACTTAACAGGCATGTAAGAATAACAAATGCTGACAGAAATCCCTCTCCACCGGAGTTAGACGAAACCTCTGCCCATGATATAGGTACTTCTTTTTCTGCTTCAATCTTATAAAGCTTTATCTTGATATTACCAATTCCGATAACATCATCATACAGATTCTTTGTTGATATTATACTTCCTATATACTCTGCAAGATTTTTGTTATTCTCTATTGTTTCAATACCATGTCTTACAACTCTTTCAAAGAATTCATGAAGCTGTATCTTATAATGTTCTTTCTCACTCTCCCAGTCAGGCACCTGGATTCTTAACATTTTGATATTTCTACCACGCACATTTATTGTTGAATTCTTATCAATCATTGCTATATTTGCGTTAACATTTTTTATGTATTCGAGAAACATTTCTTCAACATTTTTCTGCTCACTATCAATATTAGCAAGGTCAATTATCAGCTTTTCCAGCTGGCTTTCATAGGTTGCCCTGTTAATAGCATACTGCTTTGAAAGGTTTTGTGGATTGCCGACCTGAACAAGAAGGCTTTCAAATGTTTTCTTAAAATATGCATCCTGATATTCATTTTTACCAGCGATATTTCTTATCATTTCTGAAATATCATTCTGCTCTTTTGAAAGCTGTTCTTTTATTGATGAAAGTTTTCTTCTCATATCTGCCTGATATCTATCCAATTCTGTCTTCTCTATTGTCATCAAGTCTGGAATATCATTGAATATTTCAGACATTTTATCTTGTGTAACGTAAATTTTGACATCAGCATATTCAGATACACCACTTAATTTTCCTGACAGTTCATTCTTTCTTGCTTCAAGATTACCTATTTCTTTTCTTATGATACCAATATCATGCTTCCTAAGATTAATTCTCTTATCAAATTCAGTATCTACAATTGTTTCTTTTAGCAATAGTTCCTTGTATCCTGTCTGTTCATTGAGTCTTCTGAAGCCATATTCAATATCTTTATTGATTCCTGCAAGAACACCTGCAAGCTTATCATTACTCTCAATAGCCGCATTCAGGCTGACACCATTCTTCTTAATCTGCTCTTCCAGCTGGTCATACTGCTCTTCTGAACAATAAATATTTTTATATTCTTCCTCTGCAATATGTTTATAATTTTTTTTAGCAAGATCTTTTTCCTTAGTTGTCACCCTGACTGTCAGCTTCTTTAATCTGCCATTAAGTTCATCAATGGAGTCTGATACCACCTTTGTAAGAGCATAATATTTAGCCTCGTATTCTTCCGGTACAATGTTACTATCAGATTCTGTGCAGTTATTCTCTTTATATATCTTGAATTCTTCAGTTTTTATCTTATTGCTGTCTATAATTTCTTTAAGTTTTGCTCTTTTAGATTTGAGATTCATTAATTCATCCCTATTTGTAGCAATTTCATTATCAAAACTCCTGTTTTTATTTTCCAGCTCCTTAAGTTCGTTTTGAAGACGTATCAGTGACTTAAGATTCATATTGTAAAGCTTATACTTTTCACATAATTTATCAAACTCATCTGATCTTATATTATAATTGGTTATTATATTTTCACTACTGCGTATACTTCTATTGTTTTCCTCATATTCCGCAGATATTGAATCTTTTTCACTCCTTATCTGTGCCTGTCTCTGTTTTAACTGTGCCTCTTCTTCATTACACTCACTGACTTTCTTCTTAGCAGTGGCGACTGCATCCATTGAAAATGTCTGTTCTTCAATTCCGATTCTGTATTTGTTATATGTTTCTATATCATTGTTTTTAGCCTGCAGCTTGTCAGTCAGATTACTGATTCTGTCCTGAATTTCTTCAAGCATTTTATCAAGTTCAGCTTTATCAAGCAGGCGATTATTAAACATTATAAAGAAATGCACATTGCCATATGTCGTAATATTTCCATTAACTGTTCCAGTTGTTTTTTCAAGATCTTCCTTAATTATTATAGGAATTGGGAAACTTGTATACAGCTTTTCGTCAATATTTCTCATACGCTCAAATGCGGTTTTTTCCATTATAACAGAATATGGAATAAACGGATTATTCTCTACAAGTCTGGCTTTATCATCCAGCTTTCTGCTGTTCTTATTAAGCCATTCCATACCATACACATACCTGATATCATTCTGCATGCAATAATTTCTTACATTATCTGGAAGTTCTATTGTCTTTCCTTCCTTTAATTGTTCATGTTGCTTCTCAAGCCCGCTCTGTGCCATGATAAGCTTTTTCTTATCAATCTCCAGCTCCTGAAGCTTATTTGCCAGACTGTTAATAATAATATCCGTCCTGTCTATATCTGATTCTTTCAATCCAGCATATTTTATAACCCTTAATCTGTAACTCTTCTGCTGTTCATAATCCATAAGCAGATTGTTCTGATCTGATATCTCATGTTTTACATCACTTAATTTTCCTGCAATATCAACTTCTTCCTGGGAAAGCATTTTTGTCTTAATATCGAGCTCATTCTTTTTCTTATATAACCTTGAAAGTCTGTTGCTCTCCTCTTGTTTTTCCTCGTCAAACTCTTTCTTTCTGACCTCAAGAGTTCCCTCTTCATACAAGCCAAGAATATTTCTTTTTATATCGCAATGGAATCTTGTGTTAAATGTTTCTTCAGCATCATTGTATGAATCAACCGAATTCTGAAGGCTTCCTGTTTCCGTGCTTTTCTGTCTTATAATTTTTTCATTATCTTTCTTATCATTAATATACTTATTCAATGCATTTTCTGTGTCAGATATACTGTTATCGTTAATTTCATTTTTCTGAATGCTATTCTTAACTGCTAAAGAATAATGTTCATACAATGCATGTCCTATTTTTTCAATCTCTGCTCTGTTATTCTCTGAATCCTTTAAAAGAATATCTATCTTTTCCTCTACTTCTACCTTTTCTGTTTTTATATCCTTCAATTCAAGATACAGCTTATTGCAGTCATACACACACTTCTGTCTTGCCAGCTTATCATTCACATATGAAAGTCTTGTTATCTCTGCTTCCTGCTGCGTTCTTTCTGATACAACTTCATCTTTGCTGTCATAATAATGATATATCTCGTATGATATTTTTTCATATATTATCTGGTTAATGATATTTTTAATATCTGCAAGTGAGTTGTTTTTTTCTTCTATGCCTGATGTTAGATCTGATATTGTATCATTCAGCTTCTTTACATATGCAGCCATCTTTGCAGTATATTCGCATTTGTCTTCATATAACGCCACATACCTGTCGATATCATCTTTAAGCGGCTTAGTATCTTCAAAATATTTCTCTACAAGCGACTTCTTTTCTATCTTTGACTGATTACTTCTGTACTGTTCTATGAACTGAAATGTAAGCTTCCTGAACTCATCTATTCTGTTCTTTTCCTGGTTAAGTTTATCTTCTATTGGCCTTAAGAACCAGTTCACAACAAGTTCTTTTTCATTCTTTGAATTACTGAACAATTCCGATAGACCAGATTCCTTCTGATTTACCTTTCTTATAATACTTTCCCATTCCTTATTGTTAATCTGATACTGGCGCAATGTAGCAAAATACTGCCTTCTTCCATAACTACTGCCCATATCATAAAGTCTGAAATCTCCATTCTTATCCTTACTTATATTATCAAGCAGGTTCCTGCATTCCACAAAACCTTTTAATATTCTGCGGTTTTCCTCCTGTTTCACAACCGGAATATTATCGATATCATAACAACATGCAGCTGAATAACTTCCTGTAAATGTATACATTTCCAGTTCTTCAGCATCATTATCCTCTTTCTGGTTCTTCCTTACCATCATACCTGATATGAATCTTGTAATGTTATTATCGAGCTGCCACTCTGTCATAATAAATGTAGGTCTGTTAGACGTAAAATAGTTCTTAAACTGCCTGTCTCCAAGATCCCTGAATGATTTATTGACAAACTGGCTCATAATCATCTGCACAAGCACACTTTTTCCGCCACCATTACGCAATGAAATCAGTGTACTTTCCCCACCGAAGTCAAATGTTTCATCGTCAATCTTTATTGTATCGTGATTATATCCAAGATTTAATATTCTGATTCTTGAAATCTTACTCATCCTTTACCCCCAGTGCCTCCATTATTCTTGCGTAATTATCTTTATTTAAAATCTTGTATTCCATAATATTGTCCAGCTTGGGTGTAGTCTTTATCATCTCATCCTCCTCAACGAAGACAATCAGCCCCTGTTTTTCAAGGAATTGGCATATTACGCTGACCAGTCCCTCTTTGGTTGTCTTTGTCTTACCCTTAGTGCTGTCCTCTGCGCTTTTTAATGCTTCATAAGCTTCGCTCATGCTTTTATAATCCAATACATTTTCATATAATTCTGTATAAATATTGCTATCCTCTGCTTCACGTTCACTCTCAAGCTCAGCTCCTGCTTTCAGCTTTTCTGACACAATATTCTGTAATTCTCCAAGTTTAAGAAATTCCCTGGATTTGCATGTGCTGCCCTGTCCATCATAGAATTCTGCCATTAATGTAAGAATTACAAATTGTGACAGATAATAATCTTTATCTGTAGCCTTAGACCTGCATATTTTCTGCTTAAGTTCTGCTTTGGTATATCCAAGATATTTGTTATCTATGTCTGGCATCAGATATATAGTGCTGCCGTATCGTTCTACCCTGCTGTCTGCTATCTGTGCCTGATTCTTAACAAGATTCATAACCTCTTCTCTTTCAACATATGCCCTGTATAGATTACCTGCATTACTGTCGTTGTCACTCAACGCCCCATGACACAGAAGATAATAAAATATCTTCTGACTGTATGTTATATTCTCAGCTTCGTATGCCATTCTTCTACCTCTCTTCGTATCTGAATCCTATATTAGAACATTTAAAATTCTTATAATTACCAGCTTCATCCCTTACATGTTTAAAATGTATATACTGTCCATCTTCAATCTGATAAACATATATTTTCTTAATACTCCTGTATGCTGAATTATCCATAATTCCAAGCAGCATTTCGTTTAATATAAACCCTTCTGATGTATCCATAAGATATTCTGTCTGTTCTTTTCTTAGTTCTGAAATATCTATATCACTCTCTGTAAGAAATTCTATTATAACCTCACGGAATATCTCTACTGTCGGAATAAGCTTTTTTCTCTCTTCTTCTGTACATTTTTCATTGAGCAGCTCCAGACTGATTTCTTTATTTTCCAACAGCTTATCAAGAATCACTGTAATACACTGTGCATATTTACGCATTCTTTCCTGTCTTTTCAATTCCTTTTCCCTGTTAAATTCTTCTTCATCAAAATCCAGTTCCATGTCGTCATCTGTATTGTCTGATTTTTTCAATCTTTTCTGGAATTCAAGCATTTTCTCCGGATTAAATATTTTATCCAGCATATTCATAAAAAGGGGATTAAATATCTTATCTGTATTCTTAAGCAGTCCTGCATCTTTAAGAATCACATCATAAACATCACTTCTGAATGGAAACCTCTGCACAAGTGTCATATCAGCATAATTCTCAAGTTCATAATCATATAACTTTTTTAAATCGAAATGCTGTTCTAAGATTTTCTGATGTTCCTCAAGCGTTCCCGTAAGATAATGACCAATAATTTTCAGATTATTAAGATTATCTTTTTCTTTATCGGTAAACTCATCTGCATTCATCTCTTTTTCTTCAAATTCCTTAATCTTTTCGTCTATGAATTCTCTATGCATGTTAAATTTAGCACGCGTATCTGCAACCGTATTTATATTTTCTTCCATAATCTTCCTGTAATCTTCTACAGAGTACGATAGCGCATTTCTTTTAATAGTAAGGGCAGCCTCCAGTATCTTCTGACTCTGTTTTCTTAACTGGTTGAAAATTTTTTTAATATCATCAACAGCCTTGTTATAATCTGCCTTCTCAAGATGAAGTTTAAACAACATTTCATTAATTGTAAGCTTAAGATTATTCTCAACCTCCATAGTTGAAAGCACCATATTATATCCTTCATCTGTAAGATAGTAGGATGTTCTCTTGACTCCACCGTCCTGATAAACAACCTTGTTGTCTATATATCTTATGTTAATATTCTTATATTCCTTGTCTTCATAGTCATATGCCTTAAAATACATGGAAACACCAGAATTTCCAAGAATCTCCTCTATTACAAATCTTGCCAGATTCTTACTTTCCTCATATCCTGCTGGTCTTTCATAATATTCGTAATTAATGTCATCAACAAATGAAGCTATGTCATCCATTGTGCAGTCTTCTTCCCTGAGCGAATACTCCATAACATACAGAAGAATACTGAAAATCATATTCATCTGCTCATCCCTTGTGTTAATTCCAAAGCCTCTCCACTTTACAACCCTGTCTATGCTGTTACCACACAGCATGGCATATCTTGCAACAAACTGCATTCGTTTTCTAAATCCCTTAAGAAAATCCTTGTCAATCATCCCCAGCTCCAATCATGTTCATTCAATATTTCCTGTGGTATGTATCTTCCCTCTCTAAGTAATTCCAACAGTTGTCTTTTTCTATCATCACTAAAATAATCCAGAAATATATTTTCTATGTTAGCATTCTGTTTTTCCTTCGTGCATGGCATATTATGAAATCCAATCTTTTCTGCTTTATCAAGCATACATTCATATGCCGTCACAAATGGCTTAATATCAATATCTTCTCTTGAAGTATATTTCCATCTTTTCTTAACAAGATGCTCATATATTATAATTCCTTCATAATCAATATCTCCAAAATACAATAATTCATTACCGGCCTTGAAATACTCCTCAGCCCCAGCCGCATAATCAAAAAATGAATTCCATATTCCCTTTCCAGCCCCATAAACTATAGTATTAAACTTTACGCCAAGTATATCTGCCCCTGTATTTCTCAGATACCTTCTCATATCATAAAATGTGTCTTTATTCTCTATTATTATAATATTTTGTGGAAATTCCTTAGAATGTGAATAATAAGATAAAGGCTCCGAAGTATCATAGTAATTAAGCTTACTCCTGTCTATACCAAGCCTTTCACAAAACTTTACCCCGCCTTCTTTTTGAAAAAACTTTTCTCTCCTGAAAATCTCAAAACTACGCTCATTCATAGTTTCCTTAACAAATAATAATGATGAATCATATTTTAGATAATCACTCAGAAGACGCACCAGTGCTACATCCTCTTCATATCTATCTGGATGTTTTCTATAATATTCTGTATTAATTAAAGGATGCATATCGAAATCTAGCTCATTATATACGCTGTCATAATTCTTTTCTTCTTCATATTTCCAGAATACTAAAGGAAGCGCTGGCTTTCTTCCATTTGTTCTTGCACTCTTAACAAGTGACAACTTTCCATCATCTATCATTTTCCTTACATATGCATATAATTCCTCATATAACATATCCGGATGTTCCTTTTCTATACTTGTCAGATATAGTTTTGATTTCTTCATAGCAGACTCCTTGCAGGTTAAAGTGCGGATTAATATACTTCGTTATATATGAAGAATAACATTTGTAGGGTGGGGTTACAATATTAATTTTTAATGAACTCAAAAATACTTCCGACATCTTATGATTTGCAAGTTCACCTATGGAAATTATAATCTGCAGCTACTATTACTGCAACTAGAAACTTTTTCTTTTGATTATATGATATCCTATAGGAACTATTTTAACTCTTCTATCCATTTTCCATTTTCTTCAAAAAAGAAATATTCACTAATATTGTCATTTAAAAATACTTCCAACATCTTATCCATTCCATAAGCAAGTTTTCTCTGCTTCATTTCATCTAATGTCAGCCAGAATACATTCCCTTCTTCAGACGAAGTAACTATTCCTTCAAACTTATCTGTCTTATATAATAACACTATATATCTTGTTTCCTCATCCTTCATCCAGTCTTTTATCCCACAAAGTTTTGGTTCTGAAATTTTCAATCCAGTTTCTTCCCACACTTCGCGTATCACAACATCTGTAAATGATTCTCCTCTTTCCACATGTCCTCCCGGAAATGTTATTCCAGAGTAATCATCATCTCTCTTATCTTAGACAAGTACCCTATTTTCACTAAACACCATCCACATATTTGTCATTATCACTTTTTCTGTTCTTGCCATTCGTAATACCCTTATCCTTCATTTTCTGAATCCATATATATCATTTCAACAATACTGTCTGCATCAATATCAGGTGTAATAATTTTTTCATTAAAAACTGATGAAAAATCCTTTTCTCCCCACAAATAGAGCCAAACCAGAGCCATTTGATAAAACAAATGCCGGAAGCCCGCATAAATACAGGCTTTCGGCATTTCTGTCCGTTATTCAAACTCGGCTTGTACCGAGTTCAACTTGAACATATTTGTTTAGGTTTCGTGTGCTTTTATCTGTTAATTTACCTATATTATATTATTTGTATTATCCTTCTGATTTCGTGTTGCCACGGAAGTATTATAACATAAGTCAGATTTTATTTCATTAAGTTATTTTAACACCTATAAAAAATACGTTTCAAATTTAATGAACTATCATTCTTCATAATGACATTTTATACACAATACTTTATTTTTTAGTGCTAGTGCATAAAATAATCTAATTGCAAATCAACAATTTTCATTACACTATATATTATAATGTATATAGTACAATATATGACTATTTACGTCATATAAAAATACACTGTAATTATCATTATTTGACCCTGCTCTCAGGCTATAATAGTCTCCTTCATTTATATTATCTGTTTCAAAGTCATACTTATTGCTATCCTCCATACTTTCATAAGGGAACTTATCAAAATAACTCTTTATATCATCTATATTTTCTTTTGTTACAATAGAATAATAACTGTTCTCCTCAAATTTTTTATCCTCGCTTTCCTTATAGAAATATTTGCAATAATCTATATAATCTTGAAATCCATCACTGTAATATTCTTCACAGTTACTATACCCTTCAATAATCTCATTACTTTTGGAACTGCATGCACTCAGTAATATCATACACAATATAATACATAATATATTTCTCCTCATACATATCTCCTCTCTATCGCACCTTCACTTGTTGCTTGGTAGTATAAATAGTAATGAAAGTATCATTTCACACTATTCTTATACTTCCCAAAGGAAGTATCATCAAATCAAAAATGTTGATTTTATGCGGCATTCCACCGCATCTGTTTCATCTAATGTTACTCTTTTCATATCTTTTTCAAAAACTTTAGTTGCAAATTAGTTGCAATGATTCAATATTGCTTCTACGAAATTCATGGCAGATATAATCTACTTTTACAACTAAAAACGAATAATCAAATGTGGCTTGCGGGTGCTTTATCATGTCTGCTGCCACACCCACTATGAAAGGAGCTTTTCTATGAGCAATCAACACAAACATCCAACAATAAGTTTTAGAATCAGCGATGCTGAACGCAGACAAATTGAAGCCCATATCCTTGCCAGCGGTATGATGAAGAAAGATTACTTTGTCCGTTCCTGCATATATAACCGAATCTGTGTTGTAGGTAAGAAAGAAACCATATATCCTCTTGTGCAGACTGTTAATGCTCTGTATCTGCAACTGCTTGACATGCAGAAAGCATTTATTGAATGCTGTGAACTCTCAGCTTTAAACAATCTTCCTACAAGTGATGAAATCAAAGAACTACAGACCGAATATAACAATATGCTTACAGCCATCATTGACCTACTTTATGGTGCTAAGTATCTGTGGGAAGGAGAACACTATGAAACAAAATAATCCTTGTTACCTGTTTGGAATGTATGAACCTAATACAGATTCCGTTATTCTTAATGTCCTCAATGATACATATACTTGCACACCTCTTACTATCAGTTGTGAAAAATGCAATTCAGCTGTCTTGCTCAACACACCTGATGACATTGCGTATCTATATCGGCTGGCACGTGAGAATTCTCTGCTGTATGCTGAATTAGCTTGCAAACCATTATGTGGATGCTATGAATATATTTAATTAGCTTGTTTTCTTTTAAACTGTGTACAATATTACCAATCTTTGTGCACAGTTTTCTCTAAAATGTCTTTATCAAATACTCTTTCATATTCTCCTTTTGAACATAATTTATTTCACATCTACACTTACGGCATTCTTTCTCTATCATATTTATATATTCATCTATGGTCATATTACTTGCAATAAATGCATTTTTTACAATTTCTTTTATTCTTTTCTGCTTTCTAGTCTTATCAGTTAATTCATGTATCTTTACTAATATATATTCCCCTATGACATTCACATAAAAATAACGATTTGCCTGTGCATAGTCTACAACAATTACGGCATTTATATTTGTAAGCAAAAGACTTCTGAGTGTAATATTCATTTTACTCGGAATAGAACTGTATGTAGCAAATGTACTATGCCTCATATATTGTACCCAAGTATATATACTTTCACATTCCATCAATTCATCATGTTTTGTTAATTCATTAATAATTACCACTTTAATATCCATACATAAATTATCTACATATATCGAGTACATCAAATCGTCTTGATTGATAACACTTGTTTTTATAACCCAAACATAAAATAAATCCAATATTTTATCATTATAAATCATATTAAATAGTTCACCATCAACACTCTCATTAATATACTCCATGAATTTAAAATACATTTTCTTCTCAAAACGATGTCCAATGTTCGATTTTTGTATCTTTTTTATCGCTTTCTCGGCATCATCCTGCATACTACTATGATACTTCCATAAAGCTCTCAATACATTTATATTAATATATTCCCAATCAAATCTAAATCTATAAATTGAATAGTACATTACTATATACACAAAAAGATATGTACAGTTTTCCCCACTTAATTGACCTATAATTTCTCCTGCATCAAACCTATTATGATAAATAATTTTATCCATTATTAATTGTGAGCAAAAAGTATTAAAATAATTTTCTTTTATTATTTGACCAAATATTTTTACAAAATCTTTTTGTTCCCTTTTCCCTGAAAATACACTCTCAATTTCCAATCTAATTAAATCTTTAATACATTCTTTGCAATACTGCTCATAAAAATTCTGCTCCTGTTTTACATCTCTTTGTAGAAGCCAAATTAACTCTTGTTTATTTTCATCAGACAATTTTTGATATATTTGTAATAAAACATCTTTCCATTCAATTACATCAAATATTTTCCCCTCTAGTTTGGTGCAGCTACTATCATACCTATTAAATCTTACTCTATTATATCCTGCCTGTTTAGACCTCATAAAATTCAACCTAATTAAATCAATATAAAAGTTCATAATTAACTTTATATTTTGCTCATCTAGCTGAAAATATATTTCATTTATAACTTCTTGAAGCAAACATACCTCACAATTTGAATTATATATCCATGGCACTTGATTATTTACTATTCTTTCTCTTTTTTCAATGTCGCTAATTTCATTCTGTTTCCGCTGGATATAGCCTATAAAAATCAATTGAATCAACCCATTATATCTGCCTTGTAATCCAGTATTATCATCATCCTTAATTCCATCACGTAAATTTACAAAATCTCGTCTCAACAAATCTATAGCTTTTTTGCTTATTCGCTCTTTTATTGTCTTTTTCTGAAAGTCTTTATTAATTTCGCTAATTATATTGTCATTTCTTTTTACATCAGAACTCATTTTTATCATTAATATACTTTTTGTGCACTGTATGAAGAGCATAACGAACAATATAAAATACCCAATAGCAAATAAAAACCATATAAAATTTATTATACTAATTGTTGAGGCACCAATCTTTTCTCCATATATTGTTATAAATGGTTTATAAAGAATTTCCAAAATTAACAATATACCAAACATCCTCTTAGAGATAATTCTATTAAAAATCTTTATCCTCTTCTTTACAAAATACTCAATAATGTTAATTCCCAAATATCTAGTTACAGACTTTTCATTACCTTGATATGATGCTACAAATTGATAAAATGTCAACAATATTCCATATATCGTAATTTGTCCAATTACCACTGTAAAAAATGTTGATTTATCAATATTCAAATTATTATTCGACATATATTCCTTTATTATTTGTAATAAATACAATATTTGATTCATTTTCACCTCCAAATGCAATCGCACTACTTTTTTAACACTTCATCAAAATTTACCTTTATACTTTCTTTACAACATCAATTTCCTAATTATACAGTTTACCTATTTACTTATATATCTCATCATTAAATGCAATTGTATATTTCTCTTTCAGCCCCTTTGCTAGCTGAAAATATTTGTTTTCTAAATATTGGTGCTTATACTTTTCAAAAAGCTTCCGCAGATTGGTTACTGCTACGATATATCAACACAAACATTCAACCATTATTTTTAGTATCAATAATACTGAATGCAAACAAATCGAAATACGCATCCTTGCCAACTGTATGATGAAAAAATCATTTTGTACATTCCTATATCTATAACCACATCTACGTTGTAAAAAAGAAAATATATATACTCTTTCACAGACTTTACCTACAATTACTTGAAATGCAGAAGACATTCACTAAATGCTGTGAACAACAAATTCTAAGTAATCTTCCTACCAACGATGAAATCAAAAAAATGCAGACCAACTACAACACTATTCTTACAACCATCATTAATTTACTTGATGATGCTATGTATCTGTGAGAAGAAGAGTAACATAAAACAAACTAATCCCTGTTACATGTTTGGTATATATCAGCCTAATACAGATTCCGTTAGTGTTAATGACATCAATGATACATATACCGGTACGCCTTTTACTATAAGTTGTGAAAAATGCAATTCAGCTGTCTTGATTGAAACGCCTGATAATATTGCGTATTTATACCAGCTGGCACAGAAGAATTCTCTGCTATATGCAGAATAAATAGACTTGCAAATCTAATAGATTACAAGAATATGTGGATGATATGAATGAATTTAACTCAATAATCCCATATTAATCTCAAGTAGTTTTACTATAGATTCGACTAACTGGATATTAATATTCTACTGATAGAGAGTGTGAAAGTTTTTCTGTAAATTTAATATTTAAATATAATTAATAGGCC
>OGCO01004838.1_pt1 | contig 13837 bp, 9 predicted proteins | sample 1570171 | NCBI WGS metagenome assembly OGCO01 (sample SAMEA4370583, study PRJEB24528) | human gut metagenome | reverse complement strand
GAAAACAGTGTCGTAGAATAATAGCGATCGCCGCTATCTGGTAACAGTGCAACAATTGTTTTTCCAGCGTTTTCTGGCTTTTTTGCCAGTTCCAATGCTGCGTATAATGCTGCGCCAGAAGAAATTCCGACGAGAATTCCTTCGTGTTTTGCAATCAACTTGGCTGTTGCAAACGCATCGTCATTTTTCACCGGGAAAATGGCATCATAAATATTGGTGTCCAGTGTTTTTGGAACAAATCCAGCTCCAATTCCTTGAATCTTGTGTGGACCAGGCTTCCCGCCTGCCAATACTTGAGAATCAAAAGGTTCTACAGCGATTATCTGCACGGACGGATTTTGGGACTTCAGATAGGCACCTGTTCCGCTGACTGTTCCGCCAGTTCCAACTCCTGCAACGAAAAAATCTACCTTACCATCTGTATCTTGCCAGATTTCTGGGCCAGTTGTTTTGCGGTGAGCTTCTGGATTTGCTGGGTTTTCAAATTGACCTGGAATGAAACTGTTCGGAATTTCTTCTGCCAGTTCCTTCGCACGTTCAATCGCACCTTTCATTCCCTTTACGCCCGATGTCAGAACAATTTCTGCTCCATAAGCTTTTAAGATATTTCGACGTTCTACACTCATGGTTTCTGGCATGGTCAGGATAACACGGTATCCCTTTGCTGCAGCAATAGCTGCTAGTCCAATTCCAGTATTCCCAGATGTCGGCTCAATAATTACAGAACCTTTATGCAAAAGTCCCTTTTGTTCGGCATCTTCCAGCATTGCCTTGGCAATTCGATCCTTTACACTGCCTGCTGGATTGAGATATTCCAGCTTGACCAGTACCCTTGCTTTTAAGGATTCCTGCTGTTCCAGATTGATGACTTCTACCAACGGGGTATTTCCAATCAGTTCTACTGCACCTTGATAAATCTTAGACATGGCTCTTGACTCCTCCTAAAATCTTATAATATTGTACTGTAAAAAACATTCAAATAAATACAGAATCATCCTGCAAGGACTGGTTCTCCAGAAGGTAACACTTTTCTCCCACAATGACAAAAATACGATAGAGGAACACGTCCACTGTTTCGCCAACGGAGATGCCTGCTTCTTCTAAGTCTCGCTTGGCAATTAGTAGATCGTTGTTAACCCGAACCTCTAGTTCGATCCAATCTCCACGGAAAGAAACACGCTCTACCACGCCCTTGGAAGCAGAACTGCCAAATTTTTGTACTTCTCCTCTTTTGGTGATTTTCAGGAACTCTGGTCGAACAATTGCCTTTTCTACATGCTCCATCTTTTGGAAGGTGTGATACTTTTGATAATCTTCCAATACAGAAGTCTGCCCAAAGAAAGAAGCGGTAAAAGAAGTTTGTGGATGGCGGTAAATCTCCAATGGAGTTCCCATCTGTTCAATTCTACCTCGGTTGGTAATGATAATTTCATCGGCAACCTCAATTGCTTCATCCTGGTCGTGTGTTACAAAGATACTGGTAACGCCAAGTTTACCAATCATTTCTTTCAGCCAGCTGCGCAATTCCTGACGAACTTTTGCATCAATTGCTGCAAATGGTTCATCCAACAGCAGAAGCTGTGGATTTGGTGCCAAGGCTCTGGCAAATGCTACTCGCTGCCGTTGGCCGCCGGAAAGCTGACTGGGATATCGCTTTTCCAAGCCTTTTAATCCAATCAGTTCAATTAGTTCGGAAACACGCTTGGCAATCGTTTTCTTATCGACCTTCTGTACTTTTAATCCAAAAGCAATGTTATCGTACACCGTCATATAGCGAAAGAGTGCATAATTTTGAAAAACAAAACCAATTCCACGTTTGCTGGCAGGGATGTCATTGACTACTTTGCCATCAATTCGAATCTCACCACTGTCTGGATGCTCCAGACCGGCAATCATACGCAGAATGGTTGTTTTACCGCTTCCACTGGGGCCGAGCAATCCGATCAGCTTGCCTTTTTCAATTCCAAAGTTTACATCGTCCGATGCTTGGTAATTGCCGAAGCGTTTGTTGATATGATTCAATTCTACATACATCAGGTTTCCTTCTTTCCACGGTGTTCAATTAAACTGCGAATAACTAGAATGACAATTGCCATTATTACTAGAATTGATGAAACTGCAAACGCTGGTACATATTGGAATTCATTGAATAAAATCTCAACATGTAAGGGCAGTGTATTGGTTTTTCCACGTAAATGTCCGGAAAGGACAGAAACTGCACCGAATTCGCCCATCGCTCTTGCGGCACAAAGGACAACGCCATATAGAAGTGCCCATTTCATATGTGGAAATGTGACTTTCCAGAAAATGGTCCATGAATTTGCGCCCATCAATGCAGCGGCTTCCTCTTCATCCGATCCTTGTGATTCCAGTACCGGAATCAATTCTCGTGAAACAAATGGGAAAGTAACAAAAATCGTCGCCAGCACGACACCCGGAATTGCAAATGTGATGCGGATGTCCGTTCCAAACCATTGGTTCACTGCGCGAATCGCCGGATAAAACCATCCAAGCCGCCCAAAAGTCATCAGATAGGCAAGTCCTACGATCACCGGCGATATCGAAAACGGAATGTCAATGAGCGTCGCCAGGATCTGTTTCCCGTGAAAGGAAAATTTTGTCAAAAGCCATGCGGCGCAGATTCCAAAAAACGTATTTACGATGACCGCGATCACCGTTGCCAGAATCGTTACGCCAAGAGCGCTTCGCACATATTCCGTTGAAATCGACTCGAGATAAAAACCGATTCCCTCTTTCAGGGAACTGGCGATCACCGAAGCCAATGGGATCACAAGCATCAATACGAGAAATGCCACCGTTATGGTGATCATCAGCCGTTTTGTCCGCCGCTTCCCGCGTTCGAGTTTTTCCTGTTCGCTCATGGGCCATCCTCTCCTACAATAAATTCGTTCTCGCTGACTGTCTCGCCTGCACGATATTGACAAAAAGCAAAAGCAGAAATGACAAAATCAGCATCACAAATGCGATCGCCGTCGCACTTGCATAATCAATATAACTTAATTTTTGCATAATAACATAAGAAATTACCTGTGTCTTTTCCTTTGCGCTGTTTCCCGAGATGTAAATGACGCTTCCATATTCGCCGATCCCTCGGGCAAAAGCAAGTCCAAATCCGGTCAACAGAGCCGGCCGTAACTCCGGCAAAATAACGGAAAAGAATGTTTTTCTCGGTGTCGCGCCAAGCATATAGGCCGCTTCTTCGTATTGACCATCCATTTTTTCAAGAACCGGCTGAACCGCTCTTATGACAAACGGCAGTCCCACGAAGATCAACGCGATCACAAGTCCGAGATGGGTATACGTTACTTTTATTCCAAGTTTTTCCAGCCCGCTTCCCAGCCAGCCGCTTTCCGAATATAATTTCGAAAGCGTAATGCCGGCAACCGCAGTCGGCAGTGCAAAGGGAAGTTCAATGAATCCATCTAAGATCCGTTTTCCCGGAAAATCGTATTTGACTAACGTCCATGCTACGATCAGTCCAAACACCGCATTAAGTACCGCCGCCACGAACGAACAGCCGATGCTGGTAAGAAAGGCATTCCGCACATTCGGTTTCCAGAGCAGCGCGAAAAATTCACGCGGGGAAATCTGAAGCGAATGCACAAGCACGGATGCCAGCGGAATGAGTACAATGAGCGAAAGCATCGTTACGACAATTCCCAAAGTGCATCGATAACCCGGTATGACTCTGGCTTTTTTCACTTTTTTTGGTATATCTGCCTTTTTCATCTTCTCTCGCTCCTGTCATTCTAGTATTCGTAAATCTCATCAAACATGGCGCCATCGTCAAAATACGTCTCGTAGGCCTTGTCCCAGCCGCCGTAATCTCCGATGTTCCACATCTTGATTGACAGATCGTATTTGTCTGAAAATTCCTGTAAGACTGCTTCATTGGATGGACGGTAGCCATTTTCCCCAATGAGCCGCTGGGCCTCGTCGCTGTACAAATATTGCAAATATCCGGTACTTACTTCTTCACTCTGGTTCATTCCGGCGTTGTCATCGACCACCGCCACACTCGGCTGCGCCAGAATGCTGACCGAAGGATTGATCATCTCGTATTCACCCGGGTAAGAGTTTAACGTCGCCAAGGCTTCATTTTCCCAGGCAATCAGCACATCGCCCTTTTTATTTTCTACAAATGTAGTCGTTGCTCCTCTTGCGCCCGAATCCATCACGGACACATTTTGATACAACGCTTTCATAAACTGCTTTTCTTTCGCCGCATCGTTCCAAGTCGTCTTCGCATAACTGAGAGCCGCCAGGAAATTCCAGCACGCTCCGCCACTGCTCTTCGGATCCGGTGTAATGACTTCCACACCGTTTTTTACCAAATCCTGCCAATCATGAATCTGCTTCGGATTTTCTTTTCGTACCAAAAATACAATGGTCGATGTGTAAGGAGCACTGTCTTTGTCAAATTCTTTCTGCCATCCGGCATCGATCAGTCCTGTTTTTTCAATCAATGTAATGTCATGCTCAAGTGCCAGCGTAACGACATCGGCATTACATCCTTCCACGACGGATCTTGCCTGACTTCCGGAACCTCCGTGCGACTGTATCACCCGCACTTTTTTTCCGAAATTCTTTTCGTAATATTGTTCAAATAACACATTGTATTTTTCGTAAAATTCTCTCGTCGGATCGTAAGAAACGTTGGTGATCGTCAGCTCATCGCCGTTCTTTTTTCCACAACCGCCAAGTCCGTCCACCATTCCGGCTGTCATTGCCACGATAAGCACCATGGACAATATTCTGTGTTTTCTTTTCTGCATAAAATCCTCTGCCTTTATACAATAAATAAGGAAGTAGAAAGATATCTCTCACCGGTATCCGGAAGCAATACCACGATATTTTTACCCTCATTTTCCGGACGTTTGGCAAGTTCTGTCGCTGCGTACAATGCTGCACCGGAGGAAATTCCCACAAGCACACCGTCGGTTCTTGCAATCTTTCTTGCTATCTCGAACGCATCGTCGTTTTCCACTTTTATGATCTCATCCAATACTTTCATATCGAGTACACCCGGCACAAAACCGGCGCCGATTCCCTGAATCTTATGTGGTCCAGGCTTTCCTCCGGAAAGCACCGGCGAACTTGCAGGCTCTACGGCTACGACTTTGACATCCGGATTTTTCTCTTTCAATGCCAGTCCGGTTCCGGTTACGGTTCCGCCGGTTCCGACTGCCGATACGAAGATGTCTACCTTTCCATCGGTATCTCTCCAGATCTCCTGTCCGGTCGTCTTTTTATGGATTTCCGGATTTGCCTCATTTTCAAACTGTTGCGGAATAAAGGCATTTCCATATTCTTCCTTTAGTGCTTCTGCTTTTGCGATTGCACCTTTCATACCTTCGCGTCCCGGTGTGAGTACGATCTCTGCCCCCAGCGCCGATACGATCTTACGTCTCTCTACGCTCATCGTATCCGGCATCGTAAGAATCAGATGCAGGCCTTTGGCTGCTGCCACAAATGCAAGTCCGATCCCCGTATTTCCGCTTGTCGGCTCGATAATAACGGTGTCGGCGTTGATCTTGCCATCTTTGATCCCCTGCTCGATCATCGCGCCTGCCACACGGTCTTTCACGCTTCCCAGCGGATTAAAATATTCCAATTTTGCAATTACTTTCGCTTTTAATTCATTTTCTTTTTCATAATTTGTCAACTCCAGCAATGGAGTATTTCCAATCAACTCTGTCAACTGCTTTGCAATCTTCTCCATAATCGTTACCGCCCTTCCAATGTTTTTCGTTTTGCGATAGGTAGCATGCTGATGCATGCGCAGGTCATCAAGCTTCGCTTGGTGACAAAACATATCATATCATCTTTATCCTACTAAGTCAATAGGAATTATAGAAAAAGTAAAATTTTTTTATCTTTTCCTGACAAGAACCTCCTCTTTTAGTCTTTAAGAAACATGTACTGTTGGGCGCACTGCCTAAAAATAAGCCTCCCTGAGTCGAACTCAGGGAGGCTTGTCTTTACTGCCAGTCTGTATCATCTAACATTTCTAATTTTTTCTTCAGCATTCTCGTACGCCTGCCGACAAGCATGTCGAGTTCCTTTTCCGACTGCTCTAATCTTTTCTGGAGATTCAGCAAAACTTCTTCGTAATTGTCTACCTCCGAGCGCACTTCCGTCAAAACACGCCACACGTCACCACTCTTTTCCTGTATTTCAAGTGTGCGGAATCCCATCTGCAAACTATTTAACAGCACTCCGATACTTGCCGGCGAAGCCATCGTCACCTTGTAAAGCCGCATCAATTCCTGCGCCAGCCCAAGTTTTACCGACGCCACATAAATCGCCTCGATCGGAAAAAACAACACGGCAAAATCTGTCGTATACGGCGGCAGAATATACTTGTCGTGGATATCTTTCGCAAATGACTTCACGCGGTTTTTAAACACGATTGCCGCATCTTCCGCCATTTCCCGGTTCCCGCTCTGCAATGCTTCTTCGTATTGGAGATACGCATCCAACGGAAACTTCGAGTCAATCGGAAGATATACCGGTTCTTCATATCTTCCGGGAAGTTTCACTGCGTATTCTACACGTGTAGTCTTCCCCGGAATTACCATACACTCCGTCTCGTATTGATCGGGAGTAAGCGTCTCATCAAGAATACTTCCCAGCTGCCATTCGCCCCAGATCCCGCGGGTTTTTACCCCGGTAAACATCCGCTGCAGTCCGACGACTTCCCGCCGGATCTCCTCAATCTGCGGATTGATCTCCGGTTTCCGGTTTTGGCGCTGCATCGCTATCATCAGATATACATTGGAAATAACCAGCAGAATCACAATAATGCCAAGTAAAATTTCCATTGTCGTCCTCCTTTATTAACGTAACGCAAAATCAAACTCCGGATTTCCGTCAAGTTCCATGGCATCTTGTTGTATATTTTTTCCGGTGTCGGTGAAGGTAAATTTGTGAATCTTCACGCCGCCCTGCACAAAATACAAGCGTACAACGATATACTGCGTCGCCATATAAACCTTTTTATCGATGGTCTGAGTCTCACCGTCCGTTCCGTTGAACGTCACGACACCAACCGCCACACTCTGACTGAAAATCGTCATTGGAATCTGTGCCAATTTCCCGGATTCCGAGGAATACTCGATATGCAGATCATACAAATGACCGGTCGGCACATCAATCGCAAATACAAAACTGCTGCCCTTTGAGGTATCGATTCCATCCATTGGGATCTCGCCCTTTTCGTCAAATGTATAATATACAATATTTTCCAGATCAAAGTCCGACTTATCTTCCGGCTTATGGAGAATTTCCACTGTCTCCGTTTCGCCATTCAACCTTGCAAACGCCGGAAGGCTCATAAGCTGGCGGCAGATATTGGTGGCGCTTCGCTGCAATTCGCCGCGTGTCAATGTGCCGGCCGCAAGTTCTTTTAAAGTATTATCGTCTGTACGGTTTTCATCGCCCTGCGGACACACCATATAAATATCATTTTGCGCACGCACCATGGATGCAAAGTCATTTCCGACACCTTTTGTCCCGGACTGATTATTGATCTTCGCCCACCAGTCCGTCATCACGATACCGGTAAAGCCCCATTGGTTACGCAAAATGGTTGTATTTAATTCGTATCTTCCGGCAGTCCAGACTCCGTTCAAACGCCCATACGTCGTCATGACAGAATCCGCCTGCGCCTCTTTTACCGCGATCTCAAAGCCTTTCAGATAAATTTCACGAAGGGCACGCTCCGAAACGATCGAATCCACGTCATGTCGTTTCTTTTCCTGATTATTGGCGGCAAAATGTTTGAGTGTTCCGGTCACTCCCTGCTTTTTCAGACCGCGAAGTTCCGCCGCAGCCATTTTACCGGAAACAAGAGGATCTTCCGAAAAATACTCAAAATTTCGCCCATTTAACGGATGTCTGTGAATATTGATTCCCGGTCCTAAAATATTGTCGATTTTATTGGAAATCATTTCCAGTCCCAGGCATTCAAATAATTGCTCGACTAACGCCGTATTCCATGTACAGGCGATCAATGTTCCATTTGGCAGACTGAACGCTTTCTTTCCGCAGTCAATGCGCATTCCCGATGGGCCGTCAGAACAGCAGCCGCAAGGAATTCCCATTTTTTTTAAATGTTCCGAAACGCCGCCATACGCAGCAGCCGTTCCCGGTGTCACTTTCGGACTTCCCATGCCTTCTCCGCGCACGATGCACGACAGATCCTCGTCAGAAAACTGCGCAACAAATTCCTCCATCGTGATTTTTCCATCTGCCACATCTTTCAGCACATACCCGTTGTCTCCCGTATATGCGATCTCTTCCGGCAGATTTTCCTCGCGTTTTTTCGCTTCCTGTTTTTTGCCTGTCGGAACCGCTTCACGTGTCAGTTCAAATTTGCCATTTCCATCTTTACTCATTTTGAAACGATCGAATGCTTCTACCGGCGCAAGTGCCTGTTCCAGTTTTTCGATCACTTTCTGCTGAATAATCTCAAAATTCGCGCCTTCTTCCGCATTACGAACATCGGAACCCACATAAACCCGGTATGTTCCCGGTTCAAGCACCATACAATACGGCGCACCGGTAACTCCGGAATCGTCATACGATGCAAGGACAGAAAACGGAATGGATATTTTTACCATTTCTTTTTCACCCGGTTCGATCACACCCGTTTTTGCAAATCCGCAAAGACTGCGGGCGGACTTACCGAGTTTTCCCTGCGGTGCTTCCACGTATGCCTGAACCACGTGTTTTCCCGCTGTTTTTCCGGTATTTTTCACCTGCACCTGAATCTCGCATCCGAAATCCTCACGAATGGAAAAATCGATGCACGTATCGCGGAATGTCGTATAAGAGAGCCCATAACCAAACGGATACAGCACTTCCTCTTTTGCCACCGTTTCAAAATACCGGTATCCGACATAAATGTCTTCCACATAAAAGTTTTTGTCTTCGCCGCCAAAATAGGGCGAAGATGGGTAATCTTCTATTTTTTTTGCAATCGTATCGGTCAAATGCCCACAAGGGGACACTCTTCCGGTCAGCACATCGGCGACACCATAACCACCGACCATGCCTCCCTGCCACACGATCATCTGCGCCTGGCAGGCCTGCAGACACGGATGCGATAGATCAATAATACTTCCGATATTGAAAAGCACCGCCGTTTTCTCAAAATACGACGTCACTTTTTCGATCATATCAATCTCCCGTTTTGAAAGCTGATAGGCTCCTTCGGCATCGACATTATCACGGTCTTCTCCCGCCGTTCTGCCAATAATTACCAAGGCCATGTTGTTTCGAAGTGATGCGTCGCGGACAAACTCTTCTTCCAACGGCATCTCCACCTGCGACCACGGCTCATTTGCCCAGCCGATTCCTTCATCAAACGGGTTTTCTTTTTCCCATTTTTCATAGGTTTCACGCACGGTTTCGTCCACACTTAGCCCCGGCTCTTCCCGCAGCGCATCCAAAATCCCGGTTACATTGGAAACATTTACCATTCCGCCGGAACCCGTTCCACTTTTATAGTAATTGTTTTGAATTCTTCCAAATACAGCGACACGGCAGCCCTCCTGCAATGGCAGTGTGTGCGCTTCATTTTTCAAAAGCACACACCCCTCTGCAGATACCTGTCTTGCTGTCTCTACATATTTATTCCAATCTAATACCATGTTGCATTCCCCCCGGTATCTATTATTTTGTTCCGAAAATACGGTCTCCGGCATCACCAAGTCCCGGACAGATATACGCCGCTTCGTTTAATTCACGATCCAAATGTCCTACATAGATCTGAATATCCGGATGTGCTTCCTGAAGTCGCTTTACGCCTTCCGGTGCTGCAATGATGCACAAGAACTTAATATTTTTTCCACCATGCTGTTTGATAAAATCTACCGCTGCAATGGCAGAACCACCTGTCGCAAGCATAGGATCGGTCACTACGATCAATCGTTCTTCGATCGGATCCGGCAATTTGCAGTAATACTCATGTGGTTCATGTGTTTCCTCATCACGATACAATCCGATATGTCCGATCTTTGCGGTCGGCACAAGTGCCGTAATTCCGTTTACCATACCAAGTCCGGCACGAAGAATCGGCACAACTGCCATTTTTCTTCCGGCGATCATCGGCGTCTTGCAAGTCTCAATCGGTGTCTCGACCGTCACATCTTCCGTCGGAAGGTCGCGAAGTGCTTCATATCCCATAAGCATCGCAATTTCCTCTACCAACGAACGAAATTCATTGGTTCCTGTCGTCTTATCTCTCAATCTTGAAATTTTGTGCTGGATCAATGGGTGATCCAAATACGTAACTTGACCTGCCATAATTTATTCCTCCGTTTCCTTTACTGCCATCTGAAATTCATAATCTTTTCCCGGCAAAATTGCATTTAAAATAATACCTGCCAAAGCTGCGATAGCAAGTCCCGTAAGCGTTACCGCCGTTCCTGCTATCGTAAATGTAATACCATCCGAAAATCCAAGTCCGCTGACAAGAATCACTGCCGCGATAATCAGGTTTCTGGATTTCGTCAGATCTACCTTATTCTCTACAACGTTTCTTACTCCGATCGCTGAGATCATTCCATAAAGAATGAAGCTGACACCACCGATGATCGCGGTCGGAAGCGATCCGATCAACGATGCCATTTTCGGTATAAAACTAAGTATAATCGCATACACTGCCGCCAAGCGGATCACACGTGGATCATGAACACGACTGAGTTCCAATACCCCCGTATTTTCGCCATATGTCGTATTTGCCGGTCCACCGATCAATGCCGAGATACTTGTCGCAATTCCGTCTCCGATCAACGTGCGGTGAAGACCCGGATCCTCGATATAATTTTCTCCTACTGTCGCGGAAATCGCCGAAATATCGCCGATATGTTCCATCATGGTAGCCAATGCGATCGGCGCCATAACAAGAATCGCCGATAGGTCAAATTTACAAAACCGGAATCCCGGAATCCCGATCCAGTCTGCTTCCATCGTCGAGGAAAGATTTACGATCGTCGAACCATCTACATTATGAATGCCACATGCGGTAAAAATGCATGCAACCACATAAGAAATGACGACACCCATAAGAATTGGAATAATTTTCCACATTCCTTTTCCCCATATATTGAAAATAATGATTGTCACAAGAGCAACCAGCGCAAGCGGCCAGTTCATCGAAGCGTTGCCGATTGCAGATCCGGCAAGATTGAGTCCGATACAGATAATGATCGGTCCTGTCACTACCGGTGGAAGAAAACGCATTACTTTTTTCACTCCGACCAACTTAATGATCAATGCCAAAATCAGATACAAAAGTCCCGCGATCACGATACCTCCGCAGGCATAAGCAAGTTTATCATCTCCACTCATGCCGGCATATTTCCCATCGTTAAAATTTGCCACGGTAGCAAATCCGCCCAAAAAGGCAAAGGAAGATCCCAAAAAAGCCGGAACTTTTAATTTTGCCATTAAATGAAAAAACAATGTGCCGATTCCTGCACAAAATAACGTAACCTGAATCAATCTCCCCTGAGACACATCCCCATAATAACTGCTTACCAGAATTGGCACCAAAATCGTAGCACCAAACATCGCAAACATATGCTGTAGACCAAGGAGCAGCATTTTGGGCAATCCGAGCTGTCTGGCATCCCGAATTGCATTTGTTTTCTCGTTCATGAATACCTCCATTCCGGCATCCGAAGATGTCGTTTCTTTTTCTTTGCATATTTAATTTATTATACCATATACATTGGAATAAGTCACTAGAATGTTATGTATTACCTACCTTGAATATCATTTCATTTATAGACAGCTGCAACGGACAAACTCCCACCCGGTTGGCCTATTTAATCATATAAGCTCTATTTTAAAACTTTCTCCTCTAACCGGTATTGATACAGCTTTTTTGCACAAAAAAATATGACATACCAAAGTATATCATATTTTTCTGATAAAAACGAAAATTGCGACAGACGACAACAATTTTAGGATAGACGACAAAAATAGTGGTTAATCCGCTTCTAAAGCATCTGTTTTCTTTTAATATTCTAGTTCCTTTTAATTCCAATCCGGATAATTTTCTATTACAGCAGTATGATACATAGCTAACGTTGAACCCTTCTTGGAATTCCTTATATAATCTGCAACTTCTTCAAACGAAACAAATACACTTCCTTCATATTCTACCGGAGTTTTGTAATACATTAATAATGGAACTTTTTCCAGACTTTTAAATGTAAACGCCTTTCCCAAACGCACATCTAATCGTCCACTTTCTGCTCCAAAATAAGCAAACATTCCATCCATCCGTTTCACATTGGAGGTATCAAAGTTATTGCCAAGATTAAGCATCGTCCCATTTTCTGTATTGTAATCCAAAAACATATATGACATATCCGTCACACCGCTTGTATACAAATTTCCCATTCCATTTATCTGGCTCAGGTCACAAAACAGATAGCAGCAATTCGGATTTGCAACGACTCCGCCCTCCTGGCCGATCGTCATTTCATACAATCCATCCTTATCCTTGTCCGTATACCACGCCATGACACTTCCATTCTGTTTTTCAGAAAGATCGAATTGTCCCAAGACCTCTTCCGGTACTTTGCAGGAAGTTTCTATTGTTAATTCTTCGATATCGTCTCTCTTTATCTCGGTTCCAAAGAAATAATATCTTTTGGCATCTGTCACATAAGATATCGGATATCCATTTTCATCCTTACTTGGCAGTTCAGTATACTTTGCAGGTTCTGCCATTATGCGGTTATCCGTTGGCTCATGAGTACGTATAGGCATACCTGCCAGCCCCATAGATTGTTCATTGACAATATAATCATTATATCCCGGTTTATAATCCCAACTCGTATAAAAGCCTATATACCAGCACATATCTTCTGCATGCTCAATAAACCACTGTCGCGTTGCATCATCTTTTACGTAACAATACAATTCATATGGTTTTCCTGTATATTCAAAGGCACCACTTTGCTTTTCTACCTTGGATACATCAAATTTAGCACCCAGTCTGATCTTTTTCAACGTACCTTCTCCCATTTCAATAAACATATTTGAAATGTCTTTCACATTGGACGTATCAAACTGATCCCCCAGATCAAACTCTTTTGTTCCATCTTTTGAGAAATAGAACATCGCTCTCATACTTTCCACATGGGAGGTATCCAAATTTTCAATTCCAACCAAAAATGGCTCATTTTCCTCTTCGTTTTTTATTGAAGAAAATAAATAGGATGAATTTACATTTGCCACCACTCCACCATTTTGTCCAATGGTCATTTCATATTTTCCATCATTGTCCTTATCCGTATACCATGCCATAACACTTCCGTTTTGTTTTTCCGAAAGATCGAATTGACCCAATGCCTCTTTCGGTACTTTGTTGGAATCGGAAATAATAATCTGTTCAATTTCGTTTCTCCAAATATCGGTTCCAAAAAATTTAATCTCCTTGCACCAAGGTGCACCAATTATAACATCTTCTCCATTAAAATAACTTTTATATCCAGCTGGTTCAACTTGTAAACAGTCATAATCTGCAACTGGTCCTGGAGTATTAATGGTTTTTATTTCATAATTTGGAGTCACTATCGGCGTCTGCGTTGGGGTACTGGTTGGTGCCACTGTCGCCGTCGGTGTCGCACTTGCCGTCACGGCCGTACTTTGTGTCGGTGCAGCACTTGCTGTCACAATTGGGCTTTGTGTCAGTACTACACATGGTGGTATCGGGCCATACACTGTCACCTTGCAGACCAGTTTTTTCTTTCCAATCTTACAGGAAATTTTTGCCTTGCCGACTTTTACTGCT
>OGCO01004837.1_pt1 | contig 13837 bp, 13 predicted proteins | sample 1570171 | NCBI WGS metagenome assembly OGCO01 (sample SAMEA4370583, study PRJEB24528) | human gut metagenome | reverse complement strand
GCTGGAAGGCTGCCGAGTACGAGATGAAGGGCGTGCCCCTGCGCGTGGAGATCGGTCCCAAGGACATTGAGAAGGGCCAGTGCGTCATCGCCCGCCGCGACAACGGCGAAAAGACCTTCGTACCGCTGGACGAGCTGGAGGAGAAGGTGCCCGAGCTGCTGAAGGCTCTGCACACCAATCTCTATGAGTCCGCCAAGAAGCGTCTGGAGGAAAACACCTACACCTGCGAGACCCTCGAGGAAGTCAAGGACGCCATGTCCAAGCGCGGCGGCTTTGCCGAGACCATGTGGTGCGGCAGCCTGGAGTGCGAGCTGGCCATGAAGGAGAAGGCCGGTGTGTCCTCCCGCTGCATGCCGCTGGAGCAGAAGAAGATCGGCGCCTGCAAGTGCGCCGTGTGCGGAAAGAGCGCCGACAAGATGGTTGTCTGGGGCGTCGCATACTGATTTGATCTGCCAATAAAATTGACCGAGCCGGGCAAACAATGCCCGGCTCGGTTCAGTCTGTCATAAAAATCCGGTTGCGCATGATGCGGCAACCGGATTTTTCAAACCGTGCGGCGCCTGCACATTGCGCGGGCGCCGCATCTATTTTCTTGCTCAGATCTCCACCGGTCCATTTTCGGCAGTATACTCCGGCTTCCCGTCCTTCCAGACCACGGTCAGGTCACAGGGGACATTCTGGCTGGGATCGGGATGCCCCTCCCAAAGATGGAACAGGGTGGGCAGGAAGACCGGCCAGCGGCTGGCCTCATACTCGGAGTGAATGCCCCGCTCTTCGTCGGTCGGGTTGGCCTCCGGGCACTCCATGACAAAGGCCGGGGGCATGGAGCACCGGCTGTTCAGCACGGAAGCGGTCAGATGGTTCACGCCGCCGGGGACGTCCTCCCACATATGGACCGTGCAGTCGCAGAACTCGTCCCTGTCATTGAACACGCCCTCCACGATGACGTGGCTCAGGCTCTCGGTAAAGGGGAACCAGTCCAGCCCCAGCCGGTGGATGATGACGCCGTCACCGCCGAATACCGGCTTACCCTCCACCATGGCCTCGGAGATGCAGTGGGCGCTGTTCAGAAAACCCACCTGGCCCGGGGCCTTGACCCAGCTGAACCGCTTGTGCGCACCGGGGGCCCAGAGGTAGTAGCCCTTTTCCATGTTGGCCCACCACCAATCCATCATCTCAGCGGTCACACCGGCGAGAAAATGCTGGCTCCACGCGCCCAGCACGAATCCCCGCTCCGCGAAGGCGGGGGCGATCACCGGGGCGGCCAGCTCCGGCCGGGGCCGGGGCGCCGGGGTAAACGCGGGCAGGCGGACGTGGATGTTGTCACGAATGGGCAGACCGGTCTGGCCGCCGTTTGGAATATAATCCGTCATAATAAAAAACTTCCGTTCATTGCAGTTATTTCCGCCGAACCGGTCGGATCAGGCGGATAGAATCACTTTTTCCTGCCCAGATAGAACAGGCAGGAGAACACGCCGCCCAGCACCACGCTGATGCCGGCCAGCAGGAAGGACACAGTGAAGCCCGCGCCGTCGATGATCGCGCCCCACAGGAAGGTGCCCACGCCGACACCCACGTCACCGGCCATGAGCATGGTGCTGGTGGCCGCGCCGCGGCGGCGCTCCGGCACGCCGTTCACCGCCATGACGGTCAGGACGGGGTAGGAGAAGCCCATGGACGCGCCGTAACCGACACCGCCCAGGAAGTAGGTGGCCTGGCAGGGCACCGCGCCCATCAGCACATAGCACACGCCGCAGAGGATCATACCCACGGTCATGAGGGTCTGGGGCTTCATCCGCTTCAGCAGGGCGTCGGTGGACAGATTGGTGATGGCCATGGCAATGGCGGCGATCAGCAGGAAGGCGCCGGGGTTGGAGTAGCCCTTCTGCTGGGCGAACATCAGGATAAAGCTGTTGCAGCTGGCCACGCCCAGCATGACGAGAAACTCGATGACGGCCGGACGCAGAGCGGCCTTCTCCAGGAAAGCCTGCACCCCCCGCTCGGCAGGGGCGGACTGGGCGGGCTTCGCCCTGCCCTTCTCATAATTGCAGGCCAATGCCAGCACCGCACCCGCAAGGCCAAGCACCAGGCAGAGGGTGAACACCGGAGCATAGCTGCCGCCGGCGCTCAGACCCAGCACCAGATAGCCGGCGCAGGCCACGCTGACGGCCATGGCCGCCCAGAAAATGCCCACGCCCAGATTGGACTTTTCCGGAGGCGTGACGTCCACGCTGGCGGTGGCAAAGGCGGCGTTGCCGGAGGCAAAGCCCATACCCTGCACGCCGCGCAGCAGCAGCATAAGCGCCGCCGCAGGGACAAGACCGAACAGGAAGGCGCTCACGCCAATCAGGGCAGTGCCGCTCACCATGACCAGGCGGCGGGAGCGGCTGTCGGCCAGATAGCCGCCGGCCAGACGGCCGATGATGCCCAGAATGGCAAAGGGCACGCCGATCAGACCGGAAAAGCTGGTGGAAAAGCCAATGCTGGCCAGATACAGGGGCAGTGCGTTGTTCAGCATATTGTGCACCAGCAGCAGGCACAGCGAGCCGAACCAGACGCAGAGATAGTAGCGATTGAACAGTTTCTTCTGCATGAAATTTCCTCTTTCTTCTCTAGGGTATCATATATAATTATATAGAGACAAATATATATGATACTGTTTCACCAAGGAATTTCAAGCAGTTTTGCAAAGTTTGTGATACCCTTTTTATTATATCCGTTATACAGATTTTTGTAGCGCCGTCCGCCGGACGGTTGACCGCTTGCACGCGCCCTCGGGCGCAGTCGCCGCTTCGCTCCTCAGAATGACGCGGGCGGCAGTCTGTCTTTATTCCGCAACCCCAAATTCCCCTCACTGCTTTTCCAGCCAGATCATCAGGGCGGCGACGTCGGCGGGACTGACGCCGGAGATGCGGCTGGCCTGACCGAGGTTGATGGGACGGATCTGGCTGAGCTTTTCCCGCGCCTCCAGACGCAGACCGTCCAGGGCAGCATAATCCAGATTGGCGGGCAGAGCGTGGCTCTCCAGACGCTGGAACTCCTCCACCTGCCGCATCTGGCGGGCGATATAGCCCTCGTACTTCATACTGATCTCCACCTGCTCCCGGACGAGCCGATCCAGCGTCGGGCGGCCGGGGTCAAAGGGCTCCAGATCGGCATAGCCGATCCGGGGTCGGCGCACAAGATCGGCAAGGCGGGCACTGCCCCCTTTGGGTACGCTCTCCCCTTTTCCCGCCAGCATGGCGTTCAGCTCCGGCGAGGCGGGCACGCCGGTGTGCTCCAGCCGCTGGATCTCCCGCTCCACGGCGGCGTATTTCTCCTCCACCGCCCGGGCCGTGGCCTCGTCCACCAGTCCGATGCGGCGGCCGATGGGGGTGAGCCGCTGATCCGCATTGTCCTGCCGGTGGAGCAGGCGGTATTCCGTCCGGCTGGTCATCATGCGGTAGGGCTCCTCGGTGCCCTTGGTCACAAGATCGTCAATGAGCACACCGATATAGCCGTCCGAGCGGCGCAGGATCATGGGTTTCTCGCCCTTGATCTTCAGCGCGGCATTGACCCCGGCCACAAAGCCCTGGGCCGCCGCCTCCTCATAGCCGGAGGAACCGTTGAACTGGCCCGCGCCGTAGAGTCCGGTCACCTTTTTCATCTCCAGCGTGGGCTTCAGCTCCGTGGGATCCACGCAGTCGTATTCAATGGCGTAGGCGCACCGGGTCATCTCCGCGTGCTCCAGCCCGGGCACCGAGTGGAGCATCTCGATCTGCACATCCTCCGGCATGGAGGAAGAAAAGCCCTGAATATAGAGCTCCTCCGTGTTGAGTCCCATGGGCTCGATAAAGAGCTGATGGCGCTCCTTATTCGGAAAACGGACGATCTTCGTCTCGATGGAGGGACAGTAGCGGGGGCCGGTGGAGGCGATGGTGCCGTCATAGAGCGGGCTTCTCGCCAGATTGGCCCGGATGATCTCATGGGTGCGGGGCGTGGTGTAGGTCAGCCAGCACACCGCCCGGTTCTCCGGCACCTCCTTTGTGGAGAAGGAGAAGGGCACCGGATCCTCGTCGCCGGGCTGGATCTCCATTCTGCCAAAGTCCACGCTCCGCCGGTTCACTCTGGGCGGCGTGCCGGTCTTGAAGCGGCGCAGACGCAGGCCGAGCTTTTGCAGGCTGTCCGTCAGCGCCCCGGCGGCCTGCATCCCGTCCGGACCGGAGTCCCGGAGCACTTCGCCCACGATGGTGCGTCCGCCCAGATAGGTGCCCGAGGCCACCACGCAGGCGCGCACCCGGTACACCGCCCCGGTGGCGGTGACGACGCTGCTGACTGCGCCCTGCTCCGTGAGGATCTCAACCACCTCGGCCTGCTTGACGTAGAGGTGCTCCTGCCGCTCCAGCGTCTGCTTCATGACCTCCTGATAGCGCCGCCGGTCGGCCTGCGCCCGGAGGGAGTGGACGGCCGGCCCCTTGCCCCGGTTCAGCAGGCGATACTGGATGCAGGCCTTATCCGCCGCCCTGGCCATCTCGCCGCCCAGCGCGTCCAGTTCCCGCACCAGATGGCCCTTGCCTGTACCGCCGATGGCCGGGTTGCAGGGCATATTGCCCACCGCGTCCAGATTGACGGTGAAGCACAGCGTCTCCAGTCCCAGCCGCGCCCCGGCCAGCGCCGCCTCGATGCCGGCATGGCCGGCCCCGATCACGGCAATATCATAAGTTCCCGCTTCATATCGCATGAATGATCGTCCTCGTCTTAATGTAGTCTCATTGGTATCGGAAAATTTCTCTAAACACCCGCCTTCTGCAAGAAGCATTCCCCCTGTAGAAGTCTGTGCTGTAAGATTCTTCGGCCTGCGGCCTCAGAATGACAATATGAGAAAAAATCAGCCGACAAAATTTCAGTTTATTTTATCACGCTTTCCCAACAAAATCCACCCGGCCGGGTGGAGAGAATTTAATACATCCTTCATTGTCTCTCCGCCGGTTCTATGATAAACTGAGGGCAGAACATACTATGAGGTGAAAACGCATGATGAAACGCATTACGGCTGCGCTGCTGGCCGCCGCTCTCTTCCTGACACTGACCGGCTGCGCGGACGCCAGTGAGCGCCAGAGCCGCAAAACCGCACTCCGGATCCTCCGGGGTGACGATCTGGGGTACCACCTGTCCACCGGGACTGCGGTGGAGAACCAGGAGGTCTATAACGACGGCACCATTGTCGTTCAGCTGGGCGGCATCAGCGGCACCCCCGACGACCCCCAGCTGGTGCTGGCCGTCAAAAACGGCTCTCGGAAGGAGATCACCTTCACGGCCCAGCGCTGCTTCATCAACGGCTGGCAGACGGACTGCTGGACAGATGTCTACGAGATCGCCGGCCACAGCACCATCACCGCCACGGTGAGCATCTCCTCCGATCTTGAGTTGGCCCAGATCAGCGATATCCGCGACATCCAGCTGGACTTTGACCTCTACGATAAGGACTATAACTCTATCGGCACCGGTTCCGCCTCCTTCCAAACCAACGCTGAGTCCGCTGAGGACAGCTATACTCCCTCCGGCACCGTCCTGCTGGACGACGGCGACTACAAGGTCGTGGCCTGGCTGGTGCGCAGCGGCTATGACAATTCCACCCGGGTGTGCACCTATGCGGAAAACAATACGAACCGCGCAGTCAACGTCACCAACAGCAAGGCCAGGCTGAACGGCGAGCCGGTGGAATACTGGTTCTTCCAGGACATCAACGCCGGCGCCCGGCGCATCTCCTCCGATTCGCTCTATGACAGCGACAGCTACGAAAGCATTGAGCTGACCGACAGCGACACGCTGACCTACACCCTTCAGATCTCCGACTCGGACAGCAACGTTCAGCTGCTGACGCAGGAGGTCACTCTGACACTGGCCGATCTCCAGTGAGCCTCTCCTGCAATTTTCCAATTGACAGCCCACACCCATATGCTATAATAGCTTCAGACCGCAAAACTGCATAGCCAAGACAGGGGCGCTGGAGGCAACTCCGGCTGAGATCGGGACGAGAACGCCGTCCCGGGCCGCCTTGAACCTGATCCGGGTAATGCCGGCGTAGGAAGTCGAAGCAGAACTGAAGTTTCGTACCGCAATGCGCCGCAGGCCTTTGCGGTACTTTTATTTTGCGCAGGCATTGAAACCGCCTGCGCAGTCAGGAGAGAAACCAAATGAAACGAACCAAGACCCGCGCCCTCACCGAGGGCGCCATCATGGTGGCGCTGGCCACCGCCCTCAGCTACGTCAAGTTCTTCGAGCTGCCCAACGGCGGCAGCGTGTGCATCGGCATGGTGCCCATTCTGATCTACTGCATCCGCTGGGGCTGGAAGGACGGCTTCCTCGCCACCTTCGCCATGGGCCTGTTGCAGCTGATCTTCGACGGCGCCTATGCCTGGGGTCCCTGGTCCATGCTGCTGGACTACCTGCTGGCCTACGGCGTACTGGGCGTGGCCGGCTTCTTCTGGAAGCGGAAGAGCGGCCTGTTCACCGGCACCGTCGTCGCCTGCATCTGCCGCTTCATTATCCACTTCATCAGCGGCATCACGATCTACAAGATCTATGAGCCCACCGAGGTGCTGAACCACGTCTACACCAACCCCTACCTCTATTCCGCCGTCTACAACGGCAGCTTTCTCGCCATCGACATGGTGCTCTGCCTCATCATCTTCGCCATTCTCTACAAGCCGCTCATGCGCTACATCACCGCGCAGGATCTGAACGGCTGAGCAAAGAAACCGCTTTACGCCGGGATCGACAGATATTATAATGAGCTGGGAGCCTCCGCTCCCAGCTCATTTATTTTATCTTTACTCGCCGAAAAAGGAGTTTTCTTTATGGGCATTTTTGATGGAGTGCTGCTGGCCTCCGATTACGACGGCACCCTCCGGGGCAGTACGCTGGAGGTGCTGGAACGGGACCGGGCGGCCATTGACTTTTTCCAGCGGGAGGGCGGCAGATTTATTCTGACCACCGGCCGGTGCTACGCCGCCTTCTATCAGCAGGCGCGGGAGCTTCCGCTCCGCTCGCCCACTCTGCTCTCCAACGGGGCCACCTTCTGCGAGATGGAAACCGGGCATACGCTGTTCAACCACGACCTGCCGGACCGGGCGCCGGCAGATCTGGCGGAGATCGGAACCCGGTTCCCGGACGTGGCCATGGAGACTTATTACGGCGAGGAGGTCTACTGCTTCCACCCCAACGCCTACACGGACTGGCACATGAGCCTGGTCAAGACCAGCTACACCGAGGCGGCATTGGAGGAGATGCCAACCCCGTGGCTCAAGGTGCTTTTTGAAGGGGAGCACGCCGCGCTGGAGCAGGTGCAGGAGACGATCCTGACGCGCTGGAGTGAGTTCTATGAGTGTATTTTCTCCAATGAGAACCTGCTGGAGCTGACCGGAAAAAATGTCCACAAGGGCTTCGGCGTGCTGGAGGCCGCCGGATATTACGGCATCAGCCCGGAGCACATCTACTGCGTCGGCGACAACGACAATGACCTGCCCATGCTCCGGGTGGCCAAAATCGGCTTTGTGCCCGAGGGCAGCGTGGCCGCCGGGCGGGACGAGAGGCTCCAGCTCGTCCGGGACGCCGACCACGGCTGTGTGGAAAACGTAATCCGCCTGCTGGAATGGCGCTATCGGAACTAAGCGCAGCAGAGCCTAACGATCCGCACTGCTTTGATCCATGAACGCCTGAAACAGAGACATGCAGTCAGGGAAAAATCACCCGCTGTATCATCCTTAAAGCTTTCAAAGCTGCCCCGCTGATAAAGCAGGGCAGCTTTGCGCATATTGAGCACCTTGAACAGATTGCGCCCGAACCATATCCCGCCGTCTTGGTTCGCGCTTACGGACGCAGTTTCTCAAGCAGGGCAGTACACCCCTCCAGCACATCCTGCCAGGTGGATTCAAAGTCCCCCGTAAACCAGGGGTCTGCCACATCGCGCGGACGATCGGTACCATCCATCAACATGGATATTTTATGCTGCGGGTCTGCCTCTGCAATGCGCAGGGCGTCTTGCAGGTTGCTGTGATCCATGACGATCAGATGATCGTACCGCTCATAATCCAGCGGGGTCATTTGCCGGGCGGTCTTTCCGGCGCAGGATATGCCGTGCTCTTCCAGCTTCTGCCGTGCAGGCGGATAGACCTGGTTGCCGATCTCCCATGCGCTGGTGGCAGCGGATGCGATCTCAAATTTTTCCGAAAGCCCGGCCTTTTCCACAATATCTCTCATAACAAATTCAGCCATCGGGCTGCGGCAGATATTGCCAAGGCAGATGAACAGGATCCTGATCATGCCTGAGCCTCTTCCTTCCGGCTCACAAAGACATAGCCTCCGCAGACGGTGCGAATAAGGCTCCCGTAGTCGGCCAGCTTTTTCCGAAGATTGGAGACGGTATTTGCCACGACCTTCAGGGTATCGGCACAATCCTGTCCCCATATTGCGCGAAAAAGCGCCTCTTTGGAAAAGGCCTGTCCTTCGTGAGAAGCCAGCATCAGCAGCAGATCAAATTCCAGCCTTGTGAGGGAAACTGCCCTGTCCTCGCACAGAACCTCACGGGTGATTTCATTCACCATCAGCCCCGGAAAGACCAGTTGACCCGGCGAACGGATGGAAAACTGCTCCGCTTCAATGTGTTCTTGTTTCAAAATAGTCAGGATCTTGTTTTCCAGCTCCGGATTTGGCTGTCTGGTTCTGATGATAATCATGGCAAACTCCTATGTGTATCTTACTCCGCTGCGGTATCCAGCTCGTGAAGCAGGTTGACCATCTCGATGGCGCTGACCGCGCAGTCATAGCCCTTGTTGCCCGCCTTGGTACCCGCTCGCTCGATAGCCTGTTCAATGTTCTCCGTGGTCAGAACGCCAAAGAGGACGGGCACGCCGCTTTCCAGAGAAACGGCGGCGATCCCCTTGGAAACCTCGTTGCAGACGTAGTCATAGTGGCTGGTGGAACCGCGGATCACCGCGCCGAGGCAGATCACGGCGTCATACGTTCCGCTCTTTGCCATCTTGGACGCAATCAGCGGAATCTCAAAGGCTCCCGGGACCCATGCGACATGAATATTCTCTTCTTGTACATCGTGCCGCAGCAGGCCATCCATCGCGCCGCTGAGAAGCTTGGAGGTGATAAATTCGTTGAATCGGGCGGCTACGATGCCGACCTTAATGCTTTTGGAGACCAGTTTTCCCTCAAAGATTTTCATATTCGGTTACCTCTTTCTTTGTTAATATTCCAAAATATGGCCCATTCGTGCCTGCTTCGTTTTCAGATAAAAGAGATCATACGCTGTTGCCGCCATCTGAATCGGAACGCGCTCGGATATTTCCAGTCCGAACTCGGAGAGCTGATACACTTTGTCCGGGTTGTTGGTCAGCAGACGCAGGCTCTTGACGCCAAGCTCCCGCAGGATCTGTGCGCCGAGGAAATACTCCCGTTCATCCCCGTGGAAGCCCAATGCAAGATTGGCTTCCAGCGTATCCATGCCCTGTTCCTGCAATTCATAGGCGCGCAGCTTGTTGATGAGGCCGATGCCCCGACCCTCCTGCCGCATATAGAGCAGGATGCCCCGGCCCTCGTTTTGGATCTGCGTCATGGCGGCGGCCAGCTGCTGCCCGCAGTCGCAGCGGAGAGAGCCGAAAGTGTCGCCGGTCAGGCACTCGGAATGGACCCGGCAGAGGACGTCCTTCCCGTCGCCGACGTTGCCCTTCACCAGTGCGATATGGTGCTCGCCATTCAGACGGCTCACAAAGCCGTAAGCTTTGAAATCGCCGTATTTCGTGGGCATATTCACCGCCGCGACCTGATCCACCAGCTTTTCGTGGCACTTGCGGTACGCCCGCAGGTCCCGGATGGTGATGAACTTGATGCCGAACCGCTCCGCCAGCGTCATCAGCTCAGCGGTGCGCATCATGGTGCCGTCCTCCCGCATGATCTCGCAGCACAGGCCGCATTCCTTCAGCCCCGCCAGACGGCACAGGTCAACGGTGGCCTCCGTATGCCCCTCCCGCTCCAATACGCCGTTTTTCTTCGCCAGCAGCGGGAACATATGGCCCGGCCTGCGGAAATCCTCCGCCTTCGCGCCGTCCTGCACACAGGCCATCGCCGTCACGGAGCGCTCGGCGGCAGAGATGCCCGTGGAGGTAGAGATATGGTCGATGGACACCGTGAAGGCCGTTTCATGGTTGTCGGTGTTGTGCTGCACCATCTGAGGGAATTGCAGCCTTCGGACAAAGCTCTCCGACATGGGCATGCAGATCAGTCCCTTGCCGTGGGTGGCCATAAAGTTGATGTTCTCCGTGGTGGCGAACTCGGCGGCGCAGATGAAATCGCCCTCGTTTTCACGGTCCGGGTCATCTGTGACCAGAATGATCTTTCCCTGTCTCAGATCTTCCAGTGCTTCGGGAATGGTATTAAACTTCATTGTAATTCTCCTTGTCAAAAGCCGCAGCGCAGCAGCAGTTCTGTTGTAAGGGTACTTTTGCTTGCAGAGGCAGGCGGGTTCGGATCTTCCGGGCGCAGCAGCTTTTCAATGTACTTGCCCACCATGTCGGTCTCCAGATTGACCGGATCGCCCCGGCGGCGCTGGTTCAGATTGGTCTGCGCCACCGTATGGGGGATGGTGGACACGGAAAAGCCCGCATCGTCCACGGTGGCCACCGTCAGGCTGATGCCGTCGATGGTGATGGAGCCTTTTTCCACTACATAGCGCAAGATCTCCGGCCCCGCATGGACGATGTACCAGACGGCGGTATCGTCCCGGCGGATGTTGGCAATGCGTCCGACGCCGTCCACATGGCCTGCTACGATATGCCCGCCGAAGCGGCCGTTGGCGGCCATGGCCCGCTCCAAATTGACTCTGCTCCCCGCCGTGAGCCTTGCAAGGGACGAGCGGTTCAATGTCTCATGCATCACGTCCGCCGAAAAACCGTCCGGAAAAAGCTGCGTGACCGTCAGGCAGATGCCGTTCACGGCGATGCTGTCTCCGATCCCGGTTCCCTCCAAGACGGTTTTCGCCTGGATCGTCAGCACTGCGGAGTGCCGTCCGTGCTTGATCTGCCTGATCGTTCCGACTTCTTCTACAATTCCTGTGAACACGGATACTCCACCTCGCTCTCTATCAGAAAATCCTCGCCCAGCCGTTCCAAACGGCTGTTTTTCAATCGGAAGGCGGCGTCCGGGGCGGGGACGCCCGCCCCCTCCACGGGGGTCTTCGCATCCCTTCCGCCGAACAGCTTCGGGGCGATATATGCCTGCACCTGCTGCACAATTCCGCACTCCAGCGCGGCCCAGTTCAGCGTTCCGCCGCCCTCCAGCAAAATACTGTCGATCTGCTCCTGTCCCAATCGTTCCATCAGCTGCCGGAGGTCTGCATGACCGTTTTTCTCCTTCAGGCAGATCACCCGGCATCCGGCGCGCCGGTACACCGCCTGCCTTTCCGGGTTGGTACAGCAGGTGGCGAGAATAGTCGGGATCTGGTCTGCGGTGACGACCACCTGCGCCTGCGGCGGGGTCCGGAGATTGGTGTCGCAGATGATACGGACAGGATCCCGGCCGTTTTCCATGCGGCAGGTCAGGAGCGGATCGTCCGCCAGAACGGTGCCCACTCCCACCATGATGCCCCGGAACCGGTGCCGCTGCTGCTGGACATGGCTCCGGGCTGTCTCTCCTGTGACCCACTTGGACGCGCCCGTGTAGGCCGCGATCTTACCGTCCATCGTCATGGCATATTTCATGGAGACGAAGGGCCATCCGGTGGTGATGTAATGGAAGAAGATCCTGTTCAGCGCGTCGCATTCCTCCCGCAGAACGTTCTCCGTCACCTCCACGCCGTGGGACCGCAGAAGCGCGACGCCCTTTCCCGCCACCAGCGGGTTTGGGTCGGCGGAGCCCACCACCACCCGGCGGATGCCGGCTTCCAGAATCGCCTCCACACAGGGGGGCTGCTTTCCGTGGTGGCAGCAGGGCTCCAACGTGACATACATGGTCGCTCCGGCGGGGTCGGCCGTGCAGGAGGCCAGCGCGTTCCGCTCCGCGTGGAGCTGGCCGTATCGCTCGTGCCAGCCCTGAGCGATGACCGCGCCGTTCTTTACGATCACGGCGCCCACCATGGGATTGGGCGCCGTCCAGCCCCGGCCCCGTTCCGCCAGCGCCAAGGCCAGACGCATATAGTCTGCATCGTTCATACCGTAACCTCCTAAAAGAAAAAGCCCTGAACCAACCGTTCAGGGCAAGACAGGAAAAAGCAAGTATCCTTGTGCAAAAGCAAAGCTCCGGAATGCAAACACATCCCAGAGCAACTTCCATAGATGCAAAGCGGTCTCCCGCATTGCGTTGTCATCTTCTTTCATCCAGACTATACTGTCGGCCTCGGAATTTCACCGAATCACGCCTTGCGGCTCGTGGGCTGTACCACCGGTAGGGAATCACACCCTGCCCTGAAGATTTTTTATTCAATTACGGCGAAAGTATAACACGGCCGTATGTGGATTGCAAGGTTGTTTTGCAAACCGGGACAAAACCGGGACGGGCACTATTTTGCAGAATGAGCAGAATCTGCGCCTTGCCAATTTAAAACAGGCAGGGTTTCCTAACATATAAATCCGTGCGAAAATGGTGTCAAAATGGTACAGTCGTGGTACAGTAGATTAAAGTGCTGAGAAAAGCTCCTATGCAAAGGGCCGCCAGCCTGGATGAGCGCCAGATCTATGACCGCATTTTGGAAGTTTGCGTTCCCATCCGCTTCGACGGAGAAAATTTCAGCAAGAGTAACGCCAAGCACAATTTTAGAAAAAGCGGTACAGCTTCTGCGGAATTAAACAATTCTGGTAGAGGAGAACAACGTGGAAGATAAAACCAACACCGTCCCTATCCGCCTCAAAATGACGCTGACTGCCAGAGAAGCGGCAGAATACAGCAATATCAGCATCAACAAGATCGACAGTATGCCGAGAGTGCCCAACTGCCTCTTCGTGTTGTTCGTCGGGACGAAAAAGCTGGTAAAGCGCCGGGAGTTTGAACAGTACATCAGCCGTACAACGGCAATTTGAAGGTAAGTTCACTATTGAGAAAAGAAAGTCCTTGTGCTACAATTATAAAATGTGTGGGAACATCTTCTCATAGCGAGAAAGGAGTTTCCACTGCTCTCGCAAACACCGGAATGTGCTGTGCGACACTTTGAATCAGGCAGGGTTTCCTAGCATATAAGTCTATGCGAAAATGGCGTAAACCAAACGCGCCGGATTCCGGAAACCCTTGAAAATCAAGACTTTTTAAGGAGATAGAGAAAACTATGAAATTAGGTATCGTGGGCCTGCCCAATGTGGGCAAGAGCACCCTTTTTAACGCACTGACCAACCTGAAGGCCCAGTCGGCCAACTATCCCTTCTGCACCATCGATCCCAATGTGGGCATCGTCAATGTGCCCGACAAACGGCTGGATGCTCTGGCAGAAATTTACCATCCCCAAAAAATCACCCCGGCCATCCTGGAATTTGTGGATATTGCCGGTTTGGTCAAAGGCGCTTCCAAAGGCGAGGGTTTGGGAAACAAATTCCTCTCCCACATCCGTCAGGTGGATGTGATCGTTCATGTGGTGCGCTGCTTTGAAGACAGCAACATCATCCATGTGGATGGCAGCGTGGACCCGGTGAGGGACATCGGCACCATCAATCTGGAGCTGGTGCTCTCTGATATCGAAGTGCTGGACCGGCGGATCGACAAGGCCCAGAAGGCCCTGAAAGGGGACAAGAAGTTCGCCCACGAGGTGGAAGTGCTCACCCGGCTGCGTCAGCACCTGGAAGAGGGCAACACCGCCCACACCTTTGAA